>ULRL01001099.1_pt1 | contig 49956 bp, 35 predicted proteins | sample 1955391 | NCBI WGS metagenome assembly ULRL01 (sample SAMEA4835681, study PRJEB28245) | human gut metagenome | biome: gut microbiome; material: fecal sample | place: Denmark | collected 2008
CTTCTCTTCAGGAGCCTTATCGATGCTGGAGTAATCCATGAAATCGGCGTCGCCCTTCAGAGCCAGAACCTTGGTGATAGCGGCAGTCAGAGTGGTCTTGCCGTGGTCAACGTGACCGATGGTACCGATGTTGACATGCTCCAAAGAGCGGTCAAATTTTTCCTTTTCAGCCATTGGAAGTATCCTCCTTTAATTCAAACAGATAAAATAGCCTGTTGTAAGGCTATCATACTAGATTTTTCAAGAAAAATCAAGTATTTTGCGCGAATTTGTGCAGAATCAGCCCTTATTGCGCTCGGTCATGATCTTATCTGCAACACTCTTGGGAACCTGCTGGTAATCAGCCGGCTCCATGGAGTACTGGCCACGGCCCTGGGTCTTGGAACGCAGGTCAGTAGCGTAACCGAACATCTCGGACAGAGGAACCATAGCGGTGACACGGGCAGTGCCATCGGTGGATTCCTGGTTCTGGATCGCGCCGCGGCGGCTGTTCAAGTCGCCAATGACGTTGCCCATATACTCGTCAGGAACAACAACGTCAACCTTCATGATGGGCTCCATAATGACGGGATCAGCCTTCTTCATAGCATCCTTGAATGCCATGGAGCCGGCGATGGAGAACGCCATTTCAGAGGAGTCAACTTCATGATAAGAGCCGTCCCACAGAGTGACCTTGACATCCACGACGGGATAGCCAGCCAGAATGCCGGACTTCATCGCGCCCTGGATACCGTTGTCAACAGCGGGGATGTATTCCTTCGGGATAGCGCCGCCAACAATACCGTTGACAAACTCATAACCCTTACCCGGGTTGGGCTCAATCTTGATCTTAACGTGACCATACTGGCCCTTACCACCGGACTGACGTGCGTACTTGGTTTCCTGGTTAGCATCCTTGCGGATGGTTTCACGGTAGGCAACCTGAGGTGCGCCAACGTTAGCTTCGACCTTAAACTCGCGGAGCAGACGGTCCACGATGATTTCCAGGTGGAGCTCGCCCATGCCGGCGATGATGGTCTGACCGGTTTCTTCATCGGTCCAGGTACGGAAAGTCGGGTCCTCTTCAGCCAGCTTAGACAGGGCAATACCCATCTTCTCGCTGCCAGCCTTGGTCTTGGGCTCGATGGCAACGCGGATAACCGGCTCGGGGAAGTTCATGGACTCGAGGATGATGGGATGCTTCTCATCGCACAGGGTATCACCAGTGGTGGTGTTCTTCAGACCAACAGCAGCGGCGATATCGCCAGCGTAGCAGATGTCGATATCCTTACGGTTGTTTGCATGCATCTGCAGGATACGGCCGATACGCTCGTCCTGATCCTTAACAGAGTTGTAAACAGTGGTGCCAGCCTCAACGGTACCAGAGTACACGCGGAAGAAGCACAGCTTACCGACATACGGGTCAGTCATAATCTTGAATGCCAGTGCAGAGAACGGCTGATCATCGGAAGAAGTGCGATCTTCTTCCTCGCCAGTCTCCGGGTTGGTGCCCTTGATGGCCGCAACGTCGGTCGGAGCGGGCATATAATCAACGATTGCATCCAACAGTTTCTGAACGCCACGGTTCTTGTAAGAAGAGCCGCAGACAACAGGAACGATCTCGTTGGAAATAGTAGCCTTACGCAGAGCAGCCTTGATTTCTCCCTTGGTCAGCTCTTCGCCGTCCAGGTACTTCATCATCAGCTCTTCGTCGGTCTCAGCAACAGCTTCGATCAGCTTGTCATGATATTCCTGAGCCTGTTCTTTCAGGTCTTCAGGAATTTCCTCAACGCGCACATCATTGCCCATATCATCATAGTAGATATCGGCTTTCATGTCGATCAGATCGATGATGCCGCGGAAAGTGTCTTCCTGGCCGACAGGCAGCTGGATAGGCACACCGTTGGCATGCAGACGATCATGCATCATCTGTACGCAGCGGAAGAAGTCAGCACCCATGGTATCCATCTTGTTGACGTAAACCATGCGGGGAACCTTGTACTCGTCAGCCTGGCGCCAAACGGTTTCAGACTGAGGCTCAACGCCACCCTTTGCGGCCAGAACGGTAACAGAACCGTCCAGAACACGCAGAGAACGCTGAACTTCAACAGTAAAGTCAACGTGGCCCGGGGTGTCGATGATGTTGATACGATGACGGTTCTTTTTGAACAGAGCCGGATCGTGCTGGGTCTCGGTGTGGCTCCAGTAGCAGGTGGTTGCAGCGGAAGTGATGGTGATACCACGTTCCTGTTCCTGCTCCATCCAGTCCATCGTAGCAGCGCCGTCATGAACTTCGCCGATCTTATGGTTAATACCGGTGTAGTACAGAATGCGCTCGGTGGTGGTGGTCTTGCCTGCGTCGATGTGGGCCATGATACCGATATTTCGGGTCATTTGCAGGGATACGTCTCTCGGCGTTGCCATGGCTTAAACCTCCTCAGTAAGCAGATCAATAACGGTAATGCGCGAAAGCCTTGTTGGCTTCTGCCATCTTGTGGGTATCTTCGCGCTTCTTGACGGCGCCGCCAACGTTGTTGGTAGCGTCAATGATCTCGGCGGCCAGGCGAGCGGACATAGTCTTTTCACCACGGCTGCGGCTGTACAGAGTCAGCCAGCGCAGGCCGAGGGTCTCGCGGCGGGCGGGGCTGACCTCCAGGGGAACCTGGTAGGTGGAGCCGCCGACACGGCGGGCCTTAACTTCGAGGCTGGGCATGATGTTTTCCATGGCCTTCTCGAACATTTCGAGAGGATCGTTGCCGGTCTTCTCTTTGACAGTCTCAAAAGCTTCGTAAACGATCTTCTGAGCGACGCCCTTCTTGCCATCCAGCATGATGCTGTTGACCAGACGGGTGACGAGCTTGGAATTGTAAATAGGATCAGCCAGAACTTCGCGCTTTGCGATTTTACCTCTTCTGGGCATCTTTCTTCCCTCCTTCACATTAATGATATCATCGGTACTCGAAAGTTAAAGAAAACTCCCGTTATGCCACAAAAGGGTCAGCTGACCATTTTATGGCGAAAAGATGTTTCCTTACTTCTTGGCACCGGCCTTGGGACGCTTTGCGCCGTATTTGCTGCGAGCCTGGTTACGGTTTGCAACACCCTGAGTATCCAGAGTACCACGGATGATGTGGTAACGGACACCGGGCAGGTCCTTAACACGACCGCCACGGATCAGGACAACGCTGTGCTCCTGCAGGTTATGGCCGATACCAGGAATGTAGGAGGTGACCTCGATACCATTCGTCAGGCGGACACGGGCAACTTTACGCAGAGCAGAGTTGGGCTTTTTGGGGGTCATGGTACGAACAGCGGTGCAAACACCACGCTTCTGGGGGCTGTTCATGGTGGTGTACTGCTTCTTCTGGGAGTTGTAGCTCTTCTGAAGGGCAGGAGCAGTGCTCTTGGTTACCAGGACCTCACGGCCTTTGCGTACGAGCTGGTTAAAAGTAGGCATTTCTTTTCTCCTTTCTTGATTATTCCGCGCAGTTTTTTGCGGGGGTTGTGCTTCCATTTTGGCCGCACTTGACCCCTTAACTCACGCATTTATTATAATAGCGGATAAACCACGCTCTGTCAAGAGTATTCACAAAAAATATTTCAAATAATCGTGCAAGATGCTGATTTTCTGCACTGGGGGTTCTAAGGCAATACCGCACAATTCCCGCCTAACGGCTCAAGCACCGCTCCGGCGGCTGCGGCACGGCATCTGCGTTGCCAAAATGCTCGATAAGACATCCAGTATTATCTGCGCTTTTGGCTTAGCATCTGCCGCACCTCGCTCGCCGTATCGGCACTTAGAATTATGCGGTATTGCCCTAATTTTGCGCTTAAGGTGTATCTGAAAACAAAGAAGATGACGGATATTTCGCAAACGCAAGCAGAATTTAAGGCAAAGAGCCATAGGAATCCTTTGCGGATTCCTAGGCTTTTTAACGCAAAATCCCGCTGTGTTTGCAGAAACAGACTAAATTTTTGAATTTTTCAGATACACCCTAGGACTTTCCCCTGCTTATTTTGCAGCTTCCAGCTGTGCCACGCAGGCTTCGGCTTCGTCCAGAATGCGGCCGAACTTATCCAGGGCAGCATCCACCGGGGCGGGGGTGGTCAGATCCACACCGGCATGGCGCAGCTCATCCAGCGGGTAAGCGCTGCCGCCCATGTGCAGGAACTCCAGGTACTTTTTAACAGCCGGTTTGCCGTTCTTCAGGATGCCCTCGGACAATGCCACGGCAGTGGAATAGCCGGTTGCATACTTATAAACATAGAACGGGCGGTAGAAGTGCGGGATGCGTGCCCACTCGTACTGTACTTCGTCATCCACAACCAGCTCCGGTCCAAAGTAGTCCACAATGAGCTTCTTGTACAGATTGTTCAGGGCGGCGGGATTCAGGGCTTCGCCGCGCTCGGCCATGGCGTGGGCATCACGCTCAAACTCGGCAAACATCGTCTGGCGGTAGACGGTTCCCTTGAAATTTTCGAGGTACTGATTCAGCAGGGCCAGGCGGGTTGCGGGATCCTGGTTCTTTTCTGCCAGCAGGTGCTCAATGAGCAGGTTCTCGTTGACGGTGGAGGCGACCTCTGCGACAAACAGGGTATAGTCGGCATACTGGGCAGGCTGGGTATGGCGGCTGAACCAGCTGTGCATGCTGTGGCCCATCTCATGCGCAATGGTGGAAACGCTGTCCAGCGTACCGGTAAAGTTGCACATGATATAGGGGTTGGAATCATAGCTGCCGCCGGAGTAAGCGCCGCCGCTCTTGCCCTTGTTGGGGAACACATCGATCCAGCGCTCGGCAAAGCCCTTGCGAACGATGGTGCCGTACTCTTCGCCCAGCGGTGCAACGGCATCCAGAACCATCTGCTTGGCCTGGTCATAGGTGTAATGGGCGCTGACGCCCTTGGTCAGCGGGGCGTACACATCATAGTAGTGCAGCTCGTCCACACCCAGGATGCGCTTGCGCAGAGCAACATAGCGGTACATATCCGGCAGGTGCTTGCGCACAGTAGCCACCAGGTTATCATAGACCTGGCCGGGCACGTTCTCCCCTGCCATGGACATGGCGCGGGAAGATTCATAATGACGGACGGAGGCTTCGGCGGTAGCGGTCTTGACAGCGCCGGAGTAAGAGGCAGCCAGCGTGTTGATGTGCTGGCGGAAGCTCTTGTAGTAGCTTTCAAAGGCATTCTTGCGCAGCACACGGTCATTGGAGGTTTGCAGCAGGATGTAGTTGGAAGCGGTCAGCTCCACATCGTTGCCCTCGCCATCCTTGACGGAATCGAACACCATGTCGGCGTCTTCCAGGTTATCGGCAACATTTTTCGGGGTGCCGAATGCCTCACCGAAAGCAGCCAGCAGCTTTTCTTCCGGGGCGGTCAGGGTGTGAGGCTTTGCACGCAGCAGGTCTTCCAGAGCAAAACGGTAGGGGGCAACCTGCTCGTCAGCCATGATGGCATCCAGGGTTTCCTGCGGCAGTGCCAGGATTTCCGGCTGAGCATAGGCGATGGTACCGACAGCCTTTACATATTTGGCGGTAGCGCGGGCATCCATGCTCTGGGCGTCATCAGCACGGGTATCCTCGCTCAGACGCAGGCTGGTGTAGACAGCCAGGTTTTCCAGTTCACGGAACACGCCGATTTCTGCATCATAAAATTCACGAATGCTGGCAGCGTTGTTCAGCTTGCCCTCCCAGGCAGCCAAAGCTTCAATTTTGGGGGCAATGGCGGCAAAAGCCTTTTCCCATTCCGCATCGCTGGCGTACATTTTGGTCAGGTCCCACTGGTACTGCGGGTCCATCTCTTTGCGTTCTTTCAATGCTTCCGACATGGCGGATTCTCCTTTTCTATATGGTGTCTTTCTGAGCCAGTCAGGGAAGCGTTCTCCCCTGCCCTCCATGCAGGCACCATTCATCCTGCACAGACAAACCCAGTATAAAAGTATTATACACCAAATGTTAGAAAAAACAAATCCGTTTTTATTTAACAAAAAGCCTGCGCAGAAACAGTGTTTATGCACGGTTCCTGCACAGGCTCATTTCTCTAACTTTCTTTATTTGTCATTTGCCCGGCTTTCCAGCAGGCTTCTTACTTCTCCTGCCAACGCTTCACTTTCATTTGTCGTAAAGATACAATCAGACTGCTCTTTCCCGATTCTGAAAAACACCTGATAGTCTTTATTTCCCTGAAACGTCAGCACATCCAGCATGGGCTCGCTCTCCCCTGCCTGATAAGTAACCCAGAAGCGCAGCCGCAGTGGATTGGGGGTGATTTTTCCCGCCTGTTCATTGGTCACGCCATTGCGGCAGACAAGATATGCGGTTGTATTCCCCTGGTCGGAAGGCAGGTCCACCCGCTGCATATAAACACCATTTCCCATTGTTTCGCAGTGCTGCATCCATGCGGCAACCTCGGGGTAGCTCTGCCATTCCTCCTGCGGCATACTCCAGATGGCCTTGCTTTGGTAGTTTGCTGATGCCACAAAAGCAACGCTCCATAGAACGAGTGCCAGCAGCATTGCCGCTATCAGATACAACATTCTTTTGCCTGTTGATTTTGCAGCCGCCACAATACCGCTTTTCCCTATTGCTATCAAAAAGAGCACAATAATTAGAATCAGCAAGAGCAGCAGAAGCCCCACTGCCGCGCCAAGCCCAACAAATTGCAGAGCAAACCACAGCAGAATTGCCGCTGCCGCAGCATAAACAGGTTGGCTGTGCCGGGCAGAGCTTTCCCTGTTTCCCACCTTGCCACAGCCTGCCGTGTTACCCCCAGCTGCTCTGCCAGCATTTCCTGGGTCATGCCTTTTTCTTTCCGGGCGGATGCAATTTTCTCTCCCAATGTCATGGTGCTATCCCCCTTTCTTTGGGGCCAGCATAGCACAGCTGTACTACTATTTTCAAGCAACTTTGTATCACTTTTCTGCCACTTTTCCGCAATAAGCAGTTTCATTCCCCGCAAAGCAGCATAAAAAATCCCCCACAGTACTCTTTCCGTTCGCAGTTGCCCGTGCGGAGAATGCTGTGGGGGATGTTATGTTTTATTGTCAGGCTAAACTTATCAGATATGAAAAGTCTTACTTTTCAGCGTGGTCGTAAGCGCTGCCTTCGGCATCGCGGATTTCCTCGGCACGAGCCAGCTCTTCTTCAACCTCCGGCAAACCGGTTCCGGCGGGGATCAGCTTACCGATGATGACGTTCTCCTTCAGACCGGACAGCGGGTCAACCTTGCCCTTGATGGCGGCTTCGGTCAGAACGCGGGTGGTTTCCTGGAAGGATGCAGCGGACAGGAAGCTGTCGGTTGCCAGGCTGGACTTGGTGATACCAAGCAGGATCTGACTGGCCTGGACCAGCTTCAGGTCGGTTTCGCCTGCATCAATGCGTTCCTGAATCTTCTCGTTCTCGATCATCACATCGCGGCGGTTGACAACGCTGCCCATGATGAACTCGCTGGAACCTGCATCGTCAATGCGAACCTTACGCATCATCTGGCGGACGATAACTTCGATATGCTTATCGTTGATTTCAACGCCCTGCAGACGGTAAACCTTCTGGACTTCGCTGATCAGGTAGTTCTGGGTAGCAATGCGGCCCTTGACAGCCAGGATATCCTGCGGATAAGCATGGCCTTCGGTCAACAGTGCGCCCTTGACGAGCACATCGCCCTCCATCACCTTCAGGCGGTGGCCGAACGGGATCAGGTAGCTCTTGGTAACCGGTGCGCCGTTATCGTCAACACCGGTCACTTCAACGTGGCGGCTCTTCTTGGTATCGTCAATATGGACGGTACCGGCAATCTCGGACATGATAGCCATTGCCTTCGGGCGGCGGCTCTCGAACAGTTCTTCAACACGCGGAAGACCCTGAGTAATGTCTTCAGCAGATGCGATACCGCCAGTATGGAAGGTACGCATGGTCAGCTGAGTACCGGGTTCGCCGATGGACTGTGCCGCAATGATACCGACGGATTCACCGACCTTAACGCACTGGCCGTTGGACATGTTGGAGCCGTAGCAGCGGGCACAGACGCCAACGTGAGCACGGCAGGTCATCACGCTGCGGATCTCCAGCTCGGTAATACCGGCAGCTTTGATCTTTTCAGCGTCGAACATATCCATCATCTTGTCCTTGGACACAATGAGTTCGCCGGTCTTGGGATCCATCACGTCATGCAGAGCATAACGGCCAATCAGACGCTCGGAGAAGCTTTCGATGGTAGCGTTGCCTTCGCTGATCTCGCTGACGAGGATACCCTCGGTAGCGTGGCAGTCTTCCTCGCGGATGATAACTTCCTGAGAAACGTCAACCAGACGGCGGGTCAGGTAGCCAGAGTCAGCAGTACGCAGTGCGGTATCGGTCAAACCTTTACGAGCGCCTCGAGAAGAGATGAAGTACTCCAAGATGTTCAGGCCTTCGCGGTAGTTTGCACGGATAGGCATTTCCAGGGTTTTACCTGCGGTGTTAGCCAGCAGGCCGCGCATGCCGGCCAGCTGCTTGATCTGGTCCATAGAACCACGAGCACCAGAGTCGGACATCATATAGATGGGGTTGCGCTGGTGGTGGGTCTTCAGGTTGGTAGACAGAGCGTTGGAAACTTCCTCGGTAGCTGCCTGCCAGATCTCAACGGTGTTCTTATAGCGCTCTTCATCAGAGATAAGACCACGGTTGAAGTTCTTCATGACCTTTTCAACCTTCTTGTCAGCCGCAGCCAGGATCTCCGGCTTCTCTTCGGGGATGATAGCGTCAGGCACGGCAACGGTGATGGCGGAAAGGGTGGAATACTTATAGCCCTGTGCCTTGATGTGGTCCAGCATGATAGCGCAGCGCTTGGTGCCATGCTTTGTCAGGCAGCGGCTGATGATGTCGGGCAGCTTCTTCTTGGTGACCTGGAAATCGACTTCGTAATCGAACTTATGTTCGGGGTCGGTGCGATCCACATAGCCCAGATCCTGCGGGATGGGGGTGTTGAAGATGATCTTGCCGACAGTGGTGGTGACAAGGGCGGTTTCGGGGCCGTTGCCAAAGTCCATGGTGCGGCGCACCTTAACGGGAGCCTGCAGGGTGACGATATGCTCGGCGTAAGCCATCAGGGCTTCGTCCTCATCGCGGAACACCTTGTCGTGGCCGGGGTCTTCGGGGTTGACCATGGTCAGGTAGTAAGAGCCCAGGATCATATCCTGCGTGGGCACGGTGACGGGTTCGCCGTCAGACGGCTTCAGCAGGTTGCCGGAAGCCAGCATCAGCATCTTGGCTTCGCGCTGTGCTTCGGTGGACAGCGGCAGATGGACAGCCATCTGGTCGCCGTCGAAGTCAGCGTTGAAGGGGGTGCAGACCAGCGGGTGCAGCTTGATGGCGTGGCCTTCGACCAGAACGGGCTCAAATGCCTGAATGCCCAGGCGGTGCAGGGTAGGTGCACGGTTCAGCAGAACGGGATGGCCCTTGATGACGGTTTCGAGAGAGTCCCACACCTCGGTGGAAGCACGCTCGACCTTTTTGCGGGCAGCCTTGATGTTGGAGGCAATGCCCTTCTGGACCAGGTCCTTCATAACGAAGGGCTTGAACAGCTCCAGAGCCATCTCTTTGGGCAGACCGCACTGGTACATCTTCAGCTCAGGGCCGACAACGATAACGGAACGGCCAGAGTAGTCAACACGTTTGCCCAGCAGGTTCTGGCGGAAGCGGCCCTGCTTGCCCTTCAGCATATCGGAAAGGCTCTTGAGGGCGCGGTTGTTGGGGCCAGTGACCGGGCGGCCGCGGCGGCCGTTATCGATCAGGGCGTCAACTGCTTCCTGCAGCATGCGCTTTTCGTTGCGCACGATGATGTCGGGAGCGCCCAGCTCCAGCAGGCGCTTCAGACGGTTGTTGCGGTTGATCACGCGACGGTACAGATCGTTCAGGTCGGAAGTCGCAAAGCGGCCGCCATCCAGCTGGACCATGGGGCGGATATCCGGCGGAATGACCGGAACAACGTTCAGGATCATCCACTCCGGGCGCTGGCCGGACAGGCGGAATGCATCAACGCACTCCAGGCGTTTCAACAGGCGGACGCGCTTCTGGCCGGTAGCCTTTTCCAGTTCCTCATGCAGCTCTGCGGACAGAGCTTCCAGGTCGATCTCAGCCAGCAGCTTCTGGACGGCTTCGGCGCCCATGCCGGCTTCAAAGGTATCCTCGTACTTTTCCCGCATCTCCTTGTACTCGCGTTCGGTCAGGAGCTGCTTTTTCTCCAGCGGAGTAAAGCCGGGATCGGTAACGATATAGTTTGCAAAGTAGAGCACCTTGTCCAGCTGGCGGGGGCCGATGTCCAGCATCAGGCCAATGCGGCTGGGAATGCCCTTGAAATACCAGATGTGCGAAACGGGTGCAGCCAGCTCAATGTGGCCCATGCGCTCGCGGCGGACCTTAGCGCGGGTAACTTCGACACCGCACTTATCGCAGATCTTGCCCTTATAGCGGATGCGCTTATACTTGCCGCAGTGGCACTCCCAGTCCTTGGTAGGTCCAAAAATGCGCTCGCAGAACAGGCCGTCGCGCTCCGGCTTCAGGGTGCGGTAGTTGATGGTTTCAGGTTTCTTGACCTCGCCATAGCTCCAGGCACGGATCTGGTCGGGAGAAGCAAGGCCGATCTTGATAGAATCGAACTCTTTATTTTCCATTCAGCGAACCCTCTCATTTAATCGTGACGTAAACAGCATTCCGATCATTCACCGTCGAACAGGTCGTCGCCATTGTCGGCTTCGATCTGTGCCAGAGAAGCTTCATCCGGCTCCTCATCGCCCAGGTCGTCGTCAAAGCCTTCATCGGCATCCTTGACACTGTAATCATCCTGCAGCTCGCTTTCCAGCAGAACGTTATCACCGATATCGCTGTTGTCAAAGTTGGCATCGTCATCGTCATATTCCTGACGCATATCAACAGCGTTGCCTTCCTTATCCTGAACAACAATATCCAGGCCAAGGCTCTGCAGTTCTTTCAGCATAACGCGGAAGCTTTCGGGGATGCCCGGATTCGGCACATCTTCGCCCTTGACGATTGCTTCGTAGGTCTTGACACGGCCCACAACGTCGTCAGACTTGACAGTCAGGATCTCCTGCAGGGTGTAAGCCGCGCCATAAGCTTCCAGAGCCCAAACTTCCATTTCGCCGAAACGCTGGCCGCCGAACTGGGCCTTGCCGCCCAAAGGCTGCTGGGTAACCAGAGAGTACGGGCCGGTGGAACGGGCATGGATCTTATCATCAACCAGGTGATGCAGCTTGAGGTAGTACATATAACCGACAGTAACCTTGGAGGGGAACTTTTCGCCGGTACGGCCATCGTAAACGGTGGTCTTGCCATCATCGGTCAGGTCGATCTTGCTGAAATCGATGATGTGGCCCTTATCGCCCATCAGGCGGGGCAGCTTGGTGGGATATTCCGGTGCATGGTCGCCATGCCACTTATCGCGGGCTTCGGCCAGGCAGTCACGGATATCGGATTCGTGCGCGCCATCGAACACGGGGGTCTGCACATGCCAGCCAAGGGCCTTGGCAACATAGCCAAGGTTGACTTCCAGCACCTGACCGATGTTCATACGGGAAGGAACGCCCAGGGGGTTCAGCACGATATCCAGCGGGGTGCCGTCAGGCAGGAACGGCATGTCCTCCTGCGGCAGAATGCGGGAAACAACACCCTTGTTGCCGTGACGGCCTGCCATCTTATCGCCAACGCTGATCTTACGCTTCTGGGCGATATAGACGCGCACGCAGGTGCGCACGCCGGGCTGCAGCTCGTCAGAGTTTTCGGGGGTAAAGACCTTAACATCCACAACAATGCCGTAAGCACCGTGGGGAACGCGCAGGGAGGTATCACGTACTTCCCGTGCCTTTTCGCCAAAGATGGCGCGCAGCAGGCGCTCTTCGGCGGTCAGTTCGGTTTCACCCTTCGGGGTAACCTTACCAACCAGAATATCGCCGGTCTTGACTTCGGCGCCGATGCGGATAATGCCGCGGTCATCCAGATCCTTCAGGGAATCATCGCCGACGTTGGGGATATCACGGGTCACCTCTTCAGGTCCCAGCTTGGTATCGCGGGCTTCGCTCTCGTACTCCTCAATGTGGATAGAGGTGTAGATATCCTCGCGGACCAGCTTTTCGTTCAGCAGAACAGCGTCCTCATAGTTGTAGCCTTCCCAGGTCATGAAGCCGATCAGAGCGTTCTTGCCCAGAGAGATCTCGCCGTCCTTGGTGGCGGGGCCGTCAGCCAGAACGTCGCCCTTCTTGACAACATCGCCCACATAGACGGCGGGGCGCTGGTTGACGCAGGTTCCCTGGTTGGAGCGCATAAACTTAATCAGTTCATAGGTATCGGCGGAGCCATCTTCCAGACGGACAACGACCTTATCTGCGTCAACGCTTTCAACGGTGCCGTCATGGGCAGCCAGCACGCAGACACCGGAGTCGGTAGCAGCCTTGTATTCCATGCCGGTAGCAACCAGAGAGCGCTGGGTAACCATCAGAGGCACAGCCTGACGCTGCATGTTGGAGCCCATCAGAGCACGGTTACAGTCATCGTTTTCCAGGAAGGGAATGCAGGCGGTAGCCACAGAAACCATCATTCGCGGAGAGACATCCATGAAATCGACCTGTTCACGGGCAAACTCCTGAATATCGTTGCGATGACGGCCGGAAACGCGGGAACGGACAAAGCGGTTGTTCTCGTCCAGCGGTTCGTTGGCCTGTGCCACGATGTATTCATCTTCAACGTCGGCGGGCATATAAACAACTTCATCGGTAACAACGCCAGTTTCTTTATCCACGCGGCGGTAAGGTGCCTCAATGAAGCCGTACTTGTTGATCTTGGCGAAAGATGCCAGATAGGAGATCAGACCGATGTTGGAACCTTCGGGCGTCTCAATCGGGCACAGACGGCCATAGTGGGTATAATGAACGTCGCGGACTTCGAAGCCTGCGCGGTCACGGGACAGACCGCCGGGGCCCAAAGCGGACAGACGGCGCTTATGGGTCAGCTCAGACAGCGGGTTGTTCTGGTCCATGAACTGAGACAGTGGGCTGGAACCGATGAACTCACGGATGGCAGCCACGACCGGGCGGATGTTGACCAGGCTCTGCGGGGTGATCTCGCCGGATTCCTGGTTCTGCAGGGTCATGCGCTCGCGCACAACGCGCTCCATACGGGCAAAACCGATGCGGAACTGGTTCTGCAGCAATTCGCCAACGCTGCGCACGCGGCGGTTGCCCAAGTGGTCGATTTCATCGGTCACGCCGATGCCATGGTCAAGGCCCAGCAGGTAGTTGACGGAAGCAAAGATATCGTCAACGGTAACGGTGCGGCTGATGAGCTTATCATGATTCTTGGTCAGCAGTTCTTTCTGCTCTTCCGGATCGGAGGTAGCATCCAGAATCTTACGGATTTCGGCGAAGGAAGCGCGCTCGTTGATGCCGCATTCCTTCACGTCAAAGCTGAAGAAACTCTGGGCATCGACACAGCCGTTGGAGAACACGATCACATTGATCGGATCCTGGCCCTTGCGCTCCACGATAACAGTAACGCGGGAAACACCGGCGTTATCAATTTCAACAGCCTTTTCGTGGTTGATGCGCTCGCCCTTGGCGGCCAGCAGTTCGCCGGTCAGCGGGGCAATGATGTCCTCGGCAGTCTTATAGCCCGCAATACGGCGGAACAGGCACAGCTTGTTGTTCATCTTGAAGCGGCCAAAACGAGCCAGGTCGTAACGGCGCGGATCAAAGAACAGCAGGTTGATGTGGCTGCGGGAGCTTTCCACCGTCGGCGGCTCGCCGGGGCGCAGCTTGCGGTAGCACTCCAGCAGGGCTTCCTCTGTGGAATGAGTAATATCCTTTTCCAGGGTGGCGTTGATTTTGGGTTCAGAATCGCCGAAGTACTGGCGGATCTGCTCATCGGTGCCAAGCCCCAGTGCGCGCAGGAAGGTAGTAACCGGCAGCTTGCGGTTTTTATCAATGCGCACATAATATACATCGGAAGAATCGGTTTCGTATTCCAGCCATGCGCCGCGGTTGGGGTTCATGGTTGCGGTGAAAAGGTCCTTGCCGGTACGGTCCTTGCTGGAAGCATAGAACACGCCGGGCGAACGAACCAGCTGGCTGACGATAACACGTTCTGCACCGTTGGAGATGAAAGTGCCGGAATCCGTCATGAGCGGGAAATCGCCCATGAAAATTTCCTGTTCCTTCACTTCGCCGGTGCTTTTGTTCAACAGGCGCGCAGTGACATAAAGCGGCGCAGCATACGTTGCGTCACGCTCTTTACATTCTTTAATGGTATATTTGGGGTGCTTGTCCAGACGGTAATCGACAAATTCCAGCGAGAGATTCCCGGTGTAATCCTCGATCGCGTCAATGTCGTGGAACACTTCGCGCAGGCCCTCGTCCAGGAACCAGTTATAAGAGTTTTTCTGGATCTCGATGAGGTTGGGCATGCCAATCACTTCGTTGATGCGGGAAAAGCTCATTCTGGAGGTTCGACCGTTTTGTACGGGCTTGACCTTTACCATAAAATGCGACCACTCCTATTCCGTTCAGATTTGTTTTTGGCAAAAGCGCTCCGCCGAAGCAATGATTTTCTTGGAACATTCGTCGTTTTTAACAAAGTTTGAAAAAACGCGAAAAAATCAAAATTCCTTTAGGGCGCTCTATTCCATTTTGTGATACTATGCCAGTATACCAGCCAAAAAGCTGATTGTCAAGGGCTCTTTTGGCATTTTGCGTGTTTTTTTATCAGGCAATTGAACGCCCGGATGCGTGTCACATTTCTTTTGGCAAAGTGCTATTTTTGCATTTCTTCTGCCACTTGACAAATCCTTGAAATGCCGCTAATTGGCACAATGCCCAATTACCTTGTGTGTTTTTTGTATGGGTTGCAGCCTGCGTTTTTTCTTCATTTTCCCGGTTTTTACGCTTTGCAAACAAAAAGTGCCCTTCCCGCCGTTATCCGTGTGCAGGGTGGGCACTCGTCTGTTTTTGGTGTTATGCGTTTGATGCCGGGCCCGCCACACAGGTATTTATACCAGCTCCACCCGGTATTTTTGCAGCCAGTAATTCAGCTGCACAAACCAGGCAATGGTCTGCGGGGTGGTCATCAGCTGGCCATACCAGGGGGTCGCCGTCTCGGCAGCGGTCAACAGCTGTTCCAGCGCTGCCCTCTTGGCAATACGCAGCAGCGGGGCATCCGGGTCCTGCATCGCACTGCGCAGCATGGCGCTGACAGCGTTCAAATACGCCGGGTTCCATGTTTTAGGGTAGGGGCTCTTTTTCCGCCACAACACTTCCGTGGGCAGCACGCCCTGCATCGCCTGGCGCAGCAGGCCTTTTTCGTGGCCCTCGTAATCCTTATATTCCCACGGCACGCTGTACAGGTATTCCGCAATGCGGTAATCGCAGAACGGCACGCGCACTTCCAGCCCGCTGTACATACTCATTCGGTCCTTGCGGTCCAAAAGGGTCTGCATAAACCAGTTAAAGTTCAGGGCAAACATCTGGCGCATCCGTTGTTCCAGGGGATCCAGACCGGGGCGGATGGAAGTTTGCTCCAGCGTGGCGCGGTAGCCTTCATCAATATACGCCGCCGGGTCAATGCCGCCGAACACCTCCGGCTTAAAAAAGCTGACCCTGTATGCCGTGCTCTGCGCCCAAGGGAAGCCATACCGCTCCCGCACGGTCTTATCCCTGTACCAGGGGTAACCGCCAAATATCTCGTCCGCGCACTCGCCGGAAAGTGCCACGGTGGCTGTTTTACGGATCTCACGGCAGAACAGCAGCAGCGAGGAGTCCACATCCGCCATACCGGGCAGGTCGCGGGCGTCCACCGCTTCCAGCAGGGCGGCGGCCAGTGCTTCGCTGTCCAGCGTTACCCAGGTATGCTGCGCGTTCAAGAACTGGTTCATGGTGCGGATATACGGCGCATCCGGGCTGGGCTGGAAATGGGTGGCGTGGAAGTACTTTTTGTTATCCTGATAACCGACCGAGAAAGTCTGCAGCGTTTTGCCCCGCGCCGTAAAGTGGGAATCCGCGATTGCCGAAATCAGGCTGGAATCCAGCCCGCCGGAAAGGAAGGTTGCCACCGGCACATCCGATACCAGCTGCCGCGTGACGGCATCCATCACCAGGTCCCGCACTTTGGCTGCGGTGTGGGTAAAATCATCGGGGTGTTCGTGGTCGGTCAGCTGCCAGTAGCGGCGCACGGTGAGGCGCGGCGCACCAACCTGTGGCACAGTGTATTCTGCGCAGCAGCCGGGCTTCAATTCCTGCACATTGCGGAACACCCCGCACCCCGGCGTGCGGCCGGGGCCGAGCAGCAGCACATCGGCCAGCCCATGGGCATCCACCTGCGGCGGGATTTCCGGGTGGCAGAGCAGCGTTTTCAGCTCGGAAGCAAAGATCAGGCTGTCCCCGCGCAGGGCATAGAACAGCGGCTTGACCCCGACGCGGTCCCGCGCCAGAAAGAGCTTTTGCGCCCGCTGCTGCCACACAGCAAATGCAAAAATACCGTTCAGCTTTTCCAGACAGTCCGGCCCCCACTGGGCAAAAGCATGTAACAAAACCTCAGTATCGGAATGGCTTACAAAGCGATGGCCCAGAGCCGCAAGCTGGGCGTGCAGCTCCGGCGTGTTGTACAGCTCGCCGTTGTACACCAGAATGTATTTCTCCCCGCCCTGATCCAGCACCATGGGCTGGCAGCCGTTTTCCAGATCCACCACAGCCAGCCGCGCATGGATCAGCGCCGCATGGCCGTGCAGATACATTCCCCGCTGGTCCGGCCCGCGGCGTGCAAGGCTTTTCTGCATTCGGCAGTAAGCTGGGTAGTTGGCTGCAATCTTATTTGGGTCCGCGCTGATCTGTCCGGCAATTCCACACATCGTTATCCCCTCCCCTATATCATCAGGGTAATCGTATGCTGTGGCTTTGTCATTTATGCCTGCTGCACACAAAAATACACCCGCACCGCCGAGCAAACAGCAGTACGGGTGCAGATGATTTTAATTTGCTATTTCTATAAGAATCACGGCATAAGAATCACGGCATCAATCCAGGAAGTCGCGCAGCTTTTTGCTGCGGCTGGGGTGGCGCAGCTTGCGCAGGGCTTTTGCTTCGATCTGGCGGATACGTTCACGGGTAACGTTGAACTCCTTGCCCACCTCTTCCAGCGTGCGGGGGCGGCCATCTTCCAGGCCAAAGCGCAGGCGCAGGACCTTTTCTTCACGCGGGGTCAGGGTTTTCAGCACATCGGCCAGCTGCTCTTTCAACAGGGTCTGGCTGGCGGCTTCGGCGGGAACGGGGGCTTCCTCATCGGGGATAAAGTCGCCCAAGTGGCTATCTTCCTCCTCACCGATGGGGGTTTCGAGGCTGACGGGTTCCTGTGCCACGCGCATAATCTCGCGCACTTTGTCCACCGGCATATCCAGGCGCTCGGCAATTTCTTCGGCGCTGGGCTCATGGCCGTTTTCGTGCAGCAGTTGGCTGGAAACCTTTTTGACCTTGTTGATGGTTTCCACCATATGCACAGGGATACGGATGGTGCGGGCCTGATCCGCAATGGCGCGGGTGATGGCCTGGCGGATCCACCACGTTGCATAGGTGGAGAACTTGAAGCCCTTGGTATGGTCAAACTTTTCAACCGCTTTGATCAGACCCAGGTTACCTTCCTGGATCAAGTCCAGGAACTGCATGCCGCGGCCCACATAGCGCTTTGCAATGGAAACTACCAGACGGAGGTTGGCTTCGCTCAGGCGCTGCTTGGCGCGTTCGCCGTCCTTGCCGCCTTTCTGGATATCCAGGGCCAGCTGCACTTCCTCATCGGGGGTCAGCAGGGGCACGCGGCCGATCTCTTTCAGGTAAACCTTAACGGGGTCATCGATGGTAATGCCGTCCGAGGTAACGGTATCCTCAAAGTCATCCATCCCCTCCTCGCCCATATCGGCCACAGCGGACATATCAGTGGCGTCATCATCCACCACTTCAATGCCGTTGCTTTCCAGCTCTTCATACAGCTTTTCCATCTGCTCCGCGTCAATAACACGGCTGCTTTCTTCCATAGCGTCACTGATTTCGGTGCTGGTCAATTTGCCTGCACGGCGGCCCTGTTCAATCAGGTTGCGAATCGAATCTTTCTTTTCTGCCATAAGTAGTTTCTCCTTTGGTTTTTATTCTGCCCATCTTACTGGAACGGGATAAAACAACATGGTTTTGGCCGGGTGGAAATTATTCTTCCGGCGGGCGTTCGCCCACTTTTTTGCGGGCAAGGGCGGCAAATTTCTGCCGAAATTCATCGTCTGTGGTGCCTGCCACCTGGGCGCTTTCGGGGTTTGCGGTCTGCAAACGATCCAGCAGCATATCAATATCCCGGCGGGTCAGGCGGGTATCGGCGTTTTGGGCCTGGGCCAGCATCACCTGGCTGTAGGCTTTTTCCTCCAACAAGGGGGAAAGGGTCGTGGCGTTGGCGGGCTGGCCGCGGGCGGCGCAGTCGTAAATCGCCTTGATTGCCTGCTGCATTTCCGGCAGCACCACCATGCCAAGGTTCAGCCGCTCCCGGATGTAGGGGATGGCGCCGGCATCCTGCAGCATAGCCGCCACAAGCTGGCGGGCGGCGCTTGCGGCCCCCAGGGCAGCTTCGCCCCCGCGGTCATAGGGCACGCGGATATCCGCCGCAATCCCCTGGCGGGAAAGTTCGTTCTGCTCTTTGCGGCGCGCCCTGCGCCCGGCCCCGCGCACGGCGCTTTCCAGCTGGACCAACACAGCCTTTTTATCAATGCCGGTCTGCTCCGCAATGCGCCCGGCATACACATCCCGCGCCGTGGGGCTGACCGCGCTGCCTGCCAGAATGCCGATGGCTTCATCCACATATTGCAGGCGCTGGGCATCGTTGCGCAGGTCATATTTTTTCACTGCCTTAGCCAGCTTGAACTCCAGCGGGGTTGCGGTGCCTTCCAGCACGGCTTCAAACCGGTCGCGGCCATAGGTGCGGATAAATTCATCCGGGTCCTTGGCACCGGGGATGTTCAGCACCCGCACCTGCAAATTGGTACCGGAAAACAGCGCCAAACTGCGCTCCGTTGCCTTCTGGCCTGCTTCGTCCGAGTCATAGCTCAGCACCACTTCGTCGGCGTATTCCGTCAGCAGCTTGACCTGCTCCGGCGTCAAAGCCGTGCCGCAGGCACAAACAGCGGTATCAAACCCGGCTTCGTGCATCGAGATGACGTCCATATACCCTTCGCAGAGGATATACCGCTTGGACGTTGATTTTTTTGCCACATTCAGCGCAAACAGCGTGCGGGATTTGTGGTAGACCATCGTTTCGGGCGAGTTGATGTATTTCGGCTTGGAATCATCCATCACGCGCCCGCCGAACGCAATGATATTGCCCCGCACATCAATGATGGGCACCATCACGCGGTGGCGGAAGATATCATACAGATTGCCCTTGGCGCTACGCTTGACAAGGCCGGAGGATTCCAATTCCGGCTCGGTAAAGCCGCGGTGGCGCAGGTAGTGCAGAAGGCCGACAAAATCTTCCGGTGCATAGCCCAGGCCAAACCGGCGGATGGCCGCATCCGAAAGGCCGCGTTTTTCGCGCCAGTAGCGGCGGGCCATGGCGGCTTCCGGCGTTGGGGCGTTGAGCTGGTCATAAAAATAGCGCGCGGCGTTGCGGTTGATCTCCAACAGGCGGGAGCGGGAACGGCTTTCCTGGTCGTCCTCCTCCGGCATAGGCATCCCGGCGCGGCCCGCCAGCTGTTTAACAGCTTCCACATAGCCCAGGTTGGAAATTTTGCGCACAAAGTTAATCACATCCCCCGCCGCACCGCAGCCAAAGCAGTAAAAACTTTGGGTATCCGGGTAGACGGTAAACGAAGGGGTTTTCTCGTTATGGAAAGGGCACAGCCCGGTATAGGTCCGCCCGCGATGACGCAGCTGCACATATTGGCCGATTACTTCGGTAATATCATTGCGTGCAACCACTTCCTGTATGTATTCCTGTGGGATCAATGGGGCTCCGGGCCTCCTTTCGCGTATATATCGTAATGGGCGCACAATGTGCGCCCCTTCGGGGCGGGCGGCAGTGCTCTAACATACTGCCAATTTTATAGCACCTGCCACTTTTGCGGCACAAACAGCTCCTCAAACAGGCGGGTAGCAAATTCATCGCTCATGCCGGAAATATAATCCGCCACGGCACGGTCCATTCCCTGGTGATATGCCACCTGCATATAAAAATTAGGCATCAGCGTGGGGTCCGCGCAAAGGCGCTCATACAGCGCTTCGATCATCTTGTCCACTTTTTTCTCTTCGCGCTTGGCATCCTTGTCCACATACACCGTGCTGTACATAAAGTCTTTCAGCACACCGTATGCCTCCTCCACTTCGGGGGAAAACTGCATTTTCCCATTTTTGCAGTTTGCGCTGTTTGCCACAAGGTCGGTGATCATTGTGGTGATGCGCCGGGATTTGGTATCTCCCAGCACCTGCACGGCATCCCGCGGCAGGGCGGTGGGGTTCAGCACACCGGCGGCCACGGCATCCTCAATATCATGGTTCAAAAAGGCAATGTGGTCCGCATAGCGCACGGTACAGCCTTCCATCGTGCGGGCCCAGGCGCCTTTGGTGTGGGTAATAATCCCGTTGCGCACCTCCCAGCAAAGGTTCAGGCCCTTGCCGTCCTTTTCCAGGTAGTCCACTACCCGCAGGCTTTGGCGGTAGTGGGTAAACCCGCCGGGGCACAGCCGGTTCAGTGCGCGCTCCCCCGCGTGGCCGTATGGGGTGTGGCCAAGATCATGCCCCAGGGCAATGGCCTCGGTCAGGTCCTCATTCAGCCGCAGGGCACGGGCAATGGTTCGGGCAATCTGGCTGACTTCCAGCGTGTGGGTCAGCCGGGTGCGGTAGTGGTCGCCCTCCGGCGAAAGAAACACCTGTGTTTTCTGCTTCAACCGCCGGAAACTTTTACAGTGCAAAATTCTGTCCCTGTCACGCTGGTAGCAGGTCCGCAGGTCATCTTCCGGTTCCGGGGTGCGGCGGCCAAAGCTCTGCTCACTTAAAGCGGCATAGGGGCTTAAGGTCAGGCGTTCAATTGTCTGGGTCTCTTCCCGCACAGTCACGGCGCAGCCTCCTTTCCCCTATCCGGTTCCCCGTTGGGCATATCATGCCCAAAAATGGCTCTCTATATTATAAATACGATAAAAAGCCGCCAAACACTTGTATGAAATGTAAAAATTTCATGGGAAATTCTGCTTTCTTGCCAGAAATGACTGCGCAGCATCAAAAAGCTGCGTAAAGTGGTTTACTGATCGTCACTTCGGCACTGCCGCGGGTCAGCTCGCTCAGGTCATGGCACAGGGATTCTTCGGTTCCGGCAGGCATGCGCCAGCGCAGGGTCACAGCATCGGCATACTCCGGTTCCTGCAGTTTGGCCCCGGCGGCTGCGATCATCCGCTGGGCCTGTTCAAACTTGGGGTATGGCACGGTCACGGCGCAATCCGTCACCAGCCGCATGCTGACAATCTCCGCCTGCTGCAAGGCTCCGGATGCCGCCGCGGTGTAGGCCCGCACCAGCCCGCCGGTACCCAGCAGAACTCCGCCAAAGTACCGCGTAACCACCACGATCACATCCGAAAGCCCCGCATGGCCGATGGCTTCCAGCACGGGGGTACCGGCGGTTTTGGCGGGTTCGCCGTCATCACTGTAGCGGGTGCGGCCGCCCTCGCGCAGAACATAGGCATACACATTATGCCGCGCGGTGCGGTTGGCCGCTTTGATGCGGTTCAGGTGGGCAAGGGCAGCTTCCTCGGTATCGGCAAACGCAGCGGAAGCAATAAAGCGGGAACGCTTTTCTTCATATTCAAAGGTGGAAATACCGCGGATCGTTTGATAGTCCGGCATAGGGGTTCTCCTTTGAGATGCAAGATGATGTATTTGAAAAAAATACCGCAGATGTTGCCATCTGCGGTATACAAAACCTTAATGCAATTACTTGCCAGCCTTGTTGGCGTAGCGGCGCTTAAAGCGCTCAACACGTCCGCCGGTGTCAACCAGCTTCTGCTTGCCGGTGTAGAAGGGATGGCACTTGCTGCAAACTTCAACGCGGATCTCCGGCTTGGTATCGCGGGTATGGATCACGTTGCCGCATGCGCAGGTAATGGTGCAATCCACATAGTTGGGATGAATACCCTGCTTCATTTTCATTTCACCTCTTTCTCGATCATGACTAAAGGGAGCCATACTTGATATATGTGCTCATCACAATCTTCGAATTTCGGCTACCAGCAGACGCCATCCTGTGCGTGTGGAGCAGCCCTCTGAACGATTGCTAGAGTATTTTACCAGAGTTTTTGTGCTTTGTCAAGTAGTGCGGGCAATCTTTTGCGGCGGCAAATTGTCAGCAAAAGTGCAATCATTTATATGCCCATCCGGGACGTCGAGGACGCCGTCTCCTACTGTGGGGCAAAGTACATCACACGTTTTTTGTATCTGCTCCGGTAAGTTTCCGGCGGAGTCGGGTACCCCCGCCCTACTGGGTGTTTGTGGGTTGGCCGCACACAATAAAATGCTCTGTAGGGAACGGTCTTGACCGTTCCGGGGCCTTGTAGCAGATGCCGCAACAATTTCCCGCAAAGCCCTTTGGCTCCCCTTCGAGGGGAGCTGTCGCCGAAGGTGACTGAGGGGTGATTCCCCAAGCGGAGCCTGAAAATGCGCGTTATTTCCTCACTGCGGCGGCTAGGGGGCTGCATACAAAAAAGGCCGTCTGCGTATTACAGCAGGCGGCCCAAAAGCGCCAAACCTATGGAATCACATTATACCAGCAGCGGCTTAACGGCAGCGGCCAGTTCTTCTTTCTTGGCTTCGGCTTCGGCCAAGTCTTTGCCCTTGGTGGTAAAGTAGGTCTTGATCTTCGGCTCGGTGCCGGAGGGGCGCACCACAACGGTGCAGCCGGATGCCAGGGTGTAGATCAGCACGTTGGCGGCGGGCAGACCGGTCTCTTCAGGCTTTTTATAGTCCACAACCTTTACAACGGCGTCACCGCCAAAGTCCTTGGGCGGGTTCTCGCGCAGACCGGACATAATGCCCACCATCTTGTCCATGCCGGACAGGCCCGGGAACTCAAAGCTGTCAACCTTGTTCAGGTAGCGGCCATACTCGGCGTAAATGCGCTCCAGCTCTTCCTTGATGGAACTGCCCTTTGCGCGGTAATAAGCAGCCATTTCGCAAATCAGCATAGAGCCGATGATGGCATCCTTATCGCGGACGTAAGGACCAGCCAGGTAGCCATAGCTTTCCTCAAAGCCAAAGATGAAGCGGTCAACCTGACCAGCAGCTTCCAGCTTGGCGATCTGATCGCCGATCCACTTAAAGCCGGTCAGCACATTGCGGCACTCAACACCGTAATGCTCGGCCACCTTGTCCGCCAGCGGGGTGGACACGATGGACTTGCACATGACGGGGTCTTTGGGCATGGTCCCCTGCTCAATGCGGCCCGCGCAGATGTAATCCAGCAGCAGAACGCCGACTTCGTTGCCGGAAAGCAGCTCATAGCTGCCATCCTTGCACTTAACGGCAATGCCAACGCGGTCAGCATCGGGGTCAGTGGCCAGCATCAGGTCTGCACCAGACTTTTCGGCCAGTTCCAGACCAAGGCGCAGAGCCTCGAAAATTTCGGGGTTGGGGTACGGGCAGGTGGGGAAATTGCCGTCCGGCTTTTCCTGTTCCGGCACAACGGTGATATCGGTAATGCCGATGTCATGCAGAACATGGGTGACCGGAACCAGGCCGGAGCCGTTCAGCGGGCTGTAAACCAGCTTCAGGCCGGCGGTCTTGCAGATACCGGGACGGATGGAGCGGGCTTCGATTGCTTCGTACAGGGCGTTGATGCAGTCATCGCCAACGTATTCGATGATGCCCTTTTCCAGCCCCTCGGCAAACGGCATGGTTTTGGCGCCGGTCAGGATGTCGGTCTTCTGGATTTCGGCGTACACGATGTCAGCGGCCTCATCGGTCATCTGGCAGCCATCGGGGCCGTAGGCCTTATAGCCGTTGTACTTGGCCGGGTTGTGGGATGCCGTTACCATGATACCGGCGTTGCAGTTATAATACCGGGTAGCAAAGCTCAGTGCGGGAACCGGCATCAGGGCGCTGTAAATGCGCACCTTTACGCCGTTGGCGGCCAGAACTTCGGCAGCAGCCTTGGCAAACACATCGCTCTTGATGCGGCTGTCATAGCTGATAGCAACGGTCTGGGTGCCGCCCTGGGTCTTGACCCAGTTGGCAAGGCCCTGGGTAGCCTGGCGCACAACATACACGTTCATGCGGTTGGTACCGGCGCCGATCACACCGCGCAGACCGGCAGTGCCGAACTTAAGGGCAACGGCAAAACGATCCTGAATGGCAGCGTCATCGTTCTGAATCGATTCCAGCTCCGGCTTCAGGTCGGGGTCATCCAGGTTAGCAGCAAGCCAACGGCTGTACATTTCTTTATACATTTTGGACACCATCACTTTCTTACCCTGTAAAAGTTTTGGGTAAATTTACTTGTTCAAATTAAATATATCAATTTTAGTTTGCGTTGTCAATCAAAAAAAGCTGGAATTCCGGCTTTTTGCCGGGGCTTTGCCTGTTTTTTACCCTACAGCGTCAAGGCAGATTTTGGGCACAAAAAATATACTTGCCGCCGCGGGCGGAACAGGATATACTGAAAATAATCAAAGTACGCAATTTGTTGAAAAAAAGGAGTTGGCTGCGCCATGTATGCACACGTTGTCAGCCTGGGGGTAACGGGGCTGGATGGCTACCCCGTTACCGTGGAAACCCACATCAGCGGCGGTCTGCCCAAATTTGCCATGGTGGGCCTGCCGGATTCCGCCGTGAAGGAAAGCAGTGAGCGGGTGCGCAGCGCCATCAAAAACCTGAACTGCCCCTGGCCCGCCAGCCATGTTACCGTCAACCTGGCCCCCGCCGATGTGCGCAAGACCGGCAGTTTGTATGACCTGCCGGTGTTCATCGGCATTTTGGCGGCGCAGCAGCACATCCCACAGCCAGAGCCGCACCAGGCATTTTTGGGTGAGCTTGGACTGGATGGCACACTGCGCCCCATTGCCGGTGCCCTGCCCATGGCCCTTGCCGCCCAAAAGGCGGGCGTGACCGAGCTGTTTGTTCCTGCCGAAAACGCCGCCGAAGCCGCCGTGGCCGAGCAGCTGACAGTTTACCCCGCCCGCAGCGCTGCGGATGTGATCTGCCACCTGGCGGGGCAGGCAAAGCTCAACCCCGCCAGCCGCACAGGATACGATGCTGCCGGGCAGTGGCTTGGCCCCGATTTTGCGGATGTGCGCGGCCAGGCGGAGGCCCGCCGCGCGCTGGAAGTTGCCGCTGCGGGTGGGCACAACCTGTTGATGGTGGGCCCGCCGGGCACCGGCAAAAGCATGCTGGCCAAGCGCCTGCCGGGCATCCTGCCGCCGCTCAGTTATGAGGAAGCGCTGGAAACCACCGCGATTTATTCCGTTGCCGGGCTGGTGCAGGCCGGGACCGGATTATTGCAGCAGCGACCGTTCCGCAGCCCCCACCACAGTGTCAGCGCCGCAGCCATTGCGGGCGGCGGCACAGTGCCCCGCCCCGGCGAGGTCAGCCTGGCCCACAACGGCGTACTGTTTTTGGACGAGCTGCCGGAGTTCAGCCGCGAAGCGCTGGAGGTGCTGCGCCAGCCAATCGAGGACGGGTGCATCTCCGTGAGCCGGGTACACGGCACCGCCACCTACCCCTGCCGTTTTATGCTGGTTGCCGCCATGAACCCCTGCAAGTGCGGGTATTATGGTTCCGGCGTGCGGGAATGCAGCTGCACGCCCAGTGCGATTGAGCGCTACCGGCAGCGGATTTCCGGCCCGCTGTTGGACCGCATTGACCTGCATGTAGAGGCCCGCCCCGTGGAGTACGACGCCCTTGCCGCCAAAACCGGCGGCGAGCCGAGCGCTGACATCCGCACGCGGGTGGCCGCGGTACGCGCCATGCAGGCCCAGCGCTACCAGGGCCTTGGCTTTACCTGCAACGCCCAGCTGCCCAGCGGCATGCTGCGGCGCTACTGTCCGCTTGCGCCCGCCGCCGAAAAGCTGCTGCGCGGTGCGTTTGAACGCATGGGCTACAGCGCCCGCGCCTATGACCGCATCCTGCGCGTTGCCCGCACCATTGCCGACATGAACGGTGTGGAACAGATCGGCGCCGCAGAGCTGATGGAAGCGCTGCAATACCGGAGAATGGACAGGGCGGTTGGCAAATGAATATTTGCCAAATGAATAAGTAATAAAGAATAATTAAAAATGCAGGTGGACCGCGTTGCTGGCACAACGCTCAAAAATATTAGAGTTCTGTCAAATATAGAGCACTAATATTTCTGAGCCGTGCGCAGCACTGCGGTCCACCTGCATTATTCTTTATTCTTTTTTCATTATTCTTTCTATTTCACCCGTTCCTTTTCGGAACGGGCGAAATAGAACATCCACTGCTGCAAAATTCCGGCGTTGCCATAAGCCGGGAAGGGGTTCTGCCCGGCGTAATGCTGGTCGATCACACGCTGGATCCACACATCCACGGGGGCACACTCCATGCGGCCATAGGCAAACAGGGCTACGCAGTTGGCCACCTTGATGCCCACGCCGTGCTGTTGCATCAGAGCTTCCAGCAGCCGGGCATCGGGCAGGGTTTCCAGCGCGGCAAGGTCCAGCGTTCCCGCTGCAACCGCCTGGGCGGCAGCCAGAACATACGGGGCGCGGTAGCCCAGCGCGCAGTCCCGCAATGCCTGCTCCCCTGTCGCGGCGAGCGCCTGCGCCGTTGGGAACGCATACAGCACATTCCCGCCCGGCTGCAGCAGCGGCGCACCGTACCGGGTACACAGCGTTTCCACGCAAGCCTGAATGGCCGGGATATTTTTGCGCTGGCTGATGATAAAGGTAACCAGCATCTCCCAGGCGTCCTGACGCAGAATGCGGATGCCCGCCCCGGCCCGGGCCGCTGCGCAAAGGTAGGCATCCTGTTTGGGCACCGCGGCGCGGATGGCCGCATAATTGCGGTTCAAATCAAAATAGCGGTGCCAGAAGCCCTGCCATTCTTCCGGGGTACAGCTAGCTGTATACGTATCACCGCTGCCGGGCTGCAGGTACAAAAGCTTATCCCCGGCCAAAAACCGCCAGCCCTGCGGCGTTTGCGCAATGCGGAACGCCTGGCCGCTGGCGGCTATTTTTTGCAGATCGAAATCACCCGGTATCGTTACGGTCATGGCTCGCGCAGCACCTCCAGCATGCGGCGGGCGCTGCCTTCCCACGAGTATTTTTGCAGTACGGCGGCGGCATCCCGGCCGGGGGTTACATGGTCCACACTGCCGTGGTTGGTGGAAAGGTCAATGTAATCAGCGTGGGAGCCGTAAATTTCCCGCATGCATGGGGTATTGCTCACCATCACGCGTGGAGCACCGCAGGCAATGGCTTCCAGCGGGGGGATGCCGAACCCCTCATACAGCGTGGGGAACAAAAACGCCTTGCAGTTTTCCATCAGGCTTTTGGCTTCGCCGTCCGTCACATAGCCAAGGTACATCACGTTGTTCAGGTGGTCCAACCCCAGGGCAGCGGCCTCTTTGGCAAGGCTGCCGCCGCCCGCAATTGCAAACATAACCTGGGGTTTGCTCTGCGCAGCGCGCAGCACCCAGGGAAAGTTCTTATTTTTAAGTAGGTTGGACATTGAGAAATAATACTCGCCCTTTTTCAGCTGCGGCCACTTGCTGTACTCACCAAACAGCATGGGGTCAGGGCGCACGCGCTGCATATGCTGCCAGGCGTTATACACCACGGTGATCTTTTCGGGGTTCACATGGTAATATTTCACGATCTCGCTTTTGGAAAATTCCGAGACCGTCACGATTTTTCTGGCCTTTTTGGCAATGGCCGCATACTGCATGCAGTGCCAGACAGCGCTGGTGCGGCCGCGCAGGTCGGTATAAAAATCCGGGCGTGCTTTATAGCACACATCATGCACCACGGCAATGCCCTCGTTCCCACGGTGGAACATGGGAATAACGTTGCACATGCCCAGCCAGCAGCGCCCGCTTTGTGCCAGATATCGGCCATACACCCGCTGCCAGCCCAAAATGCCGCAGGACTGCGGCAGGGTGACCACCTTGATATTGCGGTATTCGGGAACGATACAATCCGGCGGAACCGCCACTTCCAGCTCGCCGGGTTCCAGCATGGGGTCCATGGCAGCGAGTATTTCCCGCGCATAGCGCTGGATGCCGGAAAGCTGCTGCACAAAAAACGAACCGTCTACTGTATACTTGGGCATTTTCATTCTCCTTATAAACGGCACCGCGTTACTGCGTCAGGATGCCGTATTGGTATTTACACTGCAAAATGCGCTGCACGCTTTCGTCCAGTCTCTGCTGGGGGATGGTACCATCCTGCACAGCTTCCAGCACGGCGGTATAGGCATCGGCAAGGCCGTTGGGCATCAGCAGCAGGTCTGCACCGGCCTGCAGCGCCTTGACCGCCGCCTGACCGGGGGTATACACATCGGTGATGGCCTGCATCGCCAGCGAATCCGTCACGATCAAGCCATGATAGCCCAGCTCCCCGCGCAAAAGATCGGTCAGCATGACGCTGGAAAGGGAGGCCGGGGTATCGTCCCCTGTTACCTGCGGCACGGTAATGTGGGCCGCCATAATCAGCGGAGCATTGTTCACATTTTGGGCAAAGGGCACCAGCTCACAGCTGCGCAGGTCATCCAGCGTTTTGTTCAGCGTTACGGTGCCAACGTGGGTATCCTCGCTGGTATCGCCATGGCCGGGGAAATGCTTGAGGGTGCAGGCAATGCCCGCATCGGCAAACCCGGCGCACGCCCCGCCCACAAGGTCGGCGGCGGTCTGTGGTTCACTGCTGAACGCGCGGGTACCGATGACCGGGTTATCGGGGTTGGTGTTCACATCGGCCACAGGGGCAAAATCCAGGTTAAAGCCGTATTCTTTTAAGTAGCCGCCAATGGTGCGGCCCATGGCGCGGGCATCTTCCGGGTTACCGGATGTTCCCACCGCCGCAGCGCTTTCGTATTGGGGCAGGTCAAACGCGGCATTGTTGGCAAGGCGCGCCACCAGGCCACCCTCCTCATCAATGGCAGTAAAGAGCGGCGTATCGCTCGCCTGCTGCAAATCGTCCAGGAATTGGGTGATCTGCTGCGGGCTTTCCAGATTTTTGCCAAAGATCACCACGCCGCCCACCGGGTACTCCGCCAAAGTCTGGCGCATGGCATCCGTCAGTTCGGTCACGCCGTCCGCCTTGGCATCGTTGATCTGGTCCTGCGTTTGGCTCAAGTCCAGGGAATCGGGTCGAACAAGAAAGAGCTGCCCCACCTTTTGTTCCAGCGTCATCTCCTCCAGCAGCTGCTGCACGGGGTCCGGCTCCGGGGTGGGCTGTTCCGTGGGTGCTGCCTGCGTGGTTTGGGCTTGCTGTGTTGGTGCTTCGGTCGGCTGGGCCGCCTTATTGGGGAGTACATCTTTTGGGGCAGCAGAACAGGCGCACAAGACTGCCGCCAAAACGGTTGACACAAATGCCGCGAATCTTTTTTTCATGCTTACCGCCCCCTGCTGTTTGTCTAAGGCAACACCGCACAATTCCCGCCTTACGGCTTAAGCACCGCTCCGGCGGCTGCGGCACGGCATCTGCGTTGCCAAAATGCTCGATAATGTCGGGTTGCGGTACCCGCATCGTGCTTCGGGGGCAAAAGCCCCTCGCACTCTGCGACCGCTGCCCCTGCTTCGGTTCGCTGTTTCCGCCACTGGCGGCGCTCACCTTTGCAGCATCCAGTATTATCTGCGCTTTTGGCTTAGCATCTGCCGCACCTCGCTTGCCGTATCGACACTTAGAATTATGCGGTATTGCCCTAGGGTGTATCTTCTAATAAGATAAACGAAGAAGTCATCCAAATTGTTACATAAAAGGCATTTTTCCTATCCATATTTTCACAGGGAAATATCTTTGCCTTAAGTTGACGGGCGCACAATGTGCGCCCCTGCGGTCACTATAGGGAAATGCCATTTTCCCCGCACAACGCGCCCTGCTGCATATGCTGGCCTTGCGGCGTGTTTTATTGTATTTTAATTATACCATGCCTCGCGGCAGAATGGAACGGAATTTACAGGAATCAAGTGGTAAAATCCCACATTACTCTGCAAAAAGCCCTCGGCACAGTGGTTTGGCACCGTGCCGGGGGCTTTGCATTGGTTCAGGCTTTGCTGCCGGACCGATTATTCATCATCAACAGTATTGTCATTGCCAACCGGGTCTTCGGCGGCAACATCGGCGGTTTCGGGGGTGGCTTCCTCCTCGGCTTCCAGCGCTGCCTTGTCATAGGCAAAGGCGTCCAGGGCGTCAGTGCTCACTTCATACACAACGCCTGCTGCGCCGGAGCTGCGCAGGTAGCACAGGGTATCGTCCTCGGCGTCGTTGCCGCCAAAGCTGCACTGGATGCTGGTGCCATCCGATGCGATCAGGGTAACGATGGCATTGGGGGTATCCAGACCATACATGGCATCGGCCTGCGGTTCGGTCACACTCCACTTGGTTTTCAGATCGCAGATGGTGCTCGCCATCTTTTTGACGATATCCTGATTCAGGTTATACTCCGCATCATCCGTCAGCGTCCAGGTGCTGTCATTCTGGGCAAAGCTCAGGGTTCCGCCGTTGGCGGTCTGCACCACCATCTTGGTCACATCGTCCACATCTATGTCCGTAATGCTCTGGGCGGCATACAGCTGCTTTGCGGTTTTGCAGATGCCGCTCAGGGCCGAACTGTCCAGCGTATACACCGGGCCGTCTGCGCTCAGGCGGGCATACCAGTTGTTTGTGATGGAGTTCTTGCTGCCAACGGTCAGCGTCCATTCGGTATCTGCCGTTTTCAGGCTCAGCTCATAAGTCGGGGTATCAAAGCCCATGCTGGCAACGTCGGCGTCATCGCTCAGTTCGCGCAGCGCGGTCAGAGCGGTCATGCTGTCGGCAACGCCTTGGGCCTTACTCTGGTCAAGGGGCAGCGCGGGGTCAGAATCCAGTGTCCAGGTATCATCCGTTTTGGTCAGGGCGGATTCCAACGTTGCGCCATCGCTGGCGTCTTTGTAGGCAATCGCGATCACACTGTCAGCATCCAGGCTGCACAGTGCAATGCTGGTATCCTCTTCCTCGGTGTCTGCATGGTTCAGCACGCCAAGGGCAACGCCCAGCACAACCACCACGGGAACCAGCACAAAAAGGGGCAACATTTTCTTTGTGTTCATTGGCTGTTATCTCCTAAGGTTTCTGCAGCACTGGAAATATCAACGGCGGCGGCGCACCAAAGTGATGGCAATACCGGCCACGATAAAGGCCAGCGGCACCACGATGGTAAACAGCAGGCCAAGCAGCATGGTGGCCTTGGCAGGTACCGTCAAGGTTTCGGCGCTCATACTCTTGCTGTCAATCACCACACCGTTTTCTTCGCCGATCATCCAGTTCATGGTACTTGTTAGTAGCTGTGCGTTGCCACCAATCAACAACGAGGCATATTCCCTAGCGACATACTCTATCCCCTTGCTGTTCAGTAGATTAGCGCAGTTCACCCACACTACCTTTGCACCAGTGGTGCTGTTGCTGGCGGCAACGGCAATGTTAAAGGGGCCGTTGGGATCATTTGCCCCCTGCTCGGCGGTGGTAGCCTCGGCGTAATCCTGCATCGCATAAGCCGTGCTGCTGGTGCTCAGCAGGGTGGTCAGGGTCAGGTCATCGGTGCTGTCGCCCTTCACAATGCCCTGTGCCACGGGGGTAAAGACATGCATGCCGTCGGTCACGCCCGCGGTGATCTCGTTAGAACTCAAGTTCGGCAAAAGGCACGTCTGTGCAGTGCCGTAAAGGTAATAGTTGCTGTCGTTTTCAATCACAAGGCCTTCCTGGCGGGTCATGCCGTACTCTGCCAGCAAGGCGTCCAGGTTGGGGGTGCTCACCGTCAGGTCGGTAGTCACAAACAGGTGGCCGCCGTTTTCCAGATAGGTCTTGATGGCAGCGGCATCCAGGGTGGAAAGGTCCGCCTGCGGGTCGTTGATCAGCAGGGCTGCGGCATCTTCGGGCACTGTATCGGTGGTCAGCAGGTTCAGGTCCTGCATGGTAACGCCGGAATTATCCAGCGTTTCGGTAAAATCGCTTTCCAGGCTGGATTCGCCGTGGCCGGTCAGCTGGTACAGCACATAGCTGTTCTCCCGCGTGACCTTGGCAATGCCGGAGGACAGCGCGTTCTCAGCGGAAAAGCTCATTGTGTAACTGCCGGTGGTATAATAGCTGGAATAATCCGCCGTATACATATCATTGTAGTCCACCACGGTGTGGTTATCCCCGCATGCAAGGATCACGCTGGAGGAGCTTGCGTTCTGCGCGTCATACTGCTGTGCAAAGGTGGGGTACAGCGCGGGGTCGCGCTGCTGCCAGGTAAAATGGCTGCTTTCGCCCGCATAGCGGTCCAGAATTCGCGTAATGTTGGAATCCTCGTTGCCGGTTTCCGCCAGGTAATAGGCGGTCACATCGGTGTTCAGTTCCTGCAGCATGGTTTTGGTGGTATCGCTCAGGGTGAACATTTTGCCGGTGGAAATATCAAACTGGGTAAACTTGGTGGGCACCGCGCCCACCACAAGGTTGAGCAGAATTACCAGCACCAGCACCACAACGGCCAGCACGCTGGCGTAAGCACCGCTGCGCAGGCTGCGGCGGCGCGCTGCCTGCTGTGCCTGGTTAGGGGCAGGGGCATTGGCCGCGTTCTTTTTCTTAAAGTTCATCGTCGGAACCCTCCCCTCTTTAATTCCAGCGGCGGCGTTCCAGTGCCTGACCCGTCAGGAAGAGGAACAGTCCCGCCACCGATAGATAATACACAATGCCGGTCACGCTGAACATGCCGCCCACAAAATCCGTAAACGGCTGGAACAGTGCCAGCGCGCCAAGCACGCTGTTAAAGCCGGTCAGCAGCCAGGCCGGGCGCAGCTTAAACAGCAGCACCAGCACCACGGCACCGCCGCAGAACACCGCGCTGCCCACCGTGACATTTTTGCAGGCCAGACCGACCAGCAGAGCCACAACCGCCAGCACCACGCAGAACACAATGAATGCCAGCGTGTTGCCGCTGGTGAACAGGCTCTTGATGCCGTTCATCAGGTAGCAGATCAGCAGCGCGCCAAAAGTAGCCAGGTACGCAATGATCTGGTTTTCCGTCAGGGTGGAGACAAAGGTGCCGATGGCAATGCAGGCAGCGCCCATCAAAAAGTACGCCAGCCAGGTGGCGTAAGCGCTGGTAAGGGAGATGGTGCCAAAGGCCGTGAGCACCAGCGGCATGATGGCCGCTGCCGCCATGGGCACGGCAAACACCGCCAGCTGGGCAAAGTACTTACCCATCACGATAGAAGGGATACCCACCGGGCTGGTGAGCAGCAGCTGGTCGGTTTTATTGCGGCGTTCATCCGCAAAGCTGCGCATGGTCAGCGCCGGCAGCAAAAACAGCATGACCAGCGTGGTAGAATACAAAACGGTTGAAAAATCCGACGTGCCATACACCAGGCAGTTGGCGGAGTAATATAACCCGATAAACGCCAGCATAACACCAATGACAACATAGCCGACCAGGCTGGTGAAATAGCTGCGCAGTTCCCGCTTAAAAATGGCAAACATGGCTCACTCTTCCTCCTTTTGGTCGTTTTCGGCTTCCGGTTGTTCCGGAGTATCATCCGCCGGGGCCTGCGGTTCGGCAGGCTCAGCAGACTGTTCCGGCTGTGCGGCAGCCGCTTCCGGAGCCGGTTCTTCGGTTTCTTCCGGCTGGGCTTTCTCCGGTGCAGTCTCGGTGATCTGTAGGAAGATATCCTCCAAACTCATCGTATCGCTTGTCAAGGACACAACCGGGCAGCCAGCTTCGGCCAGTGCCTTGGACAGGGCCGCGCGCAGGTCTGCACCGGCGGTGCTGGTGGCGGTAAAGCTGACTTCATCGCCCTTTTCTGCGGTCACGCGCAGGTCGGTCAGGCCCTCCACCTTGGCGGCAGCGGCCAGAATCTGTTCTTTGGTGCCAAGTGCCGTGGCAGCAATCATGCCGCGGGCAGCCAGCTGGGCGGCCAGCTCTTCCGGCGTGCCCTGGGCGGCCACTTTACCGTGCGCAATAATCAGCACGCGGTCACAGATCGTCTGCACTTCGCTCAGGATATGGCTGGAAAGGATGACGGTGTGGGTCTCTCCCAGGTCATGGATGAGGTTGCGGATCTCGATCATCTGGGCGGGGTCCAGGCCAACGGTGGGTTCGTCCAGAATGATCACCTTGGGGCTGCCCAGCAGCGCAGCGGCAATGCCAACGCGCTGGCGATAGCCTTTGGAAAGGTTGCGGATCAGCCGCTTTTCCATCTCCTGCAGCCCAGCGCGCTGCACGGCCTGCGCTACATCCTGCACGCGGTCCGCTTTTTTCTTTTTGCCTTTCAGCTCGCTGACAAACAGCAGGTATTCCTGCACGGTCATATCGGTATACAGCGGCGGAATTTCCGGCAGGTAGCCGATGCAGGCTTTGGCCTCCTTGGGCTCTTCCTGAACATCATGGCCGTCAATGGCAACGGTGCCGCCCGTGGGCGCAAGATACCCGGTGATCATGTTCATTGTGGTGGATTTGCCGGCGCCGTTGGGCCCCAGCAGGCCGTAAATACAGCCGTCCTGCACAGTGAAGCTGATATCATCGACCGCGGTGTGTTTTCCGTAACGCTTGGTCAAATGCTTGACTTCGATCAATGGATGCACTCCCCTTTTCTTGGGGGCCGCCCGCCGCAGGGCAGGCGTACCCCTGAACTATCCAGAAGTATACTGCCTATTTGTGAAAATTGTGCGTCGTTTTTTTGCCAGGATGTGAAAATTGTGTGCACATGCAAAAGCACCCCTGCGCGGCTGCAGGGGTGCCAAATCAGCTTATTCTTTTGCTGCTTCGTTTCTTTTGCGGGGGCAGCTTTAGGCAACACCGCACAATTCCCGCCTGACGGCTTAAGCACCGCTCCGGCAGCTGCGGCACGGCATCTGCGTTGCCAAAATGCTCGATAATGTCGGGTTGCGGTACCCGCATCGTGCTTCGGGGGCAAAAGCCCCTCGCACTCTGCGACCGCTGCCCCTGCTTCGGTTCGCTGTTTCCGCCACTGGCGGCGCTCACCTTTGCAGCATCCAGTATTATCTGCGCTTTTGGCTTGGCATCTGCCGCACCTCGCTCGCCGTATCGGCACTTAGAATTATGCGGTATTGCCTTACTTTTCCTGTTTTCTCCGCTTTGCTTCCACAATGACGTCCGCAATGTGCATGGCAACATCATCCTTGCTTTGCAGCGGCAGCGCGGTGGAAATGCTTTCGGTAATCAGGGTTACAACGTTGGTATCCACGCCAAAACCGGCGCCGGGCACCTTGACATTGTTGGCCACAATCATATCCATGTTTTTCTTGTGCAGCTTGGCAGTAGAATTTTCGATCAGATCTTTCGTTTCCATCGAAAAGCCGCAGACAAACAACTGCTCCGGCTTGTGCTCGCCGACCCAGCCCAGAATGTCATCCGTGCGTTCCAGCTCAATTGAAAGTTCACCATCGTGCTTTTTGATCTTATCCTGCGCCACCTGGGCCGGGCGGTAGTCCGCCACAGCGGCGGCCATCACCAGGGCATCCGCATCCATGGCGTTGGCCTTGACAGCTTCAAACAGTTCTGCCGCGGTGGCAAAAGGCACCATTTTGACAAACGGAACCGGCGGCAAGTCGGAAGATGTCAGCAGCGTCACATCCGCGCCGCGCAGCATACAGGCGCGGGCCACGGCATAGCCCATTTTGCCGGTGGAATGGTTTGTCAGGTAGCGCACCGGGTCCATCGGTTCGCGGGTGCCGCCAGCGGAAACCACCACTTTCATGCCCTGCATGTCTTTTTCGTGTTCCAGCTCCCGTGCCACATAGTCCACCAGAACGCCCTCATCGGGCAGGCGGCCGGAGCCCGTATCGCCGCAGGCCAACAGGCCGGAACCGGAGGGAATGACGGTGAAACCGTAATGTTCCAGCGTTTTCAGGTTATCCTGGGTGATGGGGTTTTCCAGCATATGGGTGTTCATGGCGGGGGCCACCAGCTTGGGGCAGCGGGCCGCCAGGGTAACGGTGGTCAGCATGTCATCCGCCAGGCCGTGGGCCAGCTTGGCGATCACATTTGCGGTTGCCGGGGCGATCAGCATCAAATCCGCCGCGTTGGCCAGCGAAACATGGGCCACATCATACTGGAAGTTGCGGTCAAAGGTATCCACAATGCAGCGGTTGTTGGTCAGGGTTTCAAACACCAGCGGGGTGATAAACTCCGTGGCGTTTTTGGTCATCAGCACATGCACATTGGCGCCGGCTTTGGCCAGGGCATGGGCCACATTGGGCATTTTATAAGCAGCAATCCCGCCGGTAATGCCCAGCACAATGGTTTTGCCTTTCAGGTTCATGATAACACATCCTTATATTTGGCCGGGCTTCTGGCTGCCCGTATTGTTCTGCTTTTAAGTATATCCTGCCGGGGGGCAAAAGTAAAGGCAATACCGCATAATTCTAAGTGCCGATACGGCGAGCGAGGTGCGGCAGATGCCAAGCCAAAAGCGCAGATAATACTGGATGCTGCAAAGGTGAGCGCCGCCAGTGGCGGAAACAGCGAACCGAAGCAGGGGCAGCGGTCGCAGAGTGCGAGGGGCTTTTGCCCCCGAAGCACGATGCGGGTACCGCAACCCGACATTATCGAGCATTTTGGCAACGCAGATGCCGTGCCACAGCCGCCGGAGCGGTGCTTAAACCGCAAGGCGGGAATTGTGCGGTGTTGCCTAAAGGGAATTCAACAGTTGGCAAACGGGCTGCGAACTGCTATAATAAACTGTAATTTTACATTCTGCGCATTTTATACTTTTATAACAGGGCAACTCTGCATCATTCTAAGGCAATACCGCACAATTCTAAGCACCGCTCCGGCGGGAATTGTGCGGTGTTGCCCTAAGCCTATCGAACGGGAAACATTGCCGGGTTGCCAGGGATACGAGGTTTTACCCTATGATTCTTGCAGTTGATATCGGTAACAGCAACATCTGCATTGGCGGGCTGGATGGCATGAAGGTGCTGTTCACCGCGCGCATGGTCACCCGCCCGCGCTGCACCGGGGATGAATACACCGCCGAGCTGAAATTTCTGCTGGGCCGCCTTGGCGTTACCCCTGAAGCCTGTGAGGGCGTTATCGTGTGCAGCGTGGTGCCCGACCTGACCAAAGTTCTGGCCGATGCCTGCACCCGGCTGACCGGGCGCAAAGCCATGCTGGTCAGCCCTGCACTGAACACCGGGCTGACCTTTGCGGTGGACGCTCCGGACCGCGTGGGGCGGGACCGCATTGCCGATGCCACCGCCGCAGCCGCCCACTATCCCCTGCCCTGCATGACGGTGGACCTTGGCACGGCCACCACCTATAATGTCATTTCTTCCAAGCGGGCGTTCCTGGGTGGTTTTATCCTGCCCGGCGTGCAGACCAGCCTGCGGGCCATCAGCAGCGGCACAGCGCAGCTGCCGCCTATCTCGCCCGAAACGCCGGATCACCTGATTGGCCGCAACACGGTGGAATGCCTGAACAACGGCGTGATGTTTGGCACCGCAGCCATGCTGGACGGCCTGGCTGCCCGCGTGGAAGCCGAACTTGGCGAGCCGCTGACCGTGGTTGCCACCGGCGGCCTAGCCCCCTGCATCATGCCCTGCTGCACCCGCAAGGTGATTTATGATTCTGACCTGTTGTTCAAGGGGCTGGCGATCCTGTACAGCAAAAACGCCGAATAAGCAAGTTTGCACGTTTTGTATTCTGCCTGCTATCAGAAAAGGGACCGGCATTTTCTGCCGATCCCTTTGTTTTATGTATTTTCCGAATGTTTTAGGCAATACCGCATAATTCTAAGTGCCGATACGGCGAGCGAGGTGCGGCAGATGCCAAGCCAAAAGCGCAGATAATACTGGATGTCTTATCGAGCATTTTGGCAACGCAGATGCCGTGCCGCAGCTGCCGGAGCGGTGCTTAAGCCGCAAGGCGGGAATTGTGCGGTGTTGCCTTTACATATCCGGCGTAACCATCACAGCGCCGTAATTGCGCACGCTCAGCACATGGCAGCTGCCCGCGCCAAACACAGCGTCAATGGCGTTCTTGTAGGTTTCCAGCAATGCCAGCGGAACAAATGCCTGGATGGTACCGGCAAAGCCGCCGCCCTGCAAACGCCATGCGCCGCGGCCGTTCAGCACCTTCTGGCTGATGGCCAATGCCAAAGGCACGCCCTGCTCCTGCGGGTTCTTGATGCTGTAGGCGTTCTGGTTGAACTCAAAGCTGGAATGGCCGCCCTCAATGATCAGCTGCAGGAAGCGGTCAAAATCATCTGCCTTGATGGCTTCATAGATTTCCCCGGCGCGGCGGCTGTCATTATAAAAATGGATGGCACGCACCACGGCGCGGTCGCCGGTCACTTTGCGCACTTCGGGGATGGCTTTCAGGAAGGTTTCCTCGTCCACATCGCGCAGAACCTTTTTGCCAAAGAATTCGGCAACGCTCTCCATCTCGCGGCGCACAGCGGCATAATCATCGGTCAGGTCAGCGTGGCTGCCCTTGGTATCGCTGATGCAGAGTGCAAAGCCCTTGGCTGCCAGATCAAACGGAACTTCGCGCACGACCGGATGGCCCACTTCCTTAAAGTCGATGGTGATGACCTTTCCCACGGCGCAGGCGGTCTGGTCCATCAGGCCGCAGGGCTTGCCAAAGAAAACATTCTCAGCATACTGGCTGATCATGGCATTTTTGACCTGGTCGAAACGCTTCATGTCATTATCGTTGTACTCGCCGCGGAAGATAGCACCCATGCACACCTCAAAGGCAGCCGAGCTGGACAAACCGGAACCGCCCAGAACGTCAGAGGTGGTGTAGCAGTCAAAGCCGCCCACCTTGCCGCCGTCTTTCACAATGCCGGCAGCCACGCCGCGGATCAGGCTGGCGCTGTGCTCTGCTTCAACAGGCTGCGGGGTCAGGTCGCGCAGATTCACATCGTCGATCTTACCAAAGCCGTGGGAAATCACGCGTACAACGTTCTCGTCATTCTTGGCAACCACAGCAATGATATCCAGGTTTACGGCAGCTGCAATCACCACGCCGTTGTTATGGTCGGTATGGTTGCCGCCGATCTCGGTGCGGCCGGGTGCCGAGTACAAACACACTGTGCGGCCCGTGCCAAAGTTTTCTTCAAAATGGTCGATCATATCCACATAACGGACACGCTGGGCTGCCACAGTAGCAGTGTCTGCCCCATACAGCTTGGCAAAAGCCTGGTCGTAACCGCCGTTCAAGATATTTTGTTTCAGTTCCGCACTCGTTGCCATCGTTCATACACCTTTCTTCGTTTGGCTGCCCTTGTAAAATATGCACAAAAACCGCGCGTTCTTTTTAGCTATGCAGCGCATTTTAGGCCAATATCACGGCTTCTTGTACTCAGTATAACAAATTTTAGCAGGATGTAAACATCTTTTTTCAACGCGATTATGGACTTTTGATGAATCTTCTGATATAATGGTAAAAAATATGCTCCATCCTGTTCCGGCCTGCTGCGGTGGGCCCTGTTTTGGGAGCAGAATGGCGAACCACAACCAGATTTTGCAAGAGTGAGGGATTTGGTATGCCGACCATCGCAAAGCAATCTTATAAGCAGAACTATACCGATAATGTAGAGCTTTCCATTTTTAATTGTGGCCACGAATACTGCCAGCCGGGCCACACCTGGGGCCCCGGTGTGCGTGACCATTACCTGATCCATCTTGTTGTTGCGGGCAAAGGTGTGTATCAGGTCAACGGCGCTGCCTATAATTTGCAGGAGGGTGATCTCTTCCTCGCCAAACCCAACCAGCTCATCACCTATGCGGCAGATGAAACCGACCCGTGGGAATATTACTGGGTCGGCTTTAACGGTGCCTGCGCCAACAAGCTGGTGCAGCAGACCCCGTTCAGCGATGTGCAGCCCGTGCACCACTGCAAAGACCCCCAAAGCACCCGTGAAACCATTTATAATATCTATCTGGCCCGCGGCCCGGAACCGCAGTGCGAAGCCCTGATGACCGGCTACCTGTACCTGTTCATGGCCCAGCTGATGAAGGAAGCGCGCGAAGCCATGCCCAACACGCCGTCTTCCAGCAGCCAGTATGTGCTGGCCGCTATCAAATATATTCAGTTCAACTATTCCCATGATATTTCGGTAGATGACATTGCCAAGGCGGTTGGGGTCAGCCGCAGCCATCTGTACCGCGTGTTCATGTCCAATGTAGGCCAAAGCCCGATTGACTATTTAACGGGCTACCGCATCAGCGAAGCGTGTTCCCTGCTGAAAAACACCGGGCTTTCCATCGCCGAAATCGCGGTCTCCGTCGGCTTTTTTGACCAGTTCTATTTTTCCCGCGTGTTCAAAAAGGTCAAAGGCGTTCCCCCCAGCAAGTACCTTGCCGCGCTGGAAAAAGACCCGCAGCTGGGGCTGGTATAAGCCATTTTCACACAATGTCCCACCATACGGCAGCACCTTGCTTTTTGGTGCTGCCGCTCAGTTTTTACCGGCAGACTGATATATTTGCCATAATATTAGAGCAAACGGAGCAAACCATGTCTTTGAAGAAAAATCAGATTTTTGAAACCACGATCGAAAACCTTTCCAGCGATGGCAGCGGCGTTGCCCATGTGGAAGGGCAGGCCGTTTTTGTGCCCGGCGCGGCACCGGGGGATGTGATCCGCTGCCGCATTGTAAAGGCATTGAAAAGCTATGCTTTCGGCCGCATTGACGCGCTTTTAGCCCCCGGCCCCGGCCGCGTTGCGCCGGATTGTGCCGTGTGCACTCCCTGCGGCGGCTGTGGCCTGCGCCATTTGAGCTATGCTACGGAATGCGAGGCGAAAACCGGCTTTGTGCGGGATGCTTTTGCCCGCCTTGGCGGCTTTGATGTAAGCAGCTTTGAGTTTTCGCCCGTTCTCGCCCTGACGGACCACACCGCACACTACCGTAATAAGGTCCAGCTGCCCGTTGGGCTGGATGCTGATGGCCATGTCGTGACCGGTTTTTACGCCGGGCGCACCCACCGTATCGTCCCCTGCCCCGATTGCAAATTGCAGCCGGAGTGGATGAACACCCTGGCCCGCCGGGCTTGTGCGTTACTGGAAGCCAACGGCATTGCCCCCTATGACGAGGAAACCGGCAAGGGCCGCGTGCGCCATTTGTATATGCGCCAGGGCTGGCACAGCGGTCAGCGCCTGCTGTGCTTTGTGGTAAACGGCAATGGCCTGCCCAACGAAGCCGAGATCTGCCGCACCTTGCAGCAGGAGTTCCAGCTGACCACCGTGCTGATCAACCGCAATACCGCCCGCACCAACGTGATTTTAGGGCGGGATACTCGCACTGTGCTTGGCCCCGGCGTGATTGAGGATACTTTGGCCGGAGTACCCATCCAGATGGGTGTGCACGAGTTTTATCAGGTCAACACCCCCGCTGCCGAGCTGCTGTACGCCAAGGCGAAAGAGTTTGCCCGGCTGCAGCCGGATGACTTTTTGCTGGACCTTTACTGCGGTATGGGCACCATTGGCCTTTCGATGAAGCCGCACTGCCGCCGCCTGGTCGGCGTTGAGGTTGTGCCGCAGGCAGTGGAAGGTGCCAAAACCGTTGCTGCGCATCTTGGCCTGCCCCCGGAGGAAGCCGATTTTTACTGCATGGACGCCGGCGAGGCCGCGACCCGCCTTGCCAGCGAGGGTGCCCACCCCGATGTGATCGTGGTGGACCCGCCGCGCAAAGGCTGCGATAACGCCACCCTGACTGCCATTGTCCAGATGGCCCCACGCACCCTCGTCATGGTCAGCTGCAACCCCTCCACCGCCGCCCGCGATGCTAAGTTCCTGTGTGAACAGGGGTATACACTGGAAAAGGTTCAGCCCGTGGATTTGTTTCCAAGGACAAGGCACGTGGAGTGCGTACTTCAAATGACCCGTAAAAGTAATTGATTCCTTCTTATTGCACAGGGCGTGCATGGCTATGTAAAGAATGTCCCCCCTATTACTCCCTTTTGTTCAAATTCTGTTCCGAAGTCGTTCACGATTTAACCATAAATACATGCGATAATGATTGACATATTACAAAACGGTGTATCCGCTAACAACGCAACGGCCCGCTTTTTGGCTTTTGGGGTACACCTGTATTCAAAAGGATGGCGTGTTTAAGATGAAGGCATGGTTCCAGCGTTTTATGTCCGGGCGGTACGGCAGTGATACTTTTGGCAACTTTTTGTGCGTAACGGCGCTGGTCTGCCTGGTAATTGGGCTGTTTGTGGGCATCTTTTATTATATCGGGCTTCTGCTGCTGCTTTATGCGTACTTCCGCATGCTCAGCCGCAACGTACACAAGCGCTATGCAGAAAACATTGCCTTTATGCAGAAAACCGCTGGTGTGCGCGCCAAGTTCGGCCAGCTGCAGCAGCGGTTTGCCCTGCGCAAAACCTACCGCTATTTTTCCTGCCCGCACTGCCGCCAGCAGGTACGCGTGCCCAAGGGCCGCGGCAAAATTTCCATCACCTGCCCCAAATGCGGCACCCAGTTCATTAAAAAAAGCTAAGGCAACACCGCACAATTCCCGCCTGACGGCTTAAGCACCGCTTCGGCGGCTGCGGCACGGCATCTGCGTTGCCAAAATGCTCGATAATGTCGGGTTGCGGTACCCGCATCGTGCTTCGGGGGCAAAAGCCCCTCGCACTCTGCGACCGCTGCCCCTGCTTCGGTTCGCTGTTTCCGCCACTGGCGGCGCTCACCTTTGCAGCATCCAGTATTATCTGCGCTTTTGGCTTAGCATCTGCCGCACCTCGCTCGCCGTATCGGCACTTAGAATTATGCGGTATTGCCCTAAAGGTTTTCCCTTCACTTCGATGAAAGGTTGACGCTGCGTGTTTGGATATGTTACCATTTATCAAAAAGATTTAGACAATGCCGCAATGGACTGCTACCAGGCGTACTATTGCGGGCTTTGCCAATCTTTGGGCCGCAAATACGGCACGGCGGCGCGCATGGCGCTGAGCTATGACATGACCTTTGCCGCGCTGTTGCTAACCGCCCTGTATGACCCGCCCACACAGACTTCGCAGGGGCGGTGCGCGCCGCATCCGCTGCGCACCCGGCCGCGGGCCGTGAACGAATTCACCGATTACGCTGCGGACATGACGGTGGTGCTGGCCTATTACAATTATCTGGATGACTGGCAGGACGACCACAAACGCAGCCGCCTGCGGCTGGCAAAGCAGCTTGAGCCGCATCTAGAAAACATCCGCCGCCAGTGGCCGCGCCAGTGCGAGGCCATCCACACCAAGCTGGATGAGCTGAACCGCCTGGAAAGCGCCAACAGCACCGACCTGGATGCCCTTTGCAATGCCTTTGGCGCATTGCTGGGCGCGGTGTTCAACCCGCGGGAGGATTTCTGGTCCCCTGCCCTGACGCAGATGGGCCGCGGGTTGGGCGGGTTCATCTATTTGATGGATGCCTATGACGATTTAAAAAAAGATGCCCGGCACGGCAGTTTTAATGCACTGGCCGCCACCAAACAGGCGTTTGGCAGCGATACTGCCGGGTTTGAAGCGCGCTGCCACGAGCTGCTGACCCAGCAGATGGCCCTTTGCGCCCAGAACTTTGAACTGTTGCCGATTTTGAAAGATACCCCCGAAGGGCAGCTTTTGCACAACACGATTTACGCGGGGGTGTGGAGCAAGTACGCGCTGGTGAAAGCCACACGCACACCACGGAAGGGGAAACCAAACGAATGAACGATCCGTACAGTGTTCTTGGCATTACGCCGGGCGCCGATGAGGAAACCATTAAAAAAGCATACCGCCAAAAGTGCAAGCAATACCACCCAGATTTACACCCGGACGACCCCACCTGCGAGGACAAGTTCAAAGATGTACAGGCCGCTTACAGCGAGGTCATGCGGATGCGTTCTGGCGGCGGGCCTAGTGCATCCGGCAGCGGCTCTTCCAGCTATTATGGGCAGCGCAGCAGCGGCAGCAGCCAACAGCAGTACCAGGATCCGTTTGGCTTTGGGTTCGGGTTTGACCCCTTTGGCTTTGGCGGCACCTAGGGGGGGGCCAGCAGCAGCTATGACCGCCGGGAATCGCCGGAGATGCAGGCCGCCAACAACTATATCCGCAACGGGTACTATGCAGAAGCGATGAATGTTCTGGAAGGCATTGCCTCCGCTGACCGGGCCGCCCGCTGGCATTATTATGCCGCGCTGGCAAGTTCCGGCCTGGGTAACAACATCCGCGCCCAGAACGAAGCCCGCACCGCTGTGGACATGGAGCCCGGCAATTACGAGTACCAGAACCTTTTGGACCGGCTGCAGAACCCCGGACGGGCGTACTCCACTTATCAGCAGGCATACACACAGCCCGGCAGCCGCCAGCACGGCATGAACTTTTGTTTGCAGGCCTGGCTGTACCTGATGCTTTGCAACCTGTGCAGCATTTGCTGCTGCGGTGGGCGCGGTGGATTTTATATTTGCTGAGCAGGGGTTGAAAGTAATTTTTTAGCGCCGAATCAATATAAAGCGAACGCATGTGGTTACCCGTTGGGGCCGCATGCGTTCGTTTTGGTTTTGGGTGCTATTTTATTCTATGAATCGTGGGGAGATCGTAAATGCGCTAGCGGGTACATATCATGAATGGTGATTACCTCACGGTACGGACGTTTTCATAGGTTTACTCCATAAAAATAACCGCCCCCGACCAGTTTCCCGGCGGGGGGCGGTGTGCTTGTTAATTCAAACCCTGTTCAGGCAAAAATCAGACCTGGTAATCCACGGTGATGTTGCTGCTGGTGGTGGGCTTGGTGGCATCGTCAGAGGTGTTATCCACCTTGATTTCGCCGTTGCGGATCTTCTCCAGAACGGTGTTGTACTCGTCCAAGGTGAAAGTGCTGAAGTTCCAGCTTGCTTCGTCGGTGGGCAGGCCAACATAGTCGCCCTCTTCCAGGCCAAAGTTGCCGTTGGTGCCAGCGATGGTGCTCCAGTCGCCTGCATTGACGGTATCCAGGCCATTCTTAACGGCAGCGCCCAGACCCTTCATGGCGGAGGTAACAAACGGGTTTTCCTTGTACTTGCCGGACTCAACACCCTCAACGCCCAGGTAGTTCTGGTCAACGTCAACGCCGATCAGCTTGCCGTCATGCTTGTCAGCAGCTTCAGCAGCAGAAGTCCAGATGCCGCCGCCGCAGGCGAACACAACTTCGGTGCCGCCATCGTACCAGCCGTCCATCTTAGCGGTGATCTTCTCATCGCCATAGAACTGACCGCCGTAGTAGTAGTTCATCTGAACGTTAGTGCCCAGCTCCTGTGCTGCAGCATCAGCGCCCTGAACATAGCCGTAACCATAGCGGATAACGGCGGGCACCGCCATGCCGCCCAGGAAGCCCAGCTTGGTGAAGCCGTCCTTGACAGCTGCATAGCCAGCCAAGTAGCCGGCTTCTTCTTCCTTAAAGGTCACGCAGAACACGTTTTCGGGGATAGTGCCGTTCTCAGAGTTGATATCAAAGCCGTTCACATCAACTGCGATGAAGTGAACATCAGGATACTCGGTGGCAGCCCAAGCCAGAGCAGGACCATACAGGTAACCAACGCATACGATGGTGTTTGCGCCCTCGGCGACAGCCTGACGGATCAAGGTCTCGCGGTCTTCATCGCTAGCGTCCTCGCCGGAAGGCAGGTAGTAGTTGTACTCGATGCCGTTCTCATCGCCGTAGCCCTTAACAGCTTCCCAGCAGCCCTGGTTGAAGCTTTCATCGTCCAGGGTGCCAACATCGCAGCACTGGGCAATGCCGGTGATGTTGTCAGAACCGGTTGCTTCAGCAGTAGCAGCGGAATCGCTGGTAGCCTCGGTAGAAGCAGCAGCGCTGGAAGAAGTGGTGCTGCTGGCAGAGCTGCCGCAAGCAGCCAAAGAGAGTGCCATGCAGGCAGCCATGGTCAAAGCAAGATACTTTTTCATGTGTGATCTCCTTATTTTTTTTATCAGGGGCGCATGGTTTGCATCCCCTCGTATACATCTTATTATACCGTCTGGCAGTGCTTTTTTCAATGTGTAAAGCATTACAAAAGCATGACAATGCCCTTTGGTTCCTGTTACTGGTTCGGCTGATCCACCGTCACATTCTGGGTCTGCGGCATTGCCGTGGTATCAGAATAGCGTTCCACCTTTACAGTGCCTGCTGCCATACGCTGGTACAGCTCACGATATTCTTCGCCGGTAAAGGTTTTCAGCCGCCATTCCTGCGTGGCAAGGCCCACGGCATCCACTTCGGTGCCAAGGGTCTCGGTCTGGCCGCTGTGGTCCTGGTCCCAGTTGTTCTGCGTGCCGAACAGGTACAGTTCATTCTGCACCACGGTGCTGTAGCAGTTCACAGCGCTGGTTATCACCGAGCTGCTCTGCCCGGCGCAGTCCCAGCCGGTGGCGATCACTTCGCGGCCGCTTTTCTCTGCGGCCTGTATGCAGCTGTCCGCCAGTTCCGGCGTGGCCGCCATAACCACCTGGAAGCCCTCGTTATACCAGCCGCAGACATAATCCGTCAGGTCATCATCGCTGGCCGTCATGCTGCTGTACCAGATGCGGATATACACCTGCACGCCCATGCTGTCAGCTGCGGCTTCCGCCCCCTGCACAAAGCCGGTGGCGTAACGCACGGTGCTGGGCAGCGGCTCGCCGCCAAGCACCGCCATGCTGGTGTTGCCCTCCCGCACGGCGGCATACCCGGCCAGGTAAGCAGCCTGTTCTTCACGGAAGAGAACGCAGTGCACGTTGGCGGATGTGCGGTAGTCGGTGTAATCCTCGGAATGCGGCTCATCCCCGATCATCAGGTAGTTGACTGTGGGGTAGTTATCCTGGATGTCATACAGGGCGGCGGCCATCTCGCTGCCATAACACACCACCAGTCCCGCACCGCTTTGGGCGGCGCTGTTCAGGGCTGCTTTGGCGGCATCCAGGCTGGTATCTGCCGCAGTAAACTGCTGTGCGGTATAATTAAAATTGCTGCAAAACGTCTGCACGCCGTGCCATACAGCCGCACCGGCACCGATATCCGTTCCCTCGGCACCAACTGCCAGCGCGATTGCGGCTCCGGCGCCGTCCAGCGGCTGGTCCACTTTTTCTGCCGCAAGTTCATACAGGGCATCGTCCGTCAGCACCTGTTCCTGATCCTGTGCAGCAGGTTCAGAGGAAGCGCTGCCGCCGCAGCCCGCCAGTGCCAGCCCAAAGGCCAGCGCCAACAACAGGCAAAGCAGCCGCCGGGCTGCAAAACGTTTGTTCTGGGGTAAAGACATGGGTGGAATAATCTCCTTTTATTGGGGTAAATGGGCCGCCTTAATCGGCCCCCGGCTCGATTTCAAGATTGGTCGGGCCAAAGCCGTAGGGCAGCAGGTCGCCCAGGGTCGTTTCGATGTAATCATCCTCGCTTTTGGCCATCAGCACCCGCAGCCTGGGGCCGCAGAATTCATACAGAGCCTGGCGGCAGACGCCGCACGGACCGGTGACAAGGGTGTTCTTTTTGCCGTCCAGGCTGCCCACAATGGCAATATCGGTAAACTCGGTCACGCCCTCGCTGACTGCCTTGAACAGCGCAGTGCGCTCAGCACAGTTGGTGGGGGTGTAGCCGGCGTTTTCGATGTTGCAGCCGGTATATACCATTCCGTTTTTGGCCAGCAGCGCCGCACCCACCTTAAAGTGTGAATACGGCGTGTAGGCAAAGCTGCGCGCCTTGAACGCTGCGCGGATCAGTTCCGCATCCGTCGGCTTCATTCCAGCACCGCCCCCAGTGCAACTTTCATCATGGCGGTAAAGCTGGTCTGGCGCTCTTCTGCCGTGGTGATTTCGGGGCTGACGAAGCTGTCCGAGATCGTCAGGATACAGGCAGCATGTTTGCCCAGCACCTTGGCGTTGTGGAACAGCGCAAAGCTCTCCATCTCAACCGCCAGGCAGCCTTTTTCGTCGCGCAGAACTTCCCAGTAGGTGGGGCGTGCGCCGCTATCCTCGCGGTAGAACACATCGGAGGAATGGATGGTGCCTTCAATCAGGGGAATGCCCTGCTTTTTGGCGGAAGCACGCAGTGCGTTGTTCAGTTCCTCGCTGGGCTTCTGGATGTCGTCGGTATCGCCAGACTGGGTCACGGCATAGTTGCTTTCAGAATAAGCGCCGGTAGCCAGAACCACATCAAAGATCTTGGCCTTGGGGGTATAGGAGCCGGCAGAGCCAATGCGGATGATGTTCTCTACCCCATACTGGCTGTACAGCTCATAGGAGTAGATGCCAATGGACGGCATGCCCATGCCGCTGCCCATCACGCTGACAGGGTGGCCCTGGTAGGTACCGGTATAACCCAGCATGCCGCGCACATCGGTAACAAGGCGCGGGTTTTCCAAAAAGGTTTCGGCAATAAATTGGGCGCGCAGGGGGTCGCCGGGCATCAGCACGGTTTTGGCAAAATCGCCGGGGTTGGCGCGGTTGTGTGGGGTAGACATATCAGATACGCTCCTTTATGTTGGATTTTTGCGGCCGGTTGGCCAGCCGCTGTGTTCCATGGTTTGTTTTGCGGCCCATTCCATTTGGGCAGATATATATTTAGTATACCACATTTTTCCGTTTTGTGGTAAACTTAGTATGAATTCACCACAAAGTTTTTCGGGGGTGTTGTAAATGCAGCTGCCTGAGCACTGCACCTTATGCCCGCGGCGCTGCGGGGCCAACCGCGCGGCGGGCTGCACCGGCTATTGCGGCGCGGGGGATACCCTGCTGGCCGCCCGCGCCGCCCTGCACCATTGGGAGGAGCCCTGCCTGAGCGGGGACCCCAACGCCGCGACCGGCAGCGGCACGGTATTTTTTACCGGCTGCACCCTGCAATGCTGCTACTGCCAGAATTACAAGATCAGCCAGCAGGGCCTTGGCAAGCCGCTGACGGCGGAGCGCCTGGCTGAAATTTTTATGGAATTGCAGCAAAAAGGCGCCAAAAACCTGAACCTTGTCACCGCAACGCAATGGCTGCCGTGGGTGACGCAGGCGCTGGATGCCGCCCGCCGCAATGGGTTAACCCTGCCGGTGGCCTATAACACCGGCGGGTACGAAACCGTGGAAACCGTAAAGGCTCTGGCCGGGTATGTGGACATCTGGCTGGCGGATTACAAATATGCCAGCCCTGCCCTGGCGAAAGAGCTTTCCGCCGCGCAGGATTACCCACAGGTGGCGCACGCCGCCATCCGCCAAATGCTGTTGCAGACCGGTGCCCCAGTGTACGATGCCGACGGCTACCTGCAAAAAGGCGTGATTGTGCGCCACCTTGCCCTGCCCGGCCACAGTGATGACAGCCTTGCCGTTTTGCAGCGCCTGGCCGACCTGCGGCAGGAAACCGGCGTGTCGTTTGTGCCCAGCCTGATGAGCCAGTTCACCCCGTTTTACCGCGCCGCGGAGCACGGTTTGGGGCGGCGCATTACCACCTACGAATACCGCAAAGTGGTTGACCGCGCCATCGCCCTTGGCCTGACGGACGGCTACATGCAGGAAAAAAGCAGTGCCCGCGAGGAATACACCCCGCCGTTTGACCTGGAAGGGGTCTGATGCGGTGGCTGCGCAAGGAGGTCTTGTGTGAACATCTTCTCTTTTGTCTATCTGGCGGTGTTCCTGCTGGCAGGCTTTTGCATTGCACGCAGGGCGCTGCCGCAGGCGGGGCTTTCGGTCAGCATTCCGCTGGGGTGCGGGTTCGGGGTCTCACTGCTGGCATTTGTTCCGGCCTGTTTTGCGGTGGTACTGGGTTTCCGGCTGCCTGCCCTTTTGTTGGCCGCAGCTGTTGTGGCCGCGCTGGCCGTTTGGTTGGCGCGG
>ULRL01002039.1_pt1 | contig 47096 bp, 40 predicted proteins | sample 1955391 | NCBI WGS metagenome assembly ULRL01 (sample SAMEA4835681, study PRJEB28245) | human gut metagenome | biome: gut microbiome; material: fecal sample | place: Denmark | collected 2008
ATAAGTGCATGCATAATCAAATACTGCGATGGATGAAAATGTCCGATTGTGTTCCAGTTGCACATTTTTTCAGTTGGAAATACATTTCTGTAATTCATCGGTTTCTGGATTCCCTCATCCAGATGATCGTACACATAATTACAGATGATCAGATCTGGGAACTGTGCGACTTCAAAACTTTTTATTTTATCTAACATTTTCAGATAAGCATCACGGTCGAACCAGTCGTCGGAATCCACGACTTTATAATAAAGTCCATGCGCCAGCTCCAGCCCTCTGTTCACACCGGAACCATGACCGCCGTTTGGCTTATGCACCGCTTTTACAATGTTTGGATAAAGCATTTCGTATTCATCTGCGATCGCACCTGTCCGGTCGGAAGAACCATCGTCAATAATGAGGATCTCGACATCCTCGCCGCCCACCAAAAGTGAATCCACACATCTTCGCATATAATTTTCTGAATTGTAACATGGGATTGTAAATGTGATATATTTCATTTGGAATGACCTCCGCTATACTCTGTAACATTTTTACTGTTACCGAGTATAACGGTTCATTCTTAAAATACACATGGATTATTCTAAAGAAAAGGTAAAGATTACCTATACAAAATGTTAAATTTTCAATAATTCAATCATAAACAGCCAGACCAGACCATAATAAGTGACCACAGCTACCAGATCATTCACGGTTGTGATAAGTGGTCCTGACGCGACTGCCGGATCGACTTTGATCTTATGGAAAAGCAGTGGGATCGTTGTTCCGACAAGGCTCGAGATCACCATCGCAAGCATTAAGGAAACTCCCACACAGCCTGAGATCAAAAACGAATAGGAAAGCGCATTTCCTTTTATGAAACACACATAGAGTCCGATAAATACAAATGCCATAATTCCAAGAAACAGTCCATTTGCAAAACCAATGCGCATCTCTTTCAAAATCAGTCCAAACTTATCTTTCCGGTTTAAATTCTCATCCATCAGCACACGGATCGTCACCGCAAGCGACTGGGTTCCGACATTTCCTGCCATATCTAAAATCAATGACTGGAAACACATCACGATCGGGATCACTGCAACGACCGTCTCAAAAATTCCGACAACCGAAGATACCACCATTCCCAAAAACAGCAGGATGATCAGCCACGGGAGACGTTTTTTCATACTCTGAAACGTTGTCTCCTCCAAATCTTCTTCTGCAGTAAGACCGGCTAACTTCGCATAGTCCTCTCCCATCTCTTCATCCACGGCTTCCACGATGTCGTAAGCTGTGATGACTCCTAAGATTTTTCCTTCCTCTGACAATACCGGAATGGAATCCTCTGCGTAGTCTTTTAACCGTTCGATACACTCACTGATTTTCTCATGTGCTCCCACATACGGATAGGAAGTCGAGATCAGATCGTCCAGATTCTGATAATCTCTTGCCACGATCAGGTCTTTTAAATCGATTGCTCCATAATACTGCTCATTTTCATCTACTACATAGATCGTTGAGATATTATCGTTCTCTCCCGCCTGACGGATCAGCTCATGCGTTGCCTGACGGATGTTCAGATTCTTTCCTATGACGATAAAATTCGTTGTCATTTTGCTACCGATCTCATCATCTTCATAAGATAAAATCAGTTTGACATCTTTTTCCGCATCATCATCCAGCAGATCGACGATCCTGGTCTTAGTGTCTGCATCCAGATTCTCCAGAACATCGACCGCATCATCGGAATCCATCTCCGAAATGACTCTGGCAGCATTTTCCAGGTTGATCTCCTGCAAATACTCTGCCGCATCCTCGGTATAGGAAAGGATTTCCGCAATATACTCCTCTCCAAGCAACGGATAGAGTTTTTTTCTTTCCTCCGGTGTCATCTGCTCCATTGCATCCGCAATGTCGCTCTCATGATAATCGGAGATTTTTTCGAGCAATTCTTCTTTTCCAAGATTGCTTCGGAATAATGTTAATAATTCTTCTACATAAGTCGGTTCTTTTAATACTTCTTTTTGCATTTCTGCCTCCTGTTCTCCCTGAAAAAAGGGCATAAAAAACCACCGCTTTACTTCCAAGCAGCATGTGTAAGTTTCTGCTGTTATAGTTCATGACAATAGATTGTCCGCGAAGCGTGCACTCTATTGTATAGGCATGTAAACCGGTGGTTTCAGAAGGCATATTCTATTATCACAGAGGTCAGACGCCCACAGACATCTGCCCTATGCCAAAGCATTCAGAAAATCCATCGGTTTTGTTCTTTCGCCCCGCACTATCACAACTGTCCATGAATGTCACCTCCTAAAAAATTTCCATTGCTATTATATAATCGTGACCGGAAATGGTCAACTCATTTCTGCCTCATTTCTATCTGTCTTTCATAAATGCTTCGATCTCGTCCGGATCACGGATAATTGCCTCTGAGAGACACTCACAGCCGTTCTCTGTGATCAGAAGATCATCCTCGATACGGATTCCGATCTCCCATTCGTCAATGTAAAGTCCCGGTTCATCAGTAATGATGGCACCCGGTTGTAATGTGTCATTGCAAGCCGCTGTGACATCATGCACATCGATTCCAAGATGATGGGATACGCCATGCATATAATAAGTATCAATCTCGTCCTCTTTTTCGATCAGACCGAGTTTCATGCAGCCTGCTGCAAGCATTTTCTTTGCAATCTCATTTAACTCTTTTAGCGTCATGCCCGGTTTTGCAGTCTTTGCGACCTCACGGTTTGCAGCTAAAACAATGTCGTAAACCTGTCTCTGGCGCTCTGTGTATGTTCCGTTTACCGGATAAGTTCTTGTGATATCTGCGCAGTATCCGCGGTATTTTGCCCCGAGATCCATCAGCAGTAAAGAACCATCCTCACAAATGTCAAGGTTTGTGTCGTAGTGAAGCATGGTTCCGTTCGCACCGCTTCCTGCGATGGTAGGGAATGCAGTTCCCTCCGCTCCGTTATAGCGGATCATGTATTCAAAATCAGCCTGTGCCTGATATTCTGCCATTCCCGGCTCTAAATGTTTCATCACATACTGCAATGCTTTATCGGTAATGCCGATCGCCTCCCGCACAAGTGCTACTTCATCCCCGTCTTTTTGCATACGCAGTTCTGCGATCACCTGCGAAATATTTTTCACTGCATGTCCCGGATATTTTTCTGCAAATTCTTTTGCTTTGATCATATTGTAATCCGGCATGTCCTCAAACTGATATCTGTAACAGTCAAAATACAGGCTGTCGATATCTTCCCTTGCCATCATGCGGTCAACAGCGCCCTCAAAAGAATCTAAAAACATCACATTATCGATACCGGAAATCTCTTTTGCCTCATCCACTGTCACTTTTCTTCCGTACCAGCGCTCCTGTGTCGGGTCTGCTTCTTCGATAAATAAAATCACCTGCTCCTCTTTCAATGTCTTTTTCATCAAAAGAATCATATGGTCTCTTCTTAATCCTGTCAGATAAAAAAAGTTTCTGTCTGCCTCAAATGGTGCATATTCATCTGCACTCACATGGCTCTCAATCCCGGAAAATAAGATCAACGCTGACTGTCTCTCCATTTTCTCAAAAACCTGTTTTCTTCTCTCTGCAAAATTCATGGTTGTTCTCCTCTTTTTTCAATCATCTATTGACAGAAACTCAAATCGTATTTTCTGTCATAATAAAGGCAGGTTCTTTCATCTCTGAAAAAGCCTGCCCGAAAAACTTATTGGTTGTCACCTATGCCTCTGCGCTCATCTGGATTCTCGTTGTGATCTCTTTTACTTCAGCCATCAAAGCAGAATACATCTCCATCTCGATTCCAACCGGCGACATATGCGGATGCTCCTGTTTCATACGGTATGCCTGTACCAGTAAACTTCTCTTCACATCTTCAAGTTCTAAAAGCTGCTCTCTGCTCATAACCAATCTCCCATATAACATATTTTCATTTGCAGTGCACTATATCTCGTACGTGCGCCTCAACTATAATAGCATATATGGTAGATTTTAGCGCATGAAATTCATCGGCAAAAGTAACAATATTTTTTCTGACATTTGGCACATTTGTCTATTGCCTGAAAAATTTTCATCACTTTTTACAATTGCATCAGCGTTTGCAGTGCCTCATTTTCTACAATACATTTTCCGTGTTCTTTTATAAATGCAATTTGTCCGACCTCAGCATAACGGCAATTGTTATATTCTACAATTGTAAACGCAAATGGCCGTAATTCTTCCCTTGAAAAATGGATCAGATCCATCACAAGATAGTATTTTTGCTGGAATTTATAAAGACTGCTTGTAGGCATTTTTTCTGTAAATGGTGCCAGACGGATCAATCGCAGCATTTCATCCAGACTGGAAAACTCCAGACTAAACGGAACCGATGTCTCAAAAATTTCATTGTCCTCTTTCTGCTCAGTACCATTTGCATCTTCTGTCTCTGTCTTTTTTGCATCCTGGCTGTGCTTTGCCTTATATTTTTCGAGGAAATCATCGATAGCACTCTGTTTTTCCTCTTTATTCATCTGCCGAAATTCTGATAATTTTTCCGGTGCGAGCTGGTTCATCAGCTGTCCGACCGTATCCACAAGATTCTTAAAACTCATCTCGGAATCTCCGCCAAACGTGATCGCCATGCTGTGATCCTGCAAAAGTTCTGCCTTCACTACCGGTGAAATATTCTGCATACTGATATTGCCCTGCTCCTCTACCAGTTCCACCACCGCACGCATAAACTCCTGCGTCACCTCGGTATTTCCAATAATCTCATCAATATTGTATCCCATTTCACGGATTTCTTCTTCAGACAGTGCACATCTGATCTTATTTTCACCTAATCTCTCAATTTCCATATGTATTACCTTCTAAAACATCTTTCCGATGCTTTGCAATCCAAAAATACTTTATACCTTTCGAATGGCTTTGCATTCTTGGAATGCTGTTTCTTCTTATAAAGAATATGTTGTTATTTTCACAGCTATTATCCTATTTTTTTATACATTTGTAAATAGGGTTTCGATTCCACATATCTGCCACAAAATAGGTCAATGCTGTCCATGTATACACGGAATAGAAAATGCCGTACTCATCAACACCGTCCTTTAAAATTTTCTGCGCCTGCTCTTTTGTCAGAAAAGAAAAGCCGTCAAAACACTCGCTTCCCTCTGCACCGTCCTGTGACATACCTGTCAGAGTATCCCGGTTTAACACGATTTTCACAAGCGCATTGCTCTCATCTGTCATTCCCGGTGTGCTGAAAAGGCATGGATTGACCACTTCCAGTTCATCCGTATCCAAAACCTCTATTCCGGTCTCTTCCCTCAGTTCTCTTTTTGCAGTCACAAGCAATGGTTCATCTTCCACCTTATCTGCCGGATCAATCAGTCCCGCCGGGACACTCAGCAAAAATTGTCCTGCCGGATACCGGAATTCACGGTTCAACAACAGTTTTGGCTCACCGTTGGATGGATTCCAGATCGTGATGCAGCTCACCGCATCTGGAAGCATATTTTGAAATTCTTCCGTAGACTTCACTGCCACAAGATCATCTGCGCTCCGTCTTGTTGCATTATAGTAATGTCTGCCCTCGGCATACTGAAGATCAAATACTTTGATAAACTTTGTTTCCAACAGCGTTTTTATATTCTGTTTTTTGATTGTTGGACGCATGGCAGGCTCCTTTCTTATTCACAATTATTTACACCCGATAGCGGTTCAGGCAGGAATAAATCTCCTGAATTCTTGGGATTGCGTATCCACCGGAGATAACGCCATGCTCTGTGGCAAATACCATTCCTTCCTGCTCTAACTTTTGTTCTAACCACTGTGCCGTTTCTGAAATGGTACGCTTTCCATCCACCAGATGTTCCACAGTATATTTCAAAAGCAGTCCCAGTGCCGCCGTCTGCTCGCTGTCGATCAACTGCTCGATATAGCGCAGGTCGACATTCTGTTTTCCAAGCATAAAGCCATCCACACCAAGCGTCTTTACCTTCAAGCGCTCCGGCTCGCCTTTTTTCACTTCTCCGCTCCGGTAGTCCCTGCGTTTTACCGCTCCATTCCTGTCTTTTTCCATGACACGGTGGCTATCCGGTAAAACAAATGGTTTTGCTGTCTCCTGCATGATTGGAAATTGTCCACACAGGTTCTTTGCTTTCTCTGTGATATCCACAGGTTCATACTGATCCATCTGGATCACAGTGTCTGCAATGTGGAAAAATGCTCCCGAACTTCCCGCAACCAGAATGGTAGAAATTCCTGCTTTTTCATACAGATCCTCTGCTCTGGATAAAAACGGTGTGATCGGCTCTTTGTCCGGGCTTACCACTTTCTGCATAAACGCATCCCGCACCATAAAATTGGTTGCAGAAGTATCCTCATCCAGCAAAAGCAGTCTGCTGCCAGCCTCAACCGCTTCCACGATGCCAGCCGCCTGGGACGTGCTTCCACTCGCATCAGCAGTCGAAAAATCCTTCGTATCCCTGCCGTTTGGAAGATCATTGATAAACATGGAAATATCTACATTTTTGATAAATCTTCCGTCCTCAGAGCGGAGCTTTTGTGCCGTTTCATCTGCGATCACATATTCCCTGCCATCTCCGGCAATATGATTGTATACGCCTAATTCCAACGCATTTAAAAGCGTAGATTTTCCATGATAACCGCCGCCTACGATCAGGGTGATCCCTTTGGGAACTCCCATTCCTGTAATCTTACCCCGGTGCGGCAGTTCTAATGTCACACGCATTGTTTCCGGAGAAACAAATTTTACAGACTGCTTCATTGGCTTGGAAGAGATACCGCTCTCCCTTGGCAGCACAGAATCATCCGCCACAAACGCAGCCAGCCCAAGTTCTGGCAGCTTCTCACGGATTGCCTGCTGATCTTCTGCCAGTTCCACAACCTCTTTTACTTTTTGCGCATTCAGATTTTTATAATAAAAAGACTGCTCCACGCACTGTGGCAGATATTCAAATAAGATTTTTTCGAGTTCTTTTGCATTGATCGTTCTTCCATTTGCAGGAAACCCGACTGCAAATCTGGCGGTGATCTCTTTTTCACTGATTTCACATGCTGTCCTCTGCAGCACTTCCTGTCCGCAGTGTGTCACTGAGATCAGCCCGCTTTTCCCGGATCCCTTCGCTTTAAAGTTGAACTGATTCACTTTTGCCGCAAAATTGCGAAGCAGTTCATCCGCCAACGCAGTTCTTGTCAGCTTATCTTTCATCGCAAATGCCGGGAATCCGGCTGCCTTCGCATCCACTGTCACCCTCACATCCGATGGCGCCGCAAACGGATCGCCCTGCACATGGTCAATTGACAATATGTATTTGGGGAACTGGTAACTTCCGCGCAGGGATTTGTATAATGGGTAACTTTTATGGTCTATTGTTTTTAATTGTGATTGTAGGTCGTTGTATGATTGCATGGGGACTCCTTTTTGTATTGTGTTTTTATGAAATTTTTGTGCTATTTGCTCGTCTTTCTTATTTGCAAATATGTACCGCCTCTAATTAATTACTTCATTTGACTGAAAACTATGAAAAAGTATCAAATAGGATTTCTTTATAGTATCCATGATATCACATAAATGACTTTATTTGGCAGATATTTTTGAACATCAAATTATGTTAATGAACAACCTAAGAAATTTCCCACCTGTCACGTTAGGAATATTTCAATCTACGCTCCTACAAGAGGAGCGACTTAAACTGAAATATATCCAAAATGGAAATAGTTATTTCAATCCACGCTCCTACAAGAGGAGCGACAATGATTTCCAGTCGCGATATAGTTGAGATTACGATTTCAATCCACGCTCCTACAAGAGGAGCGACCAGCTGTCTCGTAAGCTGATACTCTTTGCTTCATATTTCAATCCACGCTCCTACAAGAGGAGCGACTATGTCTTTTCCCTGAGATATTTCAATTGTCGTCTATTTCAATCCACGCTCCTACAAGAGGAGCGACCTCCAGGACTTCAACACTAAGTTTCTGCATCTGTATTTCAATCCACGCTCCTACAAGAGGAGCGACTTTTATTGTGGTATCTGCGGTTCCTGCTCGTATCATTTCAATCCACGCTCCTACAAGAGGAGCGACTTTTATTGTGGTATCTGCGGTTCCTGCTCGTATCATTTCAATCCACGCTCCTACAAGAGGAGCGACTATTCTGGTGCGGATGTTCCTGCTGAACTATATATTTCAATCCACGCTCCTACAAGAGGAGCGACTCATATGACTGCCAAATTCCAATAGATGTAGAAATTTCAATCCACGCTCCTACAAGAGGAGCGACTATGGCAATGCTTTCAATGTTTTTTAGGCGTTATATTTCAATCCACGCTCCTACAAGAGGAGCGACTTCTGCGTTTATTGTAACACGTAGTTAGGTTTTTGATTTCAATCCACGCTCCTACAAGAGGAGCGACACGACACGGCTAAGAAAAGAGCAGATCATAGGAATTTCAATCCACGCTCCTACAAGAGGAGCGACTCGACTTAAGAAGCTCGGTGTATAATCAGTTTATATTTCAATCCACGCTCCTACAAGAGGAGCGACTTCAAAATTACAGTAAAAATGAACCACAAGATATTTCAATCCACGCTCCTACAAGAGGAGCGACGGCAAAAATGCACAATTATCCTTATACTTATCTGTAATAATTATTGCATAGTATCTATAAAATCCCATCAACACTACAATAATTATTTCATGTAACACAAAAAATATTGTATTTCCCGGTGCGAATCATCCGCTTTTTCATGTTCGCTTATGATCCGCACCGCTTTAAAATATCAGCGTATTTTCTACTGATATTCCTTTTTTTACACCCAGACATTCTATTTTCTGTTTTTGTTTATCGTTTAAATAATAAATACGAATGCTGTCTTTTTCTTCGTCTATAATTTCCTGTAGTTTTCCTTTCAGCATGCGACACTGGGCACCATCTACACTACATTCAAAAACAGAATTTTGTACTCGTACTCCATAGTTTACACATTGTTTTGCTACTTTACGAAGTCTGCTCTTTCCTGCTTCATTTTCTGTATTAACATCATATGTAATCAATACAAGCAAAATATCACCTCTATTTCCACAAAAATGGCGGATATGCATCAATGTCTCCACGTAAATATCTTGCCAAAAACATTGCCTGCATATAAGGAACCATTCCCCACTGAATCTTTTCTTTTAAATATGGATGTATTATCTGTTCCTGTTTTCGCTTCTGCCATTCGTCAAGCACTCTCTTTCTGGCATCATCTGTCAATAAGATTGCTCCATCTTCTTTTTCTATAAAATCTGTTTTGCCCACCATCCTTTTATTAATAAGACGCAAAACAAAACGATCAGCCAGCGCAGGCCGAAGTTCTTCCATCATATCCAATGCCAGTGAATATCTTCCAGGTCTATCTCCATGTAAAAATCCGACACATGGATCCAGTCCAACTGTTTCTAACGATGCTGCCATCATGCTTGTTAATAGTGTATATACAAATGATAATAATGCATTTACCCTGTCCAGAGGTGGTCTTCTGTTTCTCTCATGAAAATAGAAATCTTCTTTTTGCTGTAAAATCAATTCATCAAAAACAGAAAAATACTGTGACGCAAGTTCACCCTCTATTCCCCTGAGTTGATCTTTGTTGTTACTGATTCTGATATCAGGTATTTTATCCCGAAGCCTCTCTGAAACAATTTTTAATTTATCTGCATCTGTCTGTAGTGAATGATCTCTTATGGTACGCTCGATTACCCACCGTCCATTATAAACTTTTCCGACAATCGTATTGCGTGCAATCTTTAGGCTTTCCTGCTCGTCTGCTGCAACTTCATACTGTTTCTTCCTCAGAAGCACATTTCCTTTTGTCTTTCCTTCTACCCTTGCCAGGAATGAGCCGGACGGCGTCAAAAATACAATTGAAATATTATTATCTGCACATTTTCCCATCAACGCCGGACTGGCTCCTGCTCTGCTAAACGTTACAATCATTTCAAGATTATGAAGTGGCATTCTTCCAAGCTCTGCACCTTCCTCTTTAATCACCACATTTTCTCCATCCAGAGATAAATATTTATTCTCGGATGTGATATAGAGAGTATTCAACAATTTTTTCATGTGTTATCCTCCAAATCTTCTGCCAATATATTATTCATGTATGTTTCAACATTTCCCGTTTTTTCCAGTTCCGGCAGACACAAATCTTTTAAAGAACACACATAACATGCTTTCTTCTTTTTTGCTTTTGGTGTATAACCCCTTTCATAATATTGATGCATTTCATCAAACATATCTTTTACGTTCTGCTTGATACCCTCTGTAATCTGAATATTAACACGATGCTTTATCTCTCCATAATACAATGCGCCCTGTGTAATTGTACAATCCAACATTTCTTCCAGACACATGGCCTGTGCAGCTACCTGCAGGATATCCGCATCATGATCTTTTGGTTTTCCTCTTTTATATTCTATCGGTAATGGCGTATATTTCCCACCAAATGTACGTATCAAAGTACCAGACTCATCTGCATGAAATTCCACAATATCACAAATCCCACTCACACCCATTATTCGTGAGAAAACCGGCATTCCACGAGAAATGATGATATCTTTTCTTTTCTCGTGGAATGCCCCATTATGCGCCTGTCTGTGCATAAAGTTTCCATCCATTGTCTTGTAGTTTTCAGTCCATTGCTGTTCCAGATGAATCAATGCCCATTGTCTTCTACAAAACGCAAAATGCTGTATCCCGGAGATCATCAGATAATCGTCTTCTTTATATTCCTTCAATTATTTCCACTTCCAATCCCGGTAAGGAATCTAACGTAATTTCGTAGTCATCAATATTCTTTGGAAATTCTGTCTTCTTCTCAATTTTCAGTAAGCGATGAACTTTTGCCGAAGAATACTGTCCCATCGGGCAATTATGCTTCCACCAATAAACTTTTACCACTTCCATGCTTCCATCTGGTCTTGCGGATGATGCATCATTTTCAAAGAGCGTCCTCAGTGCTTCCTTTATCTTTTCTGCATCTTCATCCGAAAATCCAGTCTTTTCTGCGAGCTGATGATTAATACTTCCCTTCACCGTATACAGGGCAAAATTAACACGATGTTTCATTCCCATTGTATCATGACTTGTTTCTGAATTTACACTTTTCGTGATCTGTATACTTTCAATGTCAATAGGATCTACACTGAATGCCGACTGAATTGTTACAGGTCCTCTCACTCCAACTGATACGGAATTTCCTTTAAAAGCAAATACCTGTCCAAATGCTCTCACATCAATCCACGACTCACATGCTGCTTTGGCATATGCCTCATCATCTTTTGTTTTCAATGCTTTCTGCATCTTGTCATTTGTCTTTGTCCTGTCTGCAAGACTCTTGCATCCATCATCACAGCGGTCTTCGCTTTGCACAAAAATTTTCTCTCCCAAATCCTGCAGACGATTTCTGATTTTTCTTTTCAGACATACATCCGAAATTTCTCCGAATCCGTCAAAATCTTCTCTCGGACGATTTCCATTCAACGGATCTCCATTCGGATTTCCATGATTCACCATAATCACCACTTCAAAATCAATTTTGTTTGTAAATACTCCCATTACTCTTCTCCTCCTTCATTCGACTTTTCGCCTTTTGATTTTATTAATTTTTCTCTTTCCTCGTAATAACCAAGTAAATATCTTTCATTCAAAGGATTGTTGTTGAATCCATCTGTTTCCCGAAGAACATTTATGATCTGCATTATTTTGTTTTCTATTTTCGCTCTTGCACCCGGATTTAACCGTTTCAGATATGCTCTCACTATATGACTATAGAGTCTTTCATAAGTGATTGCCGGACGTCTGGTATACACATTCCACATTTTCTTTGCATTGGTAAGTCTGTCATCTGTTTTACTTTCCTGTAAATATAGTGCTCTCTCCTCGACTTTTTCAAGGATAGCAAGTAATTGTCCAAACAGATAGCTTCTATCTTTCTCTAGCTCCATACTGTTCACCTTCCCATCAAATTCATTATATTTTATCATTGCACAAGCCACCGGCGCCACACAGTTCTGCCACACAAAAGAGCTGTATGCCTGTGGATTTGAAGCCCTGTTTACAGCAGCTTTCACAATATCAGCCGGTATTTTGGGACTCAGTCCGATAATACACGGTAAAATTCTTCGGATTGTAGCTTTTCTCAGTTTGTCATTACATGTCAGATATCCTTTTTCCTGTTCTGTTCCATACGCAGCAAGTGCTATCTCATTTGGTGATGGCGCTGTGTTATTTATGAACACCCATTTTTTTGTTTCATGTAATTTTATCCATCGTGGCCAGGTACAATTCTGATGCCAGTGAAGAACTCTGTCTATAAATTCATTTCCCGGAACTTCCTGATAGTAAGTAACAGCTAACCTTCCTGTTGTTGCTGCATCAACCGACAAAATGATTACTTCATCATCCGGTTGGAGTTTTGCCCGGTATCCAGCCATCGCCTGATTCAATTTCTCTGCAAATTTTCTGTCGAGTTCTATGTCATCCTCGTCCCTGCATTCTGCTGCCCAATCAAAATCTGCCAAAAATGTTTCCTGTGTATCTCCAAATAAATCAACTACATCCAAAGCCAGATTAGAATCTTTTTCTTTTAGATTTTGTGGAAGCTTCCACACCACAGTCATCTCACCGTCTATATATTTTCCCTGCCTTGCTAACAACCAGCGCAAAGCATTATGTGCTTTCTGCGAAGTTTCATATCCAATACTGGCAGCCTGCTCACGATTCGCGAACCTTCCCCGGTAAGTAAAACCAGAGGTATCATTTGCCGAAAAAATCTTTGCTTTATCCCCGGAATTTCTGATTTTCGATGGATGTTTTTCAGAACATTGTATCTTTTCACCCGTCACATAATCTATATTACAATTATGCAAATTAGTCTTGTAATACTCGATAAAAGAGTGATACATTTCCGGCTCTTTCCACAATTCATGTTTTTCTCCATTATCCCATACTGCAAATCTTACCATCGCATCTTTTTGGGCAACTGACTGAATTTTATTTTCATTTTCGGACAGAAAACCATCTTCAGCCAATACCAATAATTTTGCTTTTATTAAATCCTGAATCAGTGTAGCTTTTTTCAAATAAAGATATACACATTGCAGCCACTTATTGGAAAATTCAGAGCTTGTCCATTTTCTCAAACTATTAATGTAATCATTATAGTATTCTGTCTTGTCCTCATTTGTGTATAACGAATAATCTCCTGCAACATAGCAAAGTTTGTCACATAATGCATGCGGACAGCTTCCATTACTTCGCGAAGCCGAATCCTCGGTTACTGGGATAATCGTGATTTTATCTTCCCCATCCTTTGGAATGATTCCGGACAAAGCCGGCATAAATTTACCTTTTAGGTCAATCGTCACTTCTATCTGCGCATTTGCTGTAGAATGCGAGATTGGAAGTAAGATTGGATCTTCATTTACCTTTTTCCCCACAATCGCTTCGCATGCGTCATATGTTTTTTCAAGCATTTGTATCCAGCCCAAAAAGATTCCCCCTTTCAAATTCCCTTATTCCACAGAAATTTTTTTCGTCAAATGTTTTCATTTCCATTTCCGCAACTACTTTTCTGATCTGACATTCTTCCGGTTCCGGAAATCTAATCACTCCGTCTTTCATGTATGCATTCCATAACCGGATCGTCATATGCTTTTTCTCATTCTCCCTGACTGCTTCATCCGAATATGTAATTCCATGTACCATGATTCCAAAAGAAATATTTCCATCATTGTCATAGAATCCTTCTCCTTCCATCACTGTACAGGGTTCTACATATCCCTGACATTCTCTTGTTCCAAGAAAAATATCTCTCCTGCCTCCTCTTTCTAACATTCTTTTTGCAATTTGATAATGCTTATTCTCATTCCGGTCATTTACAAGATCCGGTCTGTTTTCATTCCATACAAAATGTGCTTTCACCCGGTATTCTACATCTTTTAAATATGTGTAAGATGCCAGATCGTTTCCTCCCTGATATTTTATCGGGCGCATTCCCTTTGACTCTGTCCGTATTGGATGCATCACTCTGCACTCATCAATCACCCACGTAAACGTAGGTTTCCAGTAAATACTTTCTGTGATTCCTTTCAATGCTTGATACGTTGGCACCTGATATGACAGTTTTTCGCCTCCTGTTTTCGTTAATGGATCGGTGAAAAGTGCATATTTCCCATAGACTTTATATTCTATTGCATTTTCTCTTTCCATTCTTCTTTCCCCCTTTTTCAATAATATTGTAATACAAGTTCATTGAGCAGTCCTTTTTCCATATCATAATTTTTAGCTACATATACGTCTGGTAAAAACCTGCTTTCTTCTATCACTCCATTTTGTAAGCATTCTTTTAATTTATTTTCATAAACAGACACCGTATAACGCTGTATCTTTCTTAATAATCTTTTTTTATCAGACATATTCTGCGCTGTTTCCAGTTTTTCAAGGATATCCATTCCCTCTTTATATGGAACTATCACTGTTTTTCCCTCTTCCTGAATCGGTCTGTAGTTTTCTCCTGCTGTTTCAAATGCCTGTCTGATGAAATGTTTCCGTTCTCCCGGAAATCCACTGCTCAATAATTTATATATTGTTTCGCCTTTTCCTATATCATAATCCATTTTATTGCTGACTTCCTTATAATAAATTTCATAATACCAATCCATCCACTCTGGGAAAATAATACTCTCCGTACTATTGGACTGATTATATTTTTCACAGACTTCTTCCGTTTTCTTCTGAGCTGTTCGAATCACCTCAAATTCATCCCCAACTAATTGAATTACAGTAACCCTCCCCTGCTCCATTTCCCCGTTTCGGTTGCAACGACCTGCCGCCTGTGCGATATTGTCCAATCCTGCAAGTGAACGATAGACATGATTGACTGACAGATCCACTCCCGCTTCTATCAGATTTGTACTTATAATCAAAACTTTTTCTGTACTATTTTTCAGATAATTTTTTATGCTTTCCAATTGATCACTCCGATGTTCCGGACATAAGTTTGTTGTCAGATAAAAAATCTTCACATCTTTCAATTCTGCTTTTATGTAATCAAAAAATGTTCCAACCGTCTCTTTTTTATTCAAAATTAGAAGTATTGTCCATTCTTTTTGGAAATCATGGATTATCCTCTCTCCCAGTGATTCAAATGTGTCTGGCTCATTTATTTCAAAAGAGATGTTCGTACGCTGAAAACGCTGAAAAATATCACACACTCCTGTGACCATATCCTTAGGCGCTGTATATAGAATCTTTCTTTTTATATTGCCAGATGCCAATTGCGGTTGGGTGGCTGTACACAAAATAATAGTCGCATGACATACATAACATAAGAAATTCATCATAAGATTAAATGTGTGTATTGTCTGCACCGGCAGTGCCTGCGCTTCATCCACAATAATCACTGAATTTTTCAATTGATGAAAACGGCGGATGCTTTTATTTTTCTGTGAAAACAACGTATACAAAAATTGAATCATAGTTGTACAGATAATCGGTTCCTTCCATGCAGTATCTATCTGCTTCTCCTGTTCATCAGAATTGCTGACATTTGAGTGATGTTCCATCACCCATTCTTCGTTTCCGACTGCTTTTTTTATCACTTCAGTGCTCTGTTCTGTGATGGATATATAAGGACTTATGTAAAAAATGTGAGAAACTTCCGATGTTTTTCTCTTTGCTGCCACTTTCAGTGCATATCCCAAAGATGCTAACGTCTTTCCCGCACCTGTCGGAAGTGATAACCGATATATTCCATATGATGTCTCTGAGAAATTCATACATTCTTCTCTAATCTTTTTTCGCAGTTCGAAGATTTGTTTTTGTTTCTCTGTTCTGAGATTCTCCTGTGCTTCTTTTTCCAGCTTATCCATATATTGCTGATAATTTTTCAAAGCCTTCTGATATACGTTTGCAGTTTCCATATTATCATCAAGCATACTGTCACCCATTGCTCTTGCTGTATCTGTCCAGTCTGAATCTATTTGCAAAGACAAAAGCAATCGTTCCATACAGCTCATATAAAAAAATCTCTCTGTGCCTTCTGTCTGTCCATTCTGACAGATTTGTTTTAATGGTTTCAAAAAAGCGGTTATGAATTCACCATATGCCTTTCTCATCTGACTGCATAACATATCTTTTGTAAAATGCATTTCTTCAAACCACAGTCTTGCAATTTCATCCAGTTTTTCTTTTTCAACCACATTCAATCTGACTTCAAACTTGTCTTCGCCATCTTCATCTATGCAGTCATAAATTCCATGATGTGCCGTAATCGTATATGAAATAAGCTCTATCAAAAGCCTCATATCTTGAACTGAATGATAGGGACTGTTCTTAAATTCCTGCATTAATAATTCAGCTCCTGCAGAGCTATGATTTACTGCTCCCCTTTTGGGTAGATCATCTTCTTGCTTGATATATGCCTGAAATTCAGTACTAAACTTTCCTGCATCATGCAATTGCAGACAAAGTGTAGCTAATGTTCCTATTCCTATCTTTTCTCCTTCACTCTGTGCATACTGTCCCGCTTCCAGTAAATGTACTGTTAATTCCTGCTTTTTTTCATTTTCCTTGTGTGCCAGATACATTTTTCTTTCCTCCTATCTTCATATTATTCTTTCATACCCTGTTTGTCAATATATTATCCATATTATAGAATAATATTTTTACCAATTGACATTCATACGTTATTATTTATAATAAAGATTGTCGTATTTTACTACGCGGATTGAAAATATAATATGGAGAATATTGTTCTCCTTCAGCAGGGTTTTCCCTGCTGATTTTTCATTACTGAAGATATAGCACTTTAACTGTCCAATAATTTGTACATTTTAATTTAAATCAACAAAAAATTGCTATTTAAATATTTAAACCACAGAAGTTAGAACTATGGTTACACATCGAAAATATTCAATAATGAATTGCTTAGAACATTTCCGCTATTAAAAACGAGTATCAAAATAAGGCCTTTTAATAGGTAGCATAGATATAAAGCGAAAAGCCGTATGCCCGAGTAAGGCAAGTACGGCTTTGTTTAGGGATATAGTGGAAAATGCTTTTCATATTTCTTGATTTTTTCTTAAAATGTGTTTTTTCCGTCTACTATAATCATTTTTTATTTGTTTTTTGAAAGTTAAAACCCTGCATAATCATTTGGATTATGCAGGGTTTTCCGTTCCCTATTATAACATACCAAGTAATAACCGGGAACTACAGCACCGCTACCGTTACCGGTGTTTCCGAACAGATTATAACATACCAAGTAATAACCGGGAACTACAGCCGGGGAAACAGAGGAAATGGCGCAGGAGTTATTATAACATACCAAGTAATAACCGGGAACTACAGCAGATGGCGGAAAAACTTTTTATATCATGTATTATAACATACCAAGTAATAACCGGGAACTACAGCCACTGACTGGGAAGTCTAATTTTTTTATCTATTATAACATACCAAGTAATAACCGGGAACTACAGCACTCACATAAATAAGTATACCAAAATGTAATTATAACATACCAAGTAATAACCGGGAACTACAGCAAGACCGATACAGCACATTTTAAAATTGGATTATAACATACCAAGTAATAACCGGGAACTACAGCCTGTTTCTACTTCGTACTGGTCGTTTCCGGTATTATAACATACCAAGTAATAACCGGGAACTACAGCCACTTCGGCTTCCTTGGCTGCTCCGAATAAATTATAACATACCAAGTAATAACCGGGAACTACAGCTGAGGATGCAACTCTTAAGGCGGTAGAGGCATTATAACATACCAAGTAATAACCGGGAACTACAGCTAAAATACGGCAATGCCGTTACCTGTACGATTATAACATACCAAGTAATAACCGGGAACTACAGCAATTAAGCGGGTCAATCTCTAACTTTTTCTATTATAACATACCAAGTAATAACCGGGAACTACAGCATACGGTTTAATCTCTCTGTATTCCTCCTGATTATAACATACCAAGTAATAACCGGGAACTACAGCGTCTCCAATTTTAATTAGTTCATGCGTTCCATTATAACATACCAAGTAATAACCGGGAACTACAGCTGCCATTCTTTTTCACCTCTTTCTCAAATTATTATAACATACCAAGTAATAACCGGGAACTACAGCAAGGAGAGAGTTCTATGAAGGAGATTAAGAATTATAACATACCAAGTAATAACCGGGAACTACAGCCCGTTGCTTTCTTCTTCGTACAAGCTCCGATTATAACATACCAAGTAATAACCGGGAACTACAGCAAATAGCACATAATCCCACAATCGGGGAAAATTATAACATACCAAGTAATAACCGGGAACTACAGCGTCTGATATAATCCAATTTTCAAGATCCTGATTATAACATACCAAGTAATAACCGGGAACTACAGCCATAAGCGGAGTAATGCCGTGTACTGTCTGATTATAACATACCAAGTAATAACCGGGAACTACAGCTCAGATACTCCATATATTCTCCGTATGTCAATTATAACATACCAAGTAATAACCGGGAACTACAGCTTTATTGTGGTCTGAGTCCACATAGCATCCATTATAACATACCAAGTAATAACCGGGAACTACAGCCATCGTTGCAAATTCCGCGTCCGCAGCCGTATTATAACATACCAAGTAATAACCGGGAACTACAGCTGCAGACGACGGCTTAGACGAAATCAGCAGATTATAACATACCAAGTAATAACCGGGAACTACAGCATTTCAACACCGTTCTTTTTAAATTCTGCATTATAACATACCAAGTAATAACCGGGAACTACAGCTATAAGGTCGTAAATATCAGCTGTGCTGCTATTATAACATACCAAGTAATAACCGGGAACTACAGCCTGTCTTGGATTCCTCCGTGAAAATCATATATTATAACATACCAAGTAATAACCGGGAACTACAACTACAATGTATTATGGGAATCCAGTGATAATATTTTAAAAAAATATAAATGGAAAAGAAAAAGCCTTGCCATTACGCCAAGTGATGTAGACATCTTCTCGCAAACGTCCGAAACGCTTAATGGTACAGCTTCTAAAAATATTATATCATGTGCAAAAGCAGCACATGATCGACATTCGCCGTTCGCCGAATGCATAAATGCATTCTTCTCACTTGCGCTCATTATATCACACAGTCAAAAAAAATAATACTTTAAATAAACGCGATCATATATAACGGTAATGTAATGATACCATCATCACTTACACCTATATTACCATCAACAAACTTGTATCCATAAGGAATATCTGCATTCATTTTCAAAATAGATTTTAAGGAATTAGCCCGCGTATTTCCACTTTTAACCTCAATCGGAACTACCACACCATCTTTTTGGATCATAACATCAATTTTTCTCTTGGTTGTCTCATTTTTATAGAAATATAACGGATATCCTTTCTTGTAAAGTGCATCTGCTATGGCACATTCATATATACCGCCTTTTGAGTTTCCGAATAACGTATTTTCTACGATATGTTGCTTTAATGAAAAATCTTTCATCGCCATCAAAAGAGATAAATCCGTTGTGTATGCCCTGAAAAAGTCATCTCTTGCATAGTCATCCAGATCAAATCTGACATCTGTTACCAGTTTGCATAAATGCACCATATCCGCACGAAGCAGCCACTCAATACTTGAAAAATATTTTTGTGCCCGACCACCATGCTCGACCTCTTTATATTGAAATTTATGGTTTTCCTTATCCAGTAACTGTTTTGCAAGAGAAAGATAACACTTCTCTGCTTTTACCTTTTCCTCAGCTGTTGCATAATGTGCTATGTCATACTGGTATCCCTGTAAGAGGCTGCGCTGTATCCTGTCAATTTCCCTAAAATCTTTTGTGTCTATATATTTCTGTACTGCCTCTGGCATACCACCTATTGCAATGTACTGTCTGTAATAATTCATCATTTGCGAATGAATTGCTTCAGGCACAATCGTTTTAGAACGCAGATAACCACAGAGATTTTCTATCATATCCCCGGATATTCCCATTCCCCACAGAAACTCTTCAAAATCAATCCCATACATTTTCAAATAATCAACATATCCAACCGGATAAGAAGAGGCACGTTTGTAGTCGATTCCAGGAAGTGAGCCAGATACAATTACATCATATTTATTATCTATCGCCCAAAATTTAAGTGATGTGACCGCTTCCTGACATTCCTGAATTTCATCCAGAAAAATCAATGTTTTTCCAGGAATAATTTTCTTTTCAGGGAAGCGGAACCGCATACCCATAACCATAACATCTACGGTAAGATCTCCAGAAAATATCTCCATCGCAGAAGGCATCTGTTTAAAATTAATTTCAACCAGTTCTTCATAATTTTCTTCGGCAAAACGTTTAACGGTATATGTCTTTCCTGTTTGTCTGGCACCCTGAACGACAAGGCACTTCTTATCCTTTGTGTTTATCCAGTTTTTCATAAAATTTGTTGCTTTTCTTTTTAACATAAGGCACCTCTGATCAACATAAATAACACTTTTTAATGCAAATCATCAACATTTTAGAAAGATAAAATGTATATCTGTCAACATTTCAGAAAAATTATATCATTAATTTGAATCGATGAAAAGGATTATTGCAAATTTCATCCGCAGTACCTGTAAAAGTATGGCATAATTTCCACGAAAACAACTGTAATTTTCTTCCAGCATGTGCTATGATGATGACATAAATGTAGCAACACGAAAGACATTCCACTGCACTTTTCCGTAAGCGCTGCGGATTTATGACACACAGAAGGAGGATTTTATGTACGAATTTACAGAAGACTGTATGCTTCATATTGATGCAATCGATGAAGAACACAAGCGTCTGTTCCAGATGATAAATGAAGCATTCGAATTAGTTGAGAAAACAGAGGATGTGACAGCCATCGGTCAAAGCCTGATCGCAAACCTGAAAGATTACGCAGCTACGCACCTTGCTCATGAGGAGGCTTATATGGAGAGTATCCATGATCCTGAGCTTCCTCTCCAGAAGACAGAACATGCTGCATTTGCAAAGACGATCAACGAATTTAAACTGGATACCACATCACCACGCAATGCCAGGAGATCGTTAAATGAACTTCTTACTTACCTCGTGCACTGGCTTTATCATCATATTTTATGCAGCGATATGATGATCGGGAAAATGATCCCTACGGAAGAATCTACAGAGGATCCATTTGCATTCACGGACAAATACAAAACCGGCATCACATTTGTCGATGATGAGCACCGCAAGCTGTTTGAGATCATCAGTGATACCAATGACCTCATCCACGACCAGCTTTTACATGATAAATACGATGAGATCATGCGTCTGCTGGCAGAACTGAGAGATTATACGGAATTACATTTCAGCGAGGAAGAGGCTCTGATGGAGCGCATCCATTATCCTGAACTTCCTTCACAGAAACGGGCACACGCTGCATTTGTAGACCGTCTTGTAAATATCGATCTGGATGAAATGGAGGATCTGGATGACAACCAGCAGGTATATCTTCTTGATCTGATCCAGTTTTTACTGAACTGGCTTGCAAACCACATTCTTGCCTGTGATAAAAAAATTGGTGAATATATGCGCGAAAATCATATTTCTGAATAAGCAGGAACGGTTGTATGGGTTTTCACCCGAATGATAAAAGATCACAAGTCATCCGGTCAAAAACTCATACAACTTTTTTTATTTTCTTACTTGACAAAGTCAAGTATTGGTTTTATACTGTGTGCAGTTGGAAACGTAAATACTCAGTTTTCGATATGAAAATTGGATTTCGCTTTGCGATGTAAGGAGGATTTATGCTAATATCAACTCTTTCCTACTATACAACTGAACTATATAAAGAATTTGCTGCTTACACAACAGAAAAGCTCCATGAGTTAGGTCTTAACTTTGGTCAGATGTACTTTATCATTTATGTGGGCAAACATCCTGAGTGTACCCCATCAGAACTGACCAGCGCCTTAAAACTGGACTGGGGACATTCGCAGCGCTCCGTTGCGAAACTTGCAGAAAATGGTTTTCTGATCAAAGAAAAGAAATCCGGCCGCAGTTACCGGTTAACTTTAACCTCTCTTGGGAAACAGGCTTTTGATGTCTGCCATCAGGTACTTTTCGACTGGGATGCCACCAAATTGACCGGTCTTACCAATGAGGAGCAGCAGCTCCTTTTAAATCTGCTGTGTAAAATATCAATTCAGAAAGTGTGAGATTATGTACGAAACAATTCAGACTCCCTTCAATTATGGAGGATTAACCTTAAAAAACCGCATTATTTTTGCCCCTACAACATTCGGTTTATCGGATGAAGATTACTTTGAAAAAATACGCCGGATCGCAGCTGGCGGCTGCGCTATGATCATTGTCGGAGACGTTCCGGTTGGAAAAAGTCATTTCGGAAAATCACTTTTTGACAAAAAAGGCTTTGCATTCTATGAAAAAGTGATCGGGATCGCCCATGACAATGACTGTAAGGTATGCGCCCAGCTTCATCAGTCCGATTCCAATATCAAAGCCATGTTAAAATATGTTCCGGGTGTGCTCACAAAACGGATCAGTATGCAGGAACTCCGCCCTCTTTTAAATAATGAGGTTGCTCCATATATTACGAATATGCCTCACAAAAAAGTAAAAGAGATCACCTCTGCTTTCGGCACTGCCGCTGTTCTCGCAAAAAAAGCAGGATTTGATATGATCCAGATCCACGGTGACCGTATGTGTGGAAGTTTCAGTTCTTCCATTTACAACCACCGCACCGATGAATACGGCGGAACTGCCGAAAACCGTGCCCGTTTTGCAGTGGAGGCTGTTTCTGCCGTCCGCGAAAAACTGCCGGATATGCCAATCGATTACAAGCTTGCCGTCCGTCAGGAGAATCCACACTACGGAAATGCAGGTGTTATCGAGGATGAGCTGAAGGTATTTGTTCCAATGCTTGAAAAAGCAGGCGTTACAAGCTTCCATGTCACACTCGCAAACCATTCTGATCTTGAGAATACCATCCCACCAAAAAACCATCCGTATTTTGGTGAACCGGGATGTTTCCTGAAATTCTGTGATGAGGTAAGACAGTACACCAATCTTCCGATCTGTGGTGTCGGCGGACTTACCGATCCTGATTTTGTGGAAAAACAGCTTGCCGATGGCCGCATCCAGTGTGCTGCCATGAGCCGCCAGTTACTGGCTGATCCTGACTGGGTGAACAAACTGAAAGATGGTCATGCAGACCAGATCCACCGCTGCGTCCGCTGCAACAAAAAATGTCTTGGCGGGCTGATGCAGCATCAGGGAACACACTGTATTTATGAAAAATAATTCCGTATGAAAAAAAGAATGTATCCGGATCAATTTCCTCCGGATACATTCTTTTTTATTTGTTCTTACTTTTCTGTTTCTTCTTAGTGTTTTGGAACGATCTTCTCAATTCCACCCATATATGGCTGAAGTGCTTTTGGAATATTGACGCTTCCGTCCTCATTTAAGTTGTTCTCTAAGAATGCGATCAGCATACGTGGCGGAGCAACAACTGTGTTGTTTAAGGTATGTGCAAAATATTTGTTTCCGTCTTTTCCTTTTACCCTGATTTTTAAACGTCTTGCCTGTGCATCTCCTAAGTTTGAGCAGCTTCCAACTTCGAAGTATTTCTTCTGTCTTGGAGACCATGCCTCTACGTCGCAGGATTTTACTTTTAAGTCAGCGAGATCGCCGGAGCAGCACTCTAATGTACGGACCGGGATATCTAAGCTGCGGAACAGGTCAACAGTGTTCTGCCATAATTTATCATACCAGACTTTGGATTCTTCCGGTCTGCAGACAACGATCATTTCCTGTTTCTCGAACTGGTGGATACGGTATACACCACGTTCCTCGATACCGTGTGCTCCTTTTTCCTTACGGAAACATGGAGAGTAAGAAGTCAGTGTGTATGGTAATTTTTCTTCATCGTTGATCGTGTCGATGAATTTACCGATCATGGAGTGCTCGGAAGTACCGATCAGGTAGAGATCCTCTCCCTCGATCTTGTACATCATAGCGTCCATCTCGTCAAAACTCATAACACCTGTCACAACGTTGCTTCGGATCATGAATGGCGGTACACAGTAGGTAAATCCGCGGTTGATCATGAAATCCCTTGCGTAGGAGATCACTGCGGAATGGATTCTTGCGATATCACCCATTAAATAATAGAAACCGTTTCCTGCAACTTTTCCGGCTGCATCGAGGTCGATTCCATCAAAACGATCCATGATATCTGTGTGATATGGGATTTCAAAATCAGGAACGACAGGTTCGCCGAATTTTTCGATCTCCACGTTGCAGCTGTCATCTTTTCCGATTGGAACAGACGGATCGATGATGTTTGGGATCACCATCATGATCTTTGTTACTTTTTCCTGCAACTCTTTCTCTGTTTCCTCTAACTCAGCAAGGCGTGCTGCATTGGCACTTACCTGTGCCTTTACTGCCTCTGCTTCTTCTTTCTTGCCCTGTCCCATTAACTGTCCGATCTGTTTGGATAAGGTGTTACGGCTTGCACGAAGCTCATCTGCCTCTTTCTGTGTTGCTCTTGCCTTCGCATCTAACTCGATCACTTCGTCTACTAACGGTAATTTCTGATCCTGGAATTTGTTCTTAATGTTCTGTTTTACGATTTCCGGATTTTCTCTTAAAAATTTTAAATCGATCATTTTTTCTAAGCTCCTTTTTCTTTTTTATAACACAAAAGCCTTCCGCCCCTGTGCCAAAACACATGGGACGAAAGGCTGTATTCTCTTCCGCGTTGCCACCCATATTGCCGGAATACTCTGCCTCTCTTTCTCTATGTTAAAGAACAGATCTTCTTCCGACCTCTCAAACGTACGATACAGGGTACGAACCTTGTGACTTTCATCACCGGCTCTGAAAGTGGAAAGACCTTACTCACTGCACCGGTTTACACCTGCCACCGGCTCTCTGAAACAGCTTTGCGGTCGTAGCTTTCGTCACTGCCAATTTCTTCCGACATTATACCCTCATTATCTGCAAAATGCAACTGTTTTATGCGGAATTCTTCGCTTTTCTCCAATCGCTCCTGTTTCTCTCTCAATCTTTTCTGTCTGCCGCGCCTGCATCTTCCTCGATCCATTCCAGCAGCTGATGTGCTCGCCTGATCCACGTATGTTTTTCTTCCACCACAGGGATACCGGCTCTTACGATCTCCTCCCGGCGTGCATCGTCCGCCAGCAGATCTCTCACCAGCTCCGGCAGTTTTTCCATATGGGCAAGATCGTAATAACATACGCCCTGTCCTTCTTTTAATTCCCCGCAAAGATATTTGCTCGTATCAGTCACGCTGACAGTGCCATTTAAAATTGAATTAAAGACACGGTCATGTGCTCCGTCCTTAAACCATGGCATGACGTTCAACGATATTTTGGACGCCGCAATTGCTTTTAAACACTCCTCTGAGGTTGTCTGCGGATGCAGGATCATGTTTTCCGGATGACCGCAGGTAAGTTCATCCCAGCCCTTGCCGAATACATCCACCTGTATTCCTGCGTCCACCAGCACTTTTACCGCCTCCCTGCGCCAGTAATTGCGCACATAGATATCAATAAATATCATGCGGTGCAGCGCCATGCGGAGATCCTTATAAGTATTCTCCCCCATCTCGCGCTCGCAGTGTTCCAATGCCACTTCCTCGACCGTGCGATGCGGATGCGCAATGATATCGTCGATGATCCCCTGATAAAAGGCTGCATATTCATCATTGATCCAGTGGATATACGGTTCACAGAAAGACGTCGGGGTAAAGTTTCCTGTCATAATAACATTATATTTTTTCTCAACAGGCTTCCTGATTGCTTCTGCCGGATATTCAACCGGTTGTTTTCCATCTTCTTTACCGGTATTCGGTTTACATAATTCTTCCAATCTGCTTCCTGCAAGCGGAAGAAATCCACGGTGCGTAAACTCCGGATAGAACTGCTTAAAATAAGCCTCATGCAGCCGGTCGATGCTGATGTGGTAATATTTTTCCGGAAGATCAGCAAGTCTCTCATGGTAATAATACGGATGATCGACGGCGATGTTGTAACACGGAACTGCATATTCATCCCATACATAGCCAATGCCTTCACGGTAAACGCCTGCCTCTTTTTCCAGACCTTCAAAGTTAAACGTGACAAGCACTGTCTCCCCCGGCTTGATAAATCTGCGTAGCTTTTTGGCGCTGTTCATCTCATCCTCCAAGTCAAAATAGAACACCTTATAGCCCATGCGCTTCCATTCATTTCCCATCTGTATGGAAAAGTAGGCAAGTGTCTCCACGCCGCCAACCAACAAAACAATTCTTTTCATAAATACATCAAGGCGGTATTCTGTCCTGAATACCGCCACTCCTTTATTTTTTCCAATGTCACTGTTTTTTCACCGGACGTTCTTGTGCTTTCACATGCTTCATCCAGATCCGCAGCTCTTTCACGAACACCTTGATCCACTGCACCAGCTTCTGTCGGATTTCAGTCTTGTGTTTCCACAGCCAGTGTATTTTCCCGGCTGCAAAAATGACCGGATAGACCAGACATAACAATTCCAGAATCAACAGCAACGCTGCAAGATCCTCATAAGCTCTCGCCCGGTTTTCCCAATATGGGAAAACAATATTCTTTGTATTCATCGAACGGATTCCAAAATTTCTTAATACCGTAAAACGATTCATCAATCCAAAACGGGAAGAATTTTCAACGATCTCATAACTGCTTTCATCCAATCCCAATGCTTCTTTTAATGCATTGAATCCAAACTTCTGCACCGGATTTTTGATGAGAAGCTCATAGCTGTCAAGCGTCGTTCCAGCTGCCTGTCCGTAACTTCCACCCTTTGAATCCGTCGTGCCCGCTGCCGGTGTGCTGGCTGCTGCGCTGTCCATGCCGCCAGTACTGCTGCCTGATCCGCCTTCTAAAATCTCATAAGAGACATAAACGGTTGCTGCTTCCTCGTCCGCCGCATCACTGAAATATCCCTTATCGCTTTTTACCACACCGCGCACCGGATACTGTACTCCGTTGATCTCCACATACATTCCTGCGACATTGTTGGAACCAAATAACTGCCATGCAACATTTTCATCAATGACCACACCGTCTTTGTTTAAATCTTCTCCATCAAAATAGCTGCCGGACAACAGTTTCAGCGGATGAAATGTGAAAAAATCTCCTCCAACACCGAATGCTCTCGCCGTGATGGATGCCCGGTCAGAATAAAGGGTAAGTTCTCCTTTTGTGCTGTAACAGTCCACCAGCGTTCTTCCGTTTACATCCGATGTATCCTCTGACGCCTCCTGCAATGCAGTTTTTAATTTCTGTTCCAGCTGTATCACATAGTCCTTCGTCACTGCTGCATCTTTGGAAAAAAAGCAGGAAATCTGTGCATAACTGTCTTCTGCTGACCACTCTGATGCGATCTGCTGTGTGGAAAGCTGTCTGCCGAGTGCCCGTTCCACACAGCCGAAAAGAATGGCAGCACATATCATCAGCACTAATAGAAGTATTTTTCTGTACTGCTTTACCTTCATGTGTCATTCCTTTCTGCTTATTCTGATGCCAGACGTACCTGTTCGTTTTCCTTGATCGGTTTTGTAGTCGTTGTGATCACATACTCATATCCTTCCAAAGCTCCGGTCACTGCTGATTTTGTATCGTCTGATGTGATAACATCCACATCCACACGTCTCGCATAGTAGCGGTTTCCAAGCGGTGTGCTCTTTGACTCTATGATCAGAATGAATTTTCCATTGGAATCTTCCCGGATAGCACTCGTCGGTACGATCGTGTCATAGTTGGAGCTCTGCTCCCCGATAGACAGTGTATAGCTGTCTCCGACTGACACATCCCCTTTCATCTCGCAGATGATCATACTGTTGGAGCGGTTCTGTGGATCTTTGCGGATGGCTGACACGACTGCGGAAACATCATTTCCGTACCAGTTATTCAGTATTTCCGCTGTATCTCCGACTCTGACCTTCTTTGCCTGATTTTCAGTCACAGAGAACTGTAACACATACGCTTTGTTTTCCGGCTGAATGGTCATCATGACATCGTTGGCGTTGACTGTAGTCCCTGCTGTCACTGCAATATCAGTAACAGTTCCTGATATTGGTGATGTGATCTCTGTTCCGATGGATTTCGCCTGTAATTTTGCTACTTCTTCCTGCAGATCTGTCATTGTTTTATAGGCAGATGCGATCGTCACCTCGCCACTGATCTTATCGGTCACTTTTTTCTGATCATTGGTTGCACTGGTCAATGCTGTGTTTGCATCGGTCAGTGCCGCCGTTGCCGTGTTCAGCTGCGCCTGCAGATTGTTTGCTTCCGCGGTGTTCGTGCCAGTCAGTTTTTTCACGGAGAGATTGTAGTTTGCATTGCTCAGAGCATTCTTTCTGTCGGTTGCCGCGGACTTGGCAGAATCGTAGGAACCCTGAACTTTGTTTAAGTTCGCCTGACAGGTGTTAAATGTGGACTGGGCAGTATCTAACTGGCGCTTTGCCTTATTCATTGCTAATTCAGCCGCATCCATAGCATCCTTTTTTGACGCTTTTTTTGTAGCATCAGTTTCATCGTTATATGCTTTTTTTGCAGCATTATACTCTGCCACAGCCTCATCATACGCACTCTGTGCGCTCTGCAGACCTGAAAGCGCCGTATCATACGCACTCTTCACCGGTGTATAAGCACTCTCCGCACTCGTCAGGCTGTCCTGCGCCTCACTGTTCTTTTTTTCTGCATCTAACACTGCCTTTTCCTCTGCAGTCGTGTCTGCTGTTGAGTTGCTGACCGCATCGATCTGTGCTTTGATCTTATCGACACTTGCCTGTGCAGCATCCACTGCAGCCTGCGCATCCTTCACTCTCTGATTTGCTGCTGCGATCTCATTTTGTTTCTGGGTGAGGCTAGATCCCTTTCCAGCCTCAATACTCTGACGCTCTGCCACTGTGATCCCTGCGGTAAGCACTGCGGATTCATAGGCTGCCTGTGCCTCGTTTAGACTCTTCTTTGCAGCATCTAACTCATCACTGTCTGTATCCTCTAAGGTAAACAGTAAATCTCCGGTTGCTACTTCCGCATCCTTTTTCACGTTGACCGTTGCAATCTTCCTTGTCTCCTCGATCGTGACGGAATAGCTCTCACTCGCCTCCACAGAACCGCTTCCGCGCACCTTGGAAGTGATCTGACCGCTTGTCACCTGCTGTGTGCTGACTTCCACAAGCGAATAATTCATGATCGTATTGGAAAAAAAGGTAAGTATCAGCATCACCAGTAAAAATATAATTGTGATATTCTTTATTTTATCTTTTCTATCTGTCATCTTTTTAACTCTCCATTTTCTATCCTTTGACACCGCCCTGATAAGCGATACCTTCTACCAGCTGATCCTCACCGTATAAGAAAATCAAAAGGCTTGGGATCATGTAAAAAGTCGCCACTGCAAATGCCAGTCCCACTTCCTGCGCATTGATCTTTGACAAAAAGATCGACAACGGGTATTTATCTGTATCGTTAAAAAACAGCAGTGGCTGTTCCACCATATTCCAGTAATCCATAAATACCAGGATCGCACAGGTTGTGATCACGCCCTTACAGATTGGAATACATATCTTTGTAAAGACCTGAAACTCGTTGGCTCCGTCAATCTTCGCCGCCTCGATGAGCGGCACTGGTATTCGTCTCATATACTTCGTGATCAGGTACACACTAAACGGTGAAAAAATACCCGGAAGCCATATACTCCAGTTCGTATCCAGTAGCTTCATCCAGTTTAAGACCAGATAATTTGGCACCAGTGTAACCTGATATGGCATCATCATTAAGATCACATATGCAAAAAAGACGATTGCGGAAAGTTTTCCTCTGGTCCTTGTGAAGCCGTATGCGGCGAGCACTGCCACCACCAGCTGGAATACCACGATCGGCACCACTAAGATCACGGAATTCCAAAACTTCAACAGATAGTCCGGACTCTTAAATAACACGGTCGCATACTGTGAGAAAGTCACCATATCCGGTATAAATTTGAGGTTTACCGTCTGGGAGATGTACTGCTTGCCCCCGGTATCCGTTTTTTGGAAAATAGAACCATAGTTGGAGGTGATCTCCGCTGCCGACATAAACGAATTGCTGATGGTAAGAACGATCGGCATGATAAAAATCAGCGCCGTAACCACTGCGATCACCGTCAGGCAGATGCGGATACATAATTTTTTTCGTTCTGATCTCTTTTTCATTCTTCCTCCAAATCCTTTCCAAAATGATGTTCCACCCAAAATAAAATTCCCATAATGACGATCATCACAAAGGACATATAAATTGCTGCCGTGGAAAGTTTCTGGTAATCTGCCGAAGCAAACGTATTGTTCATATAATGCTGCAGCATATAAAGTGCACCGTACGGATACTCGCCTGTCAGAAGATAAATCTCACGGAAAACCTTAAACGAATTGATCATGGAAAGTATCGTCACAAACATGATCGTCGGTGACAGATACCGCAATTTAACATGCAGGAATATCTGCCAGCGGTTTGCCCCGTCCAACTCTGCCACCTCGATAATATCCTTTGGGATATTTCCCATCGCAGACAAAAAGAGGATCATATTGTAACCTAAGTTTTTCCATAAAAACAGCAGAATAATGACCAAAAGACCTGCTGAAGATTTCAGCCAGTCCACCTGTCCTCCGCCGAACTTCTGCACTGCCACATTCACAACACCATTGTAATCAAAAAGCACCTGCCAGATCAGCACGATAGACGCTGTCGGCACCATAAGCGGTGTCAGAAAACAACTCCGCAGTTCACTTTTTAACGGAATGCCTGCATCCAGCAGAAATGCGAGTGCCATGCCAAGGATCACGGCAAGCGGCACTGCCACTACCGAAAAAAATAGTGTATTTCCAACTGCTGTCCGGAATGCCCCATTTTGAATGACATTGATGTAATTTGTCAGTCCCACAAACTTTTTTGCCACCGGATTATTCACAAAGGAAAAATAGATCACTACAAGAAATGGGAGTACAAAAAACAACAGTACTCCCAGAACGCTCGGTGCCAGGAACGCTCCTGACACCAGCCTATGAAACCATGATTTATTCTGTTTTTTTATAACCTTACTAAAATCCTTTTTCTTACTTCGTCTCACTTAAATATACCTGCATTCTGCTCTGGATAATTTTTGCCACATCCTCTGCGGACTTCTGTCCTGAGAAATAGGCTGCTGCCTCCTCATTGATGATATTGGTGATATCATCGGAAACGGCACCGGAAACAGCGGTTGTATTGTATACAAGATCTTTTACCTGATCTACATCCTCCTGTGTCGCCGGCTGGATCTCAACTTCGAATTCCCCCCAGCCCCAAGTACTTCCGCCGTCAGAGTCTGCTTTCATTGCGTTCTGACAATATTTTTCAAAATCGTCTTTTCTAATGGAAAATCCATAAGTGTAATCACTGTCGCCGTCGCTGCTCTTCTTTGGCAGATAAAATGTCCTTAAAAACTGCCATGCACCATCGACATCCTTACAGCTATTGGAAATTCCAATAATATTGTTCAGACTCAGCATTGCTCCGTTTCCCTCGCTGGTCGGATAACCAATAAATGTTGTCGGACCTCCAAAAATCGCACGGTACATCTGTACCTGCTCAAAATCACTGAGATAATAAGTATCTAAAAGCTGTTTTCCCTGACTCAGCAGAACCGTGCTGTCTTCCTCTTCCATATCATCTCTATATTCAAACTCTTCCGGGAACATATTTGCAAAATCCAGTACATCTATAAATTCCTGACTGTCAAAATTACAGCTTGCATCCTCCCAGTTGATAAAATCATTATAGCCGAGACTCATCAGTGCTGTCAATGCAGACGTCCGGTCCATACCCCAGAAAAGCTGTGTTCCTTCCGGTTTGGATGCGAGCAGCGCCTTCATATCCGACACGGTCCATCCCGGTGTCGTTCCAACATCATCCGCTTTTCCGATCACCGTCTGTAACGTAAAGGTCTGCGGCAGGATCGCCAGTTTTCCATCATACTCGCATGCAGTGAGTACATTTGGAAGGAAATCATCTCTCGAAAGTTCCGTGTCTTTGTCCAGCAGTCCATACAGATCCACATTTAATCCTTTGGATGCAAAATTAATCGCCTGGGAATAATCGTTAAAAAGCACCAGATCAATGTTGGAATCCGATGTCACTGCCGTGTTGAAGCTGTTCACTGCATCCTCGTACTCCTCTGCGCCGTCTCCATAAGACTTCATTGTGATATGATACTTATCCTGACTCTTGTTAAATGCGATCACCTTCTCCTCCATGTCTGAACCTGTCCACATGCAGGCGAGTGTGAGATTTACGGTATCTGCCACTTCACTGGCATCCACTTCTTTGATCAGTGCGATCTCCGTCTGGTTTCCGTTGGAGTTCCAGTTCTGAAGATAAGCTGCGATTCTTCCATCGGACAGGACTCCGTAGCTGCTCACGCTGGAGCTGGAAATATTACAGTCCATCCAGCTGAAAAATTCCTCTTTTTCCTTCGTATCCAGATTGTACTTATAAACACTGCTGCCCTCTGTGACCAGCAGATTCTTCTCATCTAACACAGAGACTGTATCGGAAGGGACTTCAATTGCCTTGTCTGTCTGTTCTTTCATTGCGCCGACATCTAACGGCCGCAGCTCACATCCGGCATCCCCATATCCGATGGAGGCAACCGTTCCGTCCGCAAGCCCGACCAGTCTGGATGTATATCCATCCGATGGGATCCTGCCTTTCTGGCTGCCGTCCCCTCCTATTACAAGTGTAAAATATTCATCTGAGCTGACGCTGTTGCCACTGTCATTATTGGACCAGGTATTCAGGGCAAGATAAAGGTTTCCATCCTTATCCACTGCTATTCCGTTACAGCTTACATTCTCTGCATTTGCTCCGAGATCCATGTCCTGTTCAAACGCAATATTTCCGGATGTGTCCACTTTGAGGATGGAAGAAGTCTGAATGAATCTCGCATTCTGAGCCAGCAGAAATCTGCCATAGTTTACATTGCCGTTCTCATCCGTATAATCTTTTGCATAATAATCATTCCAGTCCTTTTCTGCATCCTCGGCACTGTATCCCCACTGGTCTGCCATATAACTTAACACATCATCCAGTGTTGCGTCAGAATAATCCTCGGTGACACTCGACTCATCCATCTGGTTCTTCGTCACAAACAGGTAAACCTCTCCGCTGTCTGCCACGGTATATCCTGACACCCAGCTGCTGTTTCCGCTGCCGTCACTCTGCGCCTGCTCATAAAGCTGTGCATTTTCTCCGGTGATCAGATTATAGGAATACAGTCCGGATTTTGTGTAGTCCTCATTGCTGGAAGTGTAATACATCACATCTCCCTTAAACTGTATATTACTTGTCGTATCATTAAAACTGTCCGGCAGATCACTCAGATAATCTGCTTTGAAATATCTCTTCTTTCCGTCTGCGGATGTGCTGTTGCCGCCACCGCCACAGGCAGTAAGCCCTGCTGTCATTGCGGCTGTAAGTGTCAGTGCCACCGCCTTTCTCCATAAACTTCGGTTCATATGCATTCCTCCCATAAAATGCCGCTTTCTGCGGACGTTTTTTCTATAATTTCAGAATATAGAAGTCCTTATGGAAAAGCAAGATACAAAAGTTTATGAAATTCTTAATTTTGTCTGAATGGAAATTTGCACCAAAAAAACCACACCGGGATTTTCTTTTCCCAGTGTGGCAGTTTTTATTCTTCCGGTTTAAAATCGCGGATCAGATTCCATGTTGGCAGTACATTTCCCTGATAATCAAAGAGTGCCTGATTCGCCCATTCATTTCCGCAAGGTCCTTTATCGTTCATATATTTTAAGGATGCCTCGGTTGCCCAGCCGGAACCCGGAACCGGGATCCATGCAGGCTCCCAGTAGAAAAATCCTTTTCCCCTGTTTCCTTTGATGTGACTGATACGGTTTAAGAAATCTTCCATAAAATCATACTGTCCCTGAACCGTCATCGGGTATTCGATTTTTTCTACCAGTTCCTGTTTCGTTGCATAGCCTTTGCGTTCTTCGTCAGAGAGCTTTTCGTAATCCTTATAATCTTCCATCGTATACCCCATGGAAACCTCCGCTACGATCAGGTCTTTTCCATAACGCTCTGCGATATCGTTCATATTGTCTGTGAGCATATCTAATGTGCCATGCCAGAACGGATAGTAGGATAAACCGATGATCTGGAAATCCTCACCGCGCTTTGTAAACTCGTCAAACCATTCACGGTAAAGCGCATTGTTACCGCCATTGTCAAGATGAAGCATGACCGGTACATCTTTGTCCACTGCACGGACACCTCGGATCCCTGCATTGACAAATTTTGCAATGTTATCGTAATTTGGCACTTTTCCCTCCGGCCATAACAGACCGTTAGAAAGCTCGTTTCCAACCTGCACCATCGTGGTATTAATTCCATTCTCTTTAAAAACTTTCATGGTATCCACGGTAAAATCATACACTGCCTGCTCTAACTGTTCCACGCTATAGTCTTTCCATGCTTTTGGTTTGATCTGTTTTCCCGGATCAGCCCAGAAATCACTGTAATGGAAATTCAATAACACACCCAGTCCTGCGTCTGTCACTTTCTTTGCGATTGCAAGTGTTGTTTTTAAATCATTCTCTCCTGCGCCATAAGATTCGCCATTTTCCGACCACGGATCATTCCAGAGACGGATACGGATTGTATCGACATCATACTTTTTCATAATGTCCAGAATATCCATTTCTGTTCCGTCAACGTAGTATCTTGCGCCACATTTCTCTAATTCCAATAAAGTGGATAAATCCATTCCTTTTACAAATTTCATTTTGTCTCTCCTCTTGTACCCTTATATTCCTGGATAATTGCGAAACTCCTCATCCTCTTCTTTCAATTGCCTGCCTTATATTCCACGGAAGCGGAATGTAAATTCCAGTGGTTTTGTCACATCAATATGGTATTCCGGGTGTACCCATGCACCCCAGCTGTCATCACCGCCGACACCCATCTGCGCCAGTGCGACACGCACGACAGTATAATGTACCTGTGGCAGTTCATACGGATGTGCTGCATTTTCCAGTTCATGCGGCGTATATGGAAGTGCAGAGAAACTCAGCTCGTCCCCGGAGAATAACAGCCCTCTTCCTCTGTCGTCGGTCACTTTTGCATATCGCACACCGACTTTATTGCCGCACTCCTGCGGAACTAAGTATTTTGCCATATTGTCTGCTGCCTTATTTTTGTAAATGCCAAGTTTTGCCCCATGTCTGCGGTCTGCATAAGTTTCCTCTGGTCCATAACCATACCACTCAACATTGTCATAATCGGCATTTAATTTGAACATCATGCCAAATTCCGGCATATCCGGCAGTCCTTCCACTGGATCATAAGTAAGCTTTGTCTCGACGGTTCCATCACCAAATACGGTATATGCAACCTGACATTTTGCTGCCGGAGTGGTCGGCATGTAATAGGTGTATGTGATGGTCACGCTGTGTTCTGTCTCTTCCACGGTTGTCGGCACATTGTCGAACATGCCGCCATTTCTGTGACTGATGTACATGCTGGCGATCTTCCACTGTGCGTAGCGTCCCGGCGCCATGCTGCCGTTGTCATTGTCCACCGGCGCTCTCCAGAAGTTTGGCATCGGGATTTTTTCGATCATCTCTTTTCCCGCATAGCGATAGGAAACCAATCCGCCGTTCAGCAGGGAAAACAGACAGTCAAAGTCATCGCCCTTCACGCCAATATTCACTTTTCCGCGGACTACCTGCAATGGTTTTTCCGGTACGGCAAACTTCACTTCTTTTTTGTAAACCTTCTGACCAAATGCCACTTCATGTCCGGCTTTCGCCCAGAACGTGTCTTCTCTCAGTACAAATGAAACCGTCACTGCGTACTCTGCATCCTCCGGGATCACAAACGGGATCTCATAAGAGCCGGACGAAAGTGGTGCAACATTTGTATCCATTTTCTGTTTTTTCACTACTGTTCCATTTTTCTGTAAAATTACAATACATTGATATTCGCTCGTATCTGCAAACAGATTTTTATTTACAACCGTAAAAGAGTGCTCCTCAAAAGCCACGCTGATATTCTGATAATTGAATTTGACTTCCTGCATTTTTGGAGAAGCATCACGCTCACCGCCATAACAGATTCCATTTCCGCTGAAATTATAGTCAGTCGGACGCTCGCCGCAGTCCCCGCCGTATGCCTGGAATTCCTGTCCGTAGCGGTCTTTTTTCAAAATCGACTGGTCGATATAATCCCAGATAAAACCGCCCTGATATCTTGGTTCGGTATCAGTAAGGTCTGTGTATTTATGCATCGCCCCGCAGGAATTTCCCATCGCATGGGTGTACTCACAGCAGATAAATGGTTTTTCCTTATGCTCTGCCAGAAACTTCTTAATATTTTCCACGCTGGTGTACATCTGGCTTTCCATGTCGCTCGTGCCTTCATATCTGCGGTCATTGAAAATTCCCTCATAATGTACAAGACGGTGCGGATCTACTGCACGGAATTTTTCGGACATGTCAAAAATGACTTTTCCGCCGTAGGATTCATTTCCCACCGACCAGATCAGGATCGCCGGATGGTTTTTATCCCTCTGATAGCAGGAGTTCACGCGGTCTAACATCATCGGCTCCCAGTCCATATTATCGCCCGGAACGATGGTATCCTTCGGCACAAGTCCGTGACTTGCCGCATCCCACGAACCGTGGGATTCCAGATTGTTCTCCGCGATCATGTAAAGTCCATACCGGTCGCACAGCTCATAGATGCCGGAGGCATCCGGGTAATGACAAGTGCGGATCGCATTGATATTGTTCTGCTTCATCGTGATAATATCCTGCAAAACTTCTTCTTTAGAAACGGCACGTCCTGTTTTTGAGCTGAATTCATGACGGTTCACGCCCTTAAAGACAATACGTTTTCCGTTTAAAGTCATGATGCCATCTTTCATCTCAAAACGGCGGAATCCGATGTTCTGTGAAATATATTCAACACAGTCTCCACTCTCATCCAGAAGCTCAACCGTAAGCGTATAGAGTTCCGGATGTTCCGCACTCCAAAGATTTGGATGGTTCACTTCCTGTTCGAAGTGAACTGTCGCTGCACCTGTATCTGTGAAACGGATCGTATCTGAAGTATTATTGGGCTGAAAGCTGATTGTCTCGGAAAAAATTGTGTTTTCTGAAACACTTCCGGCAGCTCCCTCTTTTGAATCATCCCTGCTTCCTGTGAGCGTGATTTTGGCAGATACATTCTGCATTTTGGCATCATCTGCGGATTTTTCAACAGTTTCTGCTTTTCCACAAATCTCCATATCCAGCACCAGATCGGCACTCTCCAACGATTCCGCAACAACCGGCTGCACTTTCAGGTCATACACATGCACCTTCGGCATGGTATATAAATAAACGGAACGGAAAATACCGGAGAACCGGTAGAAATCCTGATCTTCGCACCAGCTTGAGGAAGTCCACTTGAATACCTTCAACGCCAGTTTGTTTTCGCCCTCTTTCACATAAGGTGTCAGATCAAACTCCGACGGCGTAAAGCTGTCCTCACTGTAACCGACATAACTTCCGTTCAGCCAGAGCGCAAAACCGCTCTCCACACCCTGAAACGAGATGTATAGCCCATTTTTTACAAATCCTTCCGGCAATGTGAAATATTTCACATAACTTGCCACCGGGTTAAAGTCTGTCGGCACTGCGTCACGCCACACATCCTCTCTTCCATCCCACGGATACTGGATATTGGCATACTGTGGAATATCATACCCCTCCATCTGGATATGCGCCGGCACACGGATGTCGTCCCACGGTCTGCAATTGTAGTCCTCCGCCTCAAAACCCGGAATCGTCTGCGCATCATTTTTTGCATAATGAAACTTCCAGATCCCATCTAAGGACAGTCTGAAACTGCTGTTTTGTTCCACTGCCTCCGCTTCATTTTTATATGTAACATGGTCAGAATGTGCCGCCATGCAGTTTTCTTTGAAAAACTTCGGATCATGAATCTTTTTTACATCAAATCCCATAGAAATGTCTCCTTATGCCTTACCAGCCTTTCAGTGCAGAAATATTATAATTCAACAGCTTTCTCTCGTAATTTTCCGGGCTGATCTTCCACTGATACGGCGATGTATTTAAATATTTTTTGAAATTCCGGTTGAACGTGGAAGTCGTAGTAAATCCAACCTTCTGTGCAACAACATCCATGGAGTCATTCGTCTTTTTCATAATGTCACAGGCTTTCTGTACCCGCATCAGATTGATGTAATCCATCGGAGACATATTCATGTAGGACTCAAACACCCTGCGGAAATGTGTCTCACTCATGTGGCTCGCCTTCGCCAGCTCCTCCACACGGATGTTATTGGCATATTCATTGCGGACATATTCCAAAGCCGGTGTGATCTGTGACACACCTGTCTTTTTCCGGATCTCATCCTCCGCAACATCATTTTCGCACATCCGTAAAAGTTCTGCAAACAATGTGATCATAAGTCCCCGGACACATTCATGAAATCGTTTTTTCTTCTGCCGCATCTCATCCATGATCATTTTGACCAGCACGGAAACACCCGGATTTTCCCACTCATGAAAAAATAGTGCTTTCTGGTTGACCATCTGCAGAATCTTTTTCTGTATGACCGGATTATCCGGATACAATTCCTGGATCATGACCATCGGATCAAAAAACAGATACTCCCAGAAGCTTGGACCACTGTCCGTATCACTGATGGTCACATGTGGGTAATTCTGTGGGATAATGCTTACCATTGCCGGTTCATAAGGTTTTGACTCCTCGTTTAAGATCAATTCCCCTGTGCCATGTTTGCAATAACCAATCTCCATGAGATTATGAAAATGAAGATTGCTCTCATCATGACCATAGTCACGAATCCAACTGTCTCCTAAAAGTGCAAGAACATATTCATTTTGTGGCACTTCGTAAAACCGAAGCTCCATTGTGTCTTTTTTCTTTTTCCCCATGGCTGTTACCTCTTTTTGAAAAAGGCTGCCTCAAAAATTCAAGACAGCCTCCTTTGGTTTAATCAAAATCAAATTTTGTAATTCTATCGTGCATTGCTTTATAACGGAAACGGATCATCTCGTTTTTCTCCAAAACGTCCTCCTCTGTTCCTCTGTACTGACAGCGGATGCAGCTGTAAATTCCTGTTTCTTTATTATAAAACATATCAATGTCCAGATCTCTTAAAAAGCAGGATGGGCATCTGTAATTTAATTTGCCTTTGCCAAGTTGAGCCATGTTGCAAATACCTCCTTATCTGAGATTGTTTTTCTGTATCCCAATGTAAACATTGGTGAGAATGCATATCCTTCTTTTACATATCCTTCTGCTGTTTCATCAGAAGCTGTCATGGATACACGTGTCTCGATTTCAGGAATGACTGCGGAAACTTCTTTTGCTCCGACAACACCTTCCTCGCGGCATTTGTATGCATAGTGGATTTCTTTTTCTTCCGATCCGTCAATCTTTAAGGTGATGTTTGACATATCCTCGGAATACTCTGTTGTACCATAGCATGCAACCATGTACTCATTTAATGTCACTTCTGCAGTTGGATCACTCATCTCTAAGATATTTCTCTCAATCTTAATGTTTGAGGATCCTTCTTCGAAGTACTCTTTTGTCTGAAGTTTTACGGTTAAATCCCTAAACTCGATCGTCACAGGATCTAAGGTAAGAATTCTTGTCTTTCCTTCCTGTGAGAAATGTGCGTGTGTCGGGCAGAGGCAGAGATCCACTTCCTCTCCTTTGTAAGAAAGTTTTGCACTTCTTACGGTTCCTTCTCCGGCATAATGTGTGAAGTATCCTGCACGGTATTTCTCCTGGATTAAGAATGGATAAGAGGCATCCTGCACATGTTTTGTACCGATACCAACCGGCCACTCCAATTTTGCTGCGTAAGGACGAAGATCTACGATCGCACCGCCCTGATCCATGTTCACACATGCTCTCATATATGGATCGCAATACCAGAATAACTGTTTGTCAGAACCATATAAGATATCTCTCCAGAGCGCACATTCCGGTTCGTTGTAATTGTTATCGTTGACACCTTTTTTCTCACGATAGTAGTCTGCAAACTCAGACATCGTCATATCGATAAGCTGTCCTTCTTTTTTCAGCTTGCCATAGTAAGCACATCCGTCGCTGTAAGATTTGTAAAGAAGTTCATATGGCTGCTCCCAGCGTCCCATCTTGTTCATCCAGCCCGGTCCAACGAACATCATGTTGTAGGAATATCCGTTGTTGTATTTTTCCAGAGAACGATACTGGTCAATTAAGTTATACAAATATGGATACTCCCATGTCTTGGTATCATAGATCATTCCACGGAGTACGTTCTGTGGATGTGTTCCGAAGTTGGAACCATTTCCGTCGTAACATGCGATCAGGTCGCGGGAGAGATGTGGAATTGCTACAATACCACTATCCTCTTCTTTGTTTGCTGCCGGTGCATGTGTGTTCTGTTTGGATGGAATCCATGGTGCCCATGGACCACCATCGAATAAGGTATACCAGGAGTTGTTGCAGGTATGATATGCTTTTGGTCCTTCCTCCCAACAGGTTGCAACGGCACATTTTACCGTTGGATAAGTTGCTTTGATATAGTTTGTCAGATCAGCATCCATATAGTAGGAACCTGTTGATTCCGGATAGAAACCGAATCTGTCATGGAATTTTTCAAATACGTCGTTTACGATCGCTTTTTTGTCTTCCATAGAGAACATCCAGATACAGAAATCTTTTGTCTTGTATTTTTCACGGAACTCCTCACATGGTAAGCCAAGCAGTGATAATGCAATCTCATCACCATATACTTCATGGTCATGTTTTGCGATCTCTACAGCTTCATCATTGAAAAGAGATGCATATGTCATCTGAATGGTTACTTTTAATCCATTCTCATGTGCCAGTCTCTGCTGTGTCTTGAAAATATCCAGAGATTCTGTCAGCAGTGCTTTATCTCCGATATCCTCCTCTTTGCCCTGTCCTGTCACGGTTGCAGAATACTCTGGAACCATCTCCGGACGATGAATAAGATTCAATACAAATTTATCCATTTTTTCATGTCTCCTCAAAATTTTATATGATTAGACGATTACGAAACTCCTCATAATCTTCTTTCAATTGTTCACAATCCAATTTAGTTTTTATGAGTTTCGCAATTGTCTTTTTATATCAACCCTTAACTGCTCCACCTGTCACACCTTCAACGTAGAACTTCTGCATTACTACGAAAAGAATCGAAATAGGAATTGCGATCATCACACCGCCTGCACAGAAGATTGCGAAGTAATCCCCGATCAATGTCTTCTGTAAGAGGTTGTAAAGTCCGATCGCTACCGTCCAGTCTGCAGATTCCTTGGACTTGATCATGATACGTGCCATTACAAAATCCATCCATGGACTTAAGAAAGCGTTAATGATGGTGTACACGATCATTGGTTTTGACAATGGGATAATAATTTTCGTAAAAATAGTTGCCTCGGATGCACCCTCGAGACGCGCTGCCTCCCTTAAGGAAACCGGAATCGTATCAAAGAATCCTTTTAATACAAGGAATCCGAGTCCGGAACCAGCGGAGTAAACGATGATCAAACCAGCCAGGGAATCGGTGAGTCCGATCATTTTCAACACAAAGTAAACTGCGATCATGGAAAGTACACCAGGGAACATTCCAAGGATGATGGAAAAGCTCATCAACTGTTTTCTTCCTTTAAATCTCATACAACTGAATGCATAAGAAACCATCAATACAAAGCAGGAAGAGATAATGCAGGTAAACAGTGCCACGATAAAGGTATTTTTAAACCATGCCGGGAAGTTTGCAGCAGTATCCGTCTCAAAGAACAGCTGGTGGAAATTTGCCAGCGTCCAGTTTGTCGGAAAGAAATGCTGATAACTTACGCCCTTTGTTGCGGACAACGATGTCACAATCAGCCAGACGATCGGGATGAGCCAGATGAATGCGAGCAGTGCAAGTACCACATGTCTGATTATGATATTCCATGTTTTCTTTTTCATTATTGGTACACCTCCTCTTTGTCACCACTGATCATTCTGGTGTAGCTAAGCAGTGTCAGAAGTGCGCAGATTACAAACGAAATAATACCGATCACCGATGCCATCTTGTAGTTTGAGTTATCATTGGTCAAAGTAAACAGCCATGTGATAAGAAGGTCTGTCTCCTTGGCATTGGAGTTTGCAAACGCCATATTTGCCGTAGCTGTAGAACTTGTCAGCAGATAAATAACGTTGAAGTTGTTGATGTTGGCGATCACACTCTGTATCAGAGACGGTCCGCAGATAAACAATACATACGGCATGGTGATCTTCCAGAAAATCTGCCATTTATTGGCTCCATCGATTCGTGCACTCTCCAGCTGATCCGTCGGAATATTCATCAGGATACCGGTTGCAGAAAGCATCTGATATGGAACACCGACCCAGATGTTGATAAGGATGATCATCACGTGAGACCAGCCCGGTTTTGAGAGGAACGGAATAAAATTTCCTGAAACAAGACCAATATCCTTCAAAAATCCGGTCAGACCAATGTTGGAACACCAGGTGTTCACAATACCGTGATCTGCAAACATTTTGCTGACTAACAGCAAGGTTACGAACTGTGGGATCGCGATGGTCACTACAAAAAGTGAACGCCACATTTTTTTGAAATATGTATTCTCATGATTGATCAGTTTTGCAAGAAGAATACCACCGATAAAGGTTGTAAAAGTTGCTGTTACTGCCCAGATCATCGTCCATGCAAGAATCCTCACGAATGCATAGGAGAATGTGATGGTCGTTCCGCCTGTAAACATATTTTTAAAATTCCTGAGTCCCACCCATGTAAACAGATAGTTTGGCGGCATATGATCCATATCATAATTGGTAAATGCCACACAGGACATGAAAATGATCGGTATGATATTCATCATGATAACGCCGATACTTGGCAGGGTAAGCAATGTGATATAAAACTTACCGTTGAAAAGAGATTTGACATCCTCACCAAATGTATTGATGTGCTCTCCCTCTTCCTTCATAAGCTGAAGGCGGTAAACAGCCTTCATGTTGCTTATATATAAAAGTATGAATGCTAAGATCACGAGGATTCCCACGATTCCGTAAAGAAGGATGAGCAATGAGTTGTCGTAATCATTAACAGTATTTTTCATAGTCAGCGGATCAAACACTGCCTCATACTGTACCGTACCAAGCGTATTCAGATCCTTAATATAATTGATAGAAAAAAGACCGGTAAACAGGAAAAAAATCACTTCGAGAGCTGTCATTAAAATACCCTTTATAATCTGTTTCCGTCCAAAATATCCGGCTCCCAAAATGATCAGCGAGAGTTTACACCAGATATCCCCCTTTGCCACAGCTCTTCCAAAGTCGGCAAAGTACTTTTTGACTGCATTTAAAAATGTTTTCATAGATTCACTCCCTTGCGTGAATGAGTACTTTTGTCACAGGACAAAAATGTTTCTCTTTTTAAAAATTCCACATACCCTGCCCAATGCAGAGCATGTGGAATCCAGATTCATGATAGATAGAAAGTACGCCCAGCGGACATTCTATGCTATACGTATGACCGAATGTGGATTATTCAGCTACCGGCTGTGTAATACCGGCTACTGCATCATCAAGTACTTTCTGAAGATCAGCAGCTCCGTCAACAAGGTTCTGTCCAAGTGCTTTTGCCGGATCCCAGTAGTTGCTTCCTACAAGCTGCTGATCAGCGTATGCTGACTGTGCTGCAAGTGCTGCAAGTGCCGGGGAATCGATCTGGGAAGCTGCTGCCAGGTTAGCAGGACCTTCAGCTGTTGCAAGGCCGATCTCTAACTGGCTCTCTTCGTTTGTTAAGTACTCAGCAAGAAGCATTGACCAGCCAACATTTTTTGCATGAGAGTTAACACCTACGAATTTGTATCCTGCATAAGATCCCATCTGTGTAGCTGTTCCATTTACATCAAAGGTAGGAAGTTTGCAGGCAGCATATCCATCACCATACTGATCCTGGAAAGAAGTTGCATTCCATGTACCGGAAACGTATGCTCCAAGTGTTCCATCTGTCAGCATTGTGATTGCATCCTGATCTGCTACGTTTACAAATGCTGGGGAAGAAGCAATGTTCTCAATGCTCTCTGCTACTGCAAGACCTGTCTCATTGTTCCAGTCACACTCATTGGAGTTGTCTTCATTCATGGAAAGGGTACATCCTGCTCCTGCGAAGAATCCATATACATACCAGCCGTCTGCGATGTTCATACCGACTTTTGTTCCGGCTTCTTCAGCTTTTGCTTCAAGAGCTTCCCAGGAAGCTACATCTTCCTCTGAGAAAATGTTTGAATCATAGTATAAGAAGTATCCGTTGGAAGCTGTTAATGGATAAGCATAAAGTTTTCCGTCTTTTGTAGCTGCTGCTACAGTTGCCTCAGAGTTTGTCTCTGCCGGATCATATGTATAAGTAGCTGCCACTTCCTGAAGTGCTCCTGCATTTACAAGATCATTTACCTGATCATCTGCGAACACGAATACGTCTGCTGCTGCATCGATATCTTCTAAGACCTTATCCTTCGCCTCCTGCTCAGATACTGCACCGATCGTAATATTGAAATCTACATCTGAGTACTGCTCCTGGAATTTATCTGTCAGTTCTTTCATAACTGTCTGGTAAGACTCAAGTTCTGAGCACCAGAGCTGAATGTCTACAGTTCCTTCTGTTGCAGCGATCAGGTTTGCGATTGCATCATCTGCTGATGTTGTATCAGCTGCATCTGCTGTCTCTGTAGCAGCTGCTGTGCTGCCGCCTGCTGCATTGTCTGTTGTCTCTTCTTTGCTTCCGCATGCTGCTAAGGAAACAACCATGCTTGTTGCAAGTAATACGCTTAATACTTTTTTCTTCATTGAAAATTTCCTCCCTTTTTTCTTCCCGCATTTTGCGTTTCCGAACCATTTTACCGACTTTTGTGCATTTGCGCAATACTTCTTTTGTTTCGCATTTTGTGTTGCCATCTGTTTTGCGTTTTGTTGCGTTTCGCTTTTGTGTTTTATTGTGTTCCGCTTTTTGCGCAATCGGTTGTTCGATGGTTTAAGTATAGTACGCGGTTGTTTTTGTGTCAATGTGCATGATTTATAATAAATATGCTTGTTTTTTGTCTATTTTTACCAAATCAATTTGTTATTTTCTTGTCATATTCTTTTCATTTTCAATCATTGTGCAACCGATAAACCTTGAAATTTCAAGCATTTATGAACATTTTTAATGGAATGAAAGCGTGTCGTGAAGCAAAAGCAAATGGCGCAGATATAGCGTTATTTCCAGAAATGTGGAGTAGCGGATATACTTTTCCTCACAATAAAGAATGGTTGGAGCAAAACTCCATTTCATTAAACAGTAAGTATGTAAAGCAATTTTCGGAGATTTCTTTAAAACTGAATATGGCAATAGCGATAACACTGTTGGAAAAGCATGAGCCTAAGCCTAGAAATACAGTTTGCCTATTTGATAGACATGGAAAGCTGGTATATTGTTACTCAAAGGTACATATCTGTGAGACAGATGAGACAGAAAAATACTATTGGTAGTTAAACTCCGGTTATACACGCTTTCTAAAAGTTTTATAAAATATCAGCAGATCGCATATACATTTTACTTTATAAATGCTATTCTTAATCCATCGCAGATGTATTGCAGTCATTCAATGACTGCATCTTTTATCTTATCTGTGTTTATACATTCGAAAAAATCTGGCATATCGCCTCATTTTTCAACCATCATAACCACATATCTACGAAGGAGGACACATGACCTTACACACAAATCTATCTTTTGAAACTGCAACCGGCAGTATTGACTATCCATTTACAAATGACTATATGTTTCGTGCTATTTTACAGAAGGACAAGCAGGTGCTGAAAGCATTGATTGCAGCTTTGCTACACCTAAAAAAAGAAAGTATTCACGATGTAGCCATCACAAACCCAATCGAGCTTGGTGCTGCGATTTCAGACAAAGATTTTATTCTGGATATCCGCGTCAATCTGAATAATGAACAGCTTATCGACCTTGAAATGCAGATGTCTAACGAATACAACTGGTCAGAACGTTCCATCAGCTACGCAGCAAGAAGCTTTGACCAGCTCAATTCCGGGGAAGAATACAAAGAAGTGCTTCCGGTTCACAGTATTGGATTCTTAAACTTTACATTATTTGAAGATCAGCCCGAATTTTTCGCTACTTATGAACTTCGAAATAAAAAAACAGGGCATCTTTACAGTAGTAAATTTTCCATCCATGTGTTAGACTTAACTCGGATAGACCTTGCCACAGCCGAGGATCAAAACTATGAGATTGACCGCTGGGCGAAACTTTTTAAAGCTAAGACATGGGAGGAACTCAGAATGATTGCAAAGAACAACCCAGATTTATTGCAGGCTTCCAATGATCTTTACACTGTCAATGCTGATGAAATCATCCGGCAGCAGGCGAGAGCACGTGCAGATGCGGAGTTTTGGGAGCGAAATAAAAATGCTAAAATTAAACAGCTGGAAGATACGATTATTGAACAGGATAATACAATCGCTGAAAATCAAAAACTGCTAGCTGAAAAGGATGCAGAATTACTTCGTCTTCAGAAAGAACTCGCAAAACTAAAACAGCTTTAACCAGAGTTTCACTTATATGCTTGAAGCAAAATATAATATAAGTAATATGGCTTCTGGAAATTTATTGAAAAAGCTGGGCTTTCAAATTGATGGAGAGCTTAGAAACAGAAGAATTGGAATTGAAGATGTGTAATTGTGATTAAAACCGTCCATGTTCATAAGTTGTCAGATGAAATGTTTTATCGCATAGAGGTGGAAATAACCGTGAGTTCCATAACATAAATTGCAGATTCTGTGGTGCA
>ULRL01002068.1_pt1 | contig 44631 bp, 33 predicted proteins | sample 1955391 | NCBI WGS metagenome assembly ULRL01 (sample SAMEA4835681, study PRJEB28245) | human gut metagenome | biome: gut microbiome; material: fecal sample | place: Denmark | collected 2008
GATGAACCTGCTGTGCAATAAGGACATCAACCTAACGCTGAAAGGCTTCCGCCCGGCGGGGTCCACCATCAAGCGCATTTACGCGGTGGGCATCCCCTCCATTGCCATGAACGCCATTGGCAGCGTGATGACCTTTGCGATGAACAACATCCTGATTGCCTTTTCCAGCACTGCCGTTGCGGTGTTTGGTGTTTACTTCAAGCTGCAAAGCTTTGTATTCATGCCTATTTTTGGCATCAACAACGGCATGGTGCCCATTATCGGCTACAATTACGGTGCCCGCCAGCCCAAGCGCATTACCCAAACCATCAAACTGGCTGTCTGCTTTGCCGAGTGCATTATGCTGTGCGGCCTGATTCTGGCCGAAGTTTTCCCACATGTGCTGCTGGGTGTGTTCAACGCCAGCCCCACCATGCTGGCCATGGGTATTCTGGCCTTGCGCATTATTGCCATCCATTTTCCGATGGCAGGTTTCAACGTAATTTCTTCCTCCGCGTTCCAGGCGCTGGGGCGCGGCACGCTGGCGCTGTTGGTTTCGGTGATCCGCCAGCTGGTTGTGCTGGTGCCTGCCGCCTGGCTGCTGAGCCACACCGGTAATGTAAACGCCGTGTGGTTTGCTTTTCCCATTGCAGAGCTGGTTGCCGTTACGCTGTGCGCTGTGTTTATGCGCAAGTGCCACCGCGACATTTTGCTGCCAATGGAAGCCGGCCAGAAAACGGCTGCCTCTGTATAAGGAGGGGTTTGTATGCTGCGCCATATCAAACCGGGCATGCTGGTGTTCAGTGTGCTGTACATTCTGCTTGGCCTGCTGTTGCTGCTTGCCCCGCAGGCGGTTGCCGATGTGTTCTGCATTGCGCTGGGCTTGTTGGTGGTTTTGTGCGGGCTGCAAAGCCTGTACGGTTATTTTAAGAAAGATAACGGCAGCATCCGAGCCGCCGTCAGCCTGCTGCTCAGCCTGCCCACCATTGCGCTGGGCATGTGGGCACTATTGTGTACCGTACAAAGCGCCATGACCTTTGAATGGCTGTTGCCGCTGCTGTTTGGCCTGATGCTGCTGGTGGATGGCGTGGTGCGCGCACAGTCTTCCTTTGCCCTTGCCAAGCGCAAGGGGCAAAAGTGGTGGGTGGTGCTGCTGCTCAGCATTGTTTCGCTGTTGTGCGGGGCATTGCTGGCGTGTTCTCAGCTGCTGAACAACCGCAACGTGGATCTTTTGCTGCTGTCCGGCATCTTTTTACTGGCAGAGGGCATTTTGAACCTGTGCTGCACCATTTATATTGCGATGGAGTTCCATGCGCTGGACAGGCTGGATGCTGCCAAGGCGGAAATGGAAACCGCTGCCGCACCGGAGCCATCCCCCGAAGCCCCCTCCCCTGCCCCGGCTGAACCCGCTGCAGAAGAATCTGCCGAAACGGACCTGCCCGATGTGCCAGCCCCGGAGCTGACCACCGAACCACCGGAACCCGACCAAGAGCCCACAGCGGATGCCGCAACCTGATGTTACCCTGCGCTGAAACGGCGCTTATTTGTAAATTTAAGGAGCAATTACCCTACATGAACAATTATGATCTGATTATCGTTGGCGCCGGCCCGGCCGGTATTTTTACCGCACTGGAACTGCTGCGCAAAAGCAGCAAAACTACCGGCCCGCGCATCTGCCTGATTGAAAAGGGCAAACCGGTAGAAAAGCGCCACTGCCCCAAAGATAAAACCGGCCACTGCGTGAACTGCAAGCCCACCTGCGCCATCACCACCGGCTTTTCCGGTGCCGGTGCGTTCTCGGACGGCAAGCTGTCCCTCTCCTATCAGGTTGGCGGCGAGCTGCCGGAGCTGATCGGTGAGGATTTTGCCCAGGAGCTGATCAACTACACTGACAAGATCTATCTGGAATTTGGCGCTGACCCGCATGTGGAAGGTATTTACGAGGGCAGCGAGATCAAGGAGATCCGCAAGCGCGCCATCCAGGCCGGCCTGCAGCTGGTGGACTGCCCCATCCGCCACCTTGGAACCGAAAAAGCCCAGCAGCTGTACCTGAACATCCAGAACTATTTGCTGGCCCGCGGTGTGGAGATGCTGTTCAACACCGAATGTGACAACATTCTGCTGGAAGGCAGCGAGTGCAAGGGCGTTGTGATCACCGAAAAGGGTGAGCGCCGCGAGCTGCGCGCCGACCAGGTTGTGATTGCCACCGGCCGCCGCGGTGCAGATTGGCTGGAAAAGCTGTGCGCCGAGCACAACATTGCCCACAAGCCCGGCACCGTTGATATTGGTGTGCGTGTGGAGTGCCGCAACGAGATCATGGAGACCATCAACAAGGTTCTGTACGAAGGCAAGCTGATCGGTTACCCCAACCCGTGGAAGAACAAGGTCCGCACCTTCTGCCAGAACCCCGGCGGCTTTGTCGCGCAGGAAAACTATGACAATGACCTGGCGGTCGTCAACGGTCACAGCTACAAGGATCTGAAATCCGGCAACACCAACCTGGCCATTCTGGTCAGCCACAACTTTACCGAGCCGTTCAACCAGCCCATTGCCTATGCCCAGAAGGTTGGCGAACTGACCAACATGCTGGGTGCCGGGCACATTCTGGTACAGCGCTACGGTGATATTCTGGACGGCAAGCGCACTTGGGCCAAGGAGCTGGCACATTCCAATGTGCGCCCTACCCTGAAAGATGCCGTTGCGGGCGACATTACCGCCGCCATGCCGTACCGCGCCATGGTGAGCATTATTGAGTTCATCAAGATGGTGGACCATGTTGCCCCCGGCTTTGCCGCACCGGAAACCCTGCTGTACAGCCCGGAGCTGAAGTTCTATTCCAACAAGGTCAAGATGGACACCGACCTGGAAACGAACATTTCCGGCCTGCACTGCCTGGGCGATTCCTCCGGATGGACCCGCGGCCTGATGATGGCCTCCGTTATGGGCGTTCTGATGGGCCGCAAGCTGATTGAGAATCATGATATGTGAGGTTTTTACGGGGGATTTTGTTCCTTCTTTGAAAAGAAGGAAGCAGAAACTTTAATCATATTATCACATAAAATAAAATTATAGGCACATCACGGATGGATTACGTGGTGTGCCCTTTTTGTTTATAATTTATTGCGCGGCAGGGCGGCCAGCCCCCTGGCCGCCGAATGGACACACATCTTTGTTTTTTGGTAAAATATATTTTCTCTGCCCGTCATGCGGGACGATGCAAGCATCGTCCCCTACAAACAATTTATCGGTTTGCGGCAAATATTTACGCTTCTCCGCGGCGGGGTGAGGGCACCCCGCCCTACCACCTGTTTTATTGTTGGTTGCCTACAATAAAATGCTCTGTAGGGAACGGTCCTACCTTTCCGAAAGCCCACAAACAATGCACCCAAAAACCGAAATATGGCGAACACCCGGAACGGTCAAGACCGTTCCCTACAAATCGTTTTTCAATTTGCGCCCATTTCTGTAAAATCCATACACCAAAAAGGCGCACCACACAATCCCTGTGTGATGCGCCTTAATTTTATTTTTAAAGTTTCTTCGGTTCCTTCTTTTCAAAGAAGGAACAAAAACTCCCGTAAAGAACTTAGTTCCCGTTTTCAGCCGTTGCGGTGGACTGGGTGCTTTCGCCCAGGGTCACTTCGCAGCTGATGACCTTGCCATCACGCTCTACCTGCAGGGTAACGGTATCGCCAACTTCCTTGCTCTGGCAATACTTCTGTACATCGGATGCACTGGAGACTGCCACATCATCAATGGAGATGATGCGGTCACCCAGCTTCAGGCCGCCTTTTTCGGCACCGCTGCCGGATGCGATCTGGTAGATATACACACCATAGTTGCTGACGCCGTACTGCATAGCAGTCTGGGCATCATTGATGGTGATGACCGTAACACCCATGGCCGGGCGGGCAACATAACCCTTTTCGATCATCTGTTTTGCCATTTCCATGGCGGTATTGATGGGGATTGCAAAGCCAAGCCCCTCTGCATCGCTGGAGCTGCTCTTGGCGTTGACAATACCGATCAGCTCACCGTTTGCATTGAACAGGCCGCCGCCGGAGTTGCCCGGGCTGATGGAAGCGCTGGTCTGGATCAGGTTCATATCGTTGCCCTGAACGGTAACTTCACGGTTCAAGGCGCTGACAATACCATTGGTAACGGTGTTGCTCAGGGTACCCAGCGGGTTGCCAACGGCAATGGTGGTTTCGCCAACAGCCAGGCTGTCGCTGTCGCCAATCACAGCCGGAGTCAGACCGGTGGCTTCGATTTTCAGGACTGCAACGTCCGAAGTAGAATCCTGGCCAACGACCGTTGCGGTATACTCTGTTCCGTCTGCCAGCTGTACCGTGATGTTATTTGCGCCGGAAACCACATGGGCACAGGTCACAATGTAACCATCCTGCGAGATGATCACGCCGGAGCCTGCACCGCTCTGCACATAGCTGCCGCCAAACCAGGTGTTGGTGCTGACCATCTGCTCGGTGGTGATGGCCACAACGCTGGGCTGTACCAGCGCGGCAACATCCTGAATCGACAGGTTGGTGCCGTTGGTGCTGCCCTGGGATACAGAATCCGTGTTGGTGTCACGCTGGACCTGCTGAACCACAACCTGGCCGCCGGTTAAGCCGGTGCGGCTGGCAACCACAGTTCCTGCCAGGCCGCCGCCAAAGCCAAGGGCTACCACACCGATGCAGGCCGCCACACGCAGCAAAACCTTTTTGCCGCCGTGGCTCTTTTTGTGCTCGTTCTGCGGGGGCTGTGGGTTGCTGGAATAGCTGTAGCCATTGTAGCCGCCGTTATTGCCGTTGCCACCGTTGCCACCGTTGCCACCGTTGCCACCGTTGCCGCCATTGCCTGCAGCGGGGCCCTGGGGGTTATAGCTGCTGTTCTGTTGGCTGGAATAATTAGAATAATCTGTCTGTGCGGTGTTGGCGGTGTTCACTCCGCTGCTGCCCACATTGGGGTAACCGGACTGCTCTGCCTGGGGCTGTTCCGGCTGAGTGCCCGCTGGCTGCCCGTTATTATTCTGCGGGCCGCCATTATTATAAAGACCCGAATAATCATATTCACTCATGAAAAATCTCTCCTTTGTTCTGCCGCACGGCGCTTGGGGGCCGCCGGGCGGTGATACACGGTCTGGCGGAAGCTTTTGCTTTGTCTTTCTTGCTTCCCTCAACCTTGTGCCTACAGTATAACCGCTAATTGTGAAAACAGTTTCGCGACTGCGTGAAAGAAATGTGAAATCTCCAAAAATCCGGTCAGTTTGGGCTGTGGTTTGACTTTATCCGCCCTATGCCGTACAATCAGTTGCAGACTGAAACATTAGGGGGAGCTTGCCCATGCGGATTGAAAAAACGGCACTGGACGCACAAAACCGCTGTGTCTATTCGTTATATAAAGAGAAAGGCTGCATCGGCCATGCCGTTACCTGTGCCGATTGTTTTGAAGCGTTGGAAATTGCCCCGGAATGGCAGAGCCGCGGGTACGGAAGCTATCTGCTGCGGGAGGTTTTGCGCCAGAACGGCGGCTTTGACCGGACTGCCCCCAGCGAATTCACCGCGCCACTGCCGGATGCCGGCAATACCGCTGCGCAGGCGCTGGCGGCAAAGTTCGGTTTTGTGCCGCGCGGCGGGCTGCTGGTGCGCCGCCGCGTGCCGGACCTGACGGCAGTGGAGCTGACCCACCGCTTTTTGCGCAGCACACTGGCACCGGGCGGACTGTATCTGGATGCCACCTGCGGCAACGGGCACGATACCCTATTTTTATGCAGCGTTGCCGGGGAAAATGGCCGGGTGATCGGGCTGGATATCCAGCCTCAGGCCGCGGCCAACACCAATGCGCTGCTGGCCGCCAACGGCATGGCTGCCATTGGCCGCGCGGAATGCTGCGACCATCGGGAGCTGCTGCGCTTTGCCCCGCCGGGCAGTGCGGACTGCGTGATGTTCAACTTTGGCTGGCTGCCAGGTGCCGCGCACGATGTACACTCCACGGCAGATTCCACCCTGCCCGCGCTGCAGGCCGGGCTGGACGCCCTGAAGCCCGGCGGCGTGCTTGCCGCGGTGCTGTACAGCGGCAAGGTGATCGGCAATGCGGAGAAAAAGGCTGCGGCGGAGTTTTTCCGCAGCCTGCCGCTGGCCGATTATACCGTGCTGATCTGCGAATTTGCCAACTGGGCCGATACCGCTCCCCTGCCCTGCTTTGTCATTAAGCGGGAAAAATAACCGCTGCCGCTGTGAAGCCCCAAAAAAGGAAGTGCTACCAATGCTGCAACAGCAAACACAAAGCCCCGGCTGGCGGGTGCTGAACCGCGATGTGATCAAATACATCGCGATAACCGCCATGCTGCTGAACCACATCGCCAATATTTTTCTGGTGCCGGGCACCCTCTGGTACGAGGTGCTGGTGGATATCGGCTACTTTACCGCCATTACCATGTGCTATTTTCTGGTAGAGGGCTTCCGGTACACCCACAGCCGCAAACAGTATGCCTTACGGTTGTTCGGGTTCGGTGTGGTTTCACAGGTGCCGTTCTCGATGGCGTTTGCCCAAAACGGCATTCTGGAATTTCAGGATTTCAACATGATGTTCACGCTGTTCCTGTGTTTTTGCATCTTGTTGTGTATCGAAACCATCCGGAACCGTTTTTTGCGCGGCGTGCTGATCGTACTGTTGATTTTTGGTTCGTTGTTTTGTGACTGGGCGCTGCTGGCCCCGGTGTTCACCCTGCTCTTCCGCTGGTCCGGCCAGGACCAAAAACGACTGCGGTTCAGTTTTGCGCTTTCTGCCGCGCTGTTTGGCTGGCTGAATTACACCAGCAGCGTGTGGCTTTACCCCACCGCGCAGTGTTTGCTGATGGCCTGCGGCAGCATGGCAGGGATCGCTGCATCCGGGTTTGTGATCTTGTATCTGTACAATGGCCAGCGGGCGGCGCGGGGAAAGAAATTTTCGCAGTGGTTTTTCTATCTGTTTTACCCGGTGCATTTGTTGATGCTGGGGGTAATTCGGGTGATGGGGTGATGGTGCGCGGTAGATTTTTACCGTTACACGCTCCGCGGGACGATGCAAGCATCGTCCCCTACAAATAAATTGCAGCGTTTACCGCGATAGGCATGGTTCCTCCGCGGCGGGGTGAGGGCACCCCGCCCTACAGATGCTTTGTTGGTTTGCAACACATTATAAAATGCCCTGTAAGGAACGGTCTAGACCGTTCCTTACAGATTGTTTTTCAACTTGTACCAATTTCTATAAAGCCAACATTAAAAAGGCGCACCACACGATGGTTTTGTGTGATGCGCCTTTATTTATCTTTTGTGTTCTATTATACTAAAGTTAAAGTTTCTTCGGTTCCTTCTTTTCAAAGAAGGAACACAAATCCTCCGTAAAGCCCCTCACAGCGTTTCCGGGTACTCGGCATCGATGGCGGCCAGCAGGCGGGGTGCGCTTTCGCGGGTATCGGTCATGCGCACGGCATTGCGCAGGGGCAGCACCGCGCGCGGGCTGACGGACAGCTCATCCACACCGATCGCCAGGAAGGTTTCGGTCAGGGTCAGGTCCGCGCCAAGCTCGCCGCAGATACCAACCCAAATGCCGTTCTTGTGGGCATTCTCCGTCACCATCTTCAGCAGGCGCAGCACTGCCGGGTTGTGCGGGTCATAAAAACGTCCCAGATCATTGTTCTGGCGGTCACAGGCCAGGGTGTACTGGGTCAGGTCATTGGTGCCGCAGCTGAAGAAATCCACTTCCTTGGCCAGACGGTCACTCATGATGGCCGCTGCCGGGGTTTCGATCATGATACCGACCTGCACATCCTCCGCAAAGGGAATGCCCTCAGCTTTCAGGTCGCGCTTGACTTCCTCGCAGTACTTTTTGGCTTCGCGCACTTCCCACACGCTGGTCACCATGGGGAACATGATGCCCAGCTTGCCGAACGCGGAAGCACGGTAAAGGGCACGCAGCTGGGTCTTGAAGATTTCCGGGCGGCTCAGACAGATACGCAGAGCGCGCATGCCCATAGCCGGGTTATCCTCTTTGGGCAGGTTAAAGTAACCGATCTGCTTGTCCGCGCCGATATCCAGCGTGCGAATGATAACTTCCTTGCCGCCCATATCGGCAAGAACCTTTTTGTAGGCTTCAAACTGCTGGTCCTCGGTGGGGTAATCCGGGCTGTTCAGGTACAGGAACTCGCTGCGGAACAGGCCGATGCCGCCGCCATCGTTGACCTGCACGGCATGTACGTCGTCCGGGGAGCCAATGTTGCAGTAAATGCGGATGCTCTTGCCATCCTTGGTCACATTGGGCTGGCCTTTCAGGGTTTCCAGCAGGCGCTGCAGGCGCAGCTGCTCTTCCCGCTTTTTCAGCAGGTAATCACGGGTCATATCGTCCGGGTCGATCACCACATTGCCGGTAGCGCCGTCAATAATGCAGGAGCGGCCCTCATACTCCGGCTTCAGGGCATCGCCCACACCCACAATGGCGGGAATGCCCATGGTGCGGGCCAGAATGGCCGTGTGGCTGGAACCGGAACCGCCCGCAGTGATGAAGCCCAAAATCTTGGATTTATCCAGCTGCACAGTTTCCGAAGGTGCCAGGTCGTCCGCAGCCAGCAGCACCGGCACATCCGAAGCAATACCGCCCTGCACTGCACCGGACAGGATCCCCAGGATGCGATCCGATACATCGCGCACATCTGCCGCACGGGCCTGCATGTAGGAATCGTCCATGGATTCAAACATGGCGGCGAACTGAACTGCAGTATCCGAAATCGCGGCTTCGGCGTTCATCTTTTCATTGTTGATATGGTCGGAGATGGCTTCCTCGTAATCGAGATCCTCGGCCATCATCTGGTGGGTCTCAAACAGCATGGCGGCTTCATCGCCGGCTTCGGCGCGGGCCTTTTCGGCCAGTTCGCCCAGCTGCTCAATGGCGGCGGTCTGCGCGCCTTTGAAACGGTGCCACTCGGCATCGGGATCGGTCACGGTATAGCGGGGGATCTCGGTTTTGGTGCGGTGATAGAAATAAAGCGGGCCAACGCCAACGCCGGAAGATACGCCCTTGCCCTGAATACTGATCATAACAAGCGTCCTTTCTTTGGTGCTCAATGGGATCCTGACTGGTTATTTTATACAACCAAATGCAGCAGAAAACAAAATGCGGCTGCCTGCCCCAGCGCCGGGTAAGGGCCTTGCTGGGGCAGGTGCCGCAAACAAAAGGATTCAATTACAAATGCTCTTTGAAGAAAGCTTCCAGTGCCGGTGCTGCGGTATCCTCGTCCTCGCCTTCCACGGTAACGGTAACGGTATCGCCGCACTTAACGCCCATACCCATCAAAGCCATCAGTTTCAGCGCGTTGCTGGATTTATCGCCCTTGATGACGGTAACAGTGCTCTTATACTTTTTGACCTCTTTGACCAGCAAACCGGCCGGACGGGCATGGATGCCAACTGCTTCCTGAATGGTATAATCAAACTGCTTCATAGATGCGTCTTCCTCTCTGTTCCACAGCTTTTCAACAAGCCTGTGGAGAATTTAACAATTTGATTATACCAGCAATGTTGAGCAAAGTCAATGCAAATACTGCATTTCACCCTGTCGTTTTTTGTAAACTTTCACAAAATCAACAAAATGTTTTTAACAATATTGTGGATTCACTCGGTTTCAGTTTTCCTGCCTGGCCAGGAAGGCACGCAGGGTATCCTCTGGCCGGGGGGTATGGTTTGCATAGCGCCGGCGCAGCTCCGCTGCAGCGGTGGACATAATGTAAGGGTGACCTACCAAATCCAGCATGGCAACATCATTATAGTTATCGCCAAAGGCCATCACATCCGCCGGGTCAATGCCCAGCACACGGCAGATGCTCTGTACGCCAATCCCCTTGTTGGCCACGGTGGTATCGATCCACTTGGGTCCCGCCACGGCGCAGTTGGCCTGCTGCCATTTGGGCACAAAGCGCTCCACAAACGGCTCCACGCCGTCCACCAAATAGACGGACACCTTGACGATATCCTCCGGGATCTGGGCGGGGTCTGTGATGACCGTATAATTGTTGCCAATGAACTTGATGCGGTCCACCACGCCGTGCCCGCGCTCCATCAGGTAGGACATGTTTTCGCCGGAAAGCATCACTTCGCCTAAGTCCTCGGTGTTGTTCCAGAAATCCCAGGCGATTTCTTCTGCCAGGGCGCGGGGCATCGGCGTTTTGGCGATTACTTTGCCACCGCGGTAGACAACCGCGCCGTTCTCGCACAGGTAGATGCAATCGTCCGCCACAGGGGCGAACAGTTTGCGCAGGCTGGTATACTGCCGCCCGCTGGCCGGGCAGAACAGGATACCACGGTCATGCAAAGCGCGGATCTCATCAAAAATTTCGCCCTCAATAAGCTTTTTCCCATATTGCAGCAGGGTGCCGTCCAGATCGCTGCAAACCATTTTTATCATATTTGTTTCCCCCTGATTGCTTTTCCTGAAGCAACGTAATATATTATTTAATATAGTAAAAGTATAACAAACACAGGCCTGTTTTTCAATTTAACTAACAGTGCCCGGCGGTAGAATTATTCCGGGCAGGGAGGTAAAATTATGGCAGTTATCACAGTATACGGCAAAACGCCGGATGTTGGCAGTGCAGCCTTTGTGGCCCCCAACGCCACCCTGGCCGGGGATGTTGTGCTGGCCGCTGGCAGCAGCGTGTGGTACGGCGCGGTGGTGCGCGGAGATACCGGCGCCATCCGCATTGGCAAGAACAGCAATATCCAAGACAACGCCGTGCTGCACACCGGGCCAAACCTGGGGGTAACGATCGGCAAAAATGTATCCATCGGCCACAGTGCAGTGGTGCATGGCTGTACGGTGGGGGACGGCGCTTTGATCGGTATGCACGCCACGGTGATGAACGGCGCCGTGGTGGGCAAAAATGCCGTGGTGGCCGCCGGGGCGCTGGTGCTGGAAAACACCGTGGTCCCGGACGGCATGGTGGCCATGGGTGTGCCCGCCAAGGTGCGTGAAGCCGCCAGCCCCGCCCTGGTGGAAGCCAACCGGAAAAATGCCGAAGGGTATGTGGCGGAAGCCACCGCCCATGCGGAGGCGAATAAGTAAGTCTTGACGAGTATGTTCGCTCTTTGATTTTATTTTGCAGGGGACAACACAATTTTTTTAGGGCAATACTGCATAATTCTAAGTGCCGCGCCTCGCTCGCCGTAATCGGCACTTAGAATTATGCGGTATTGCCCTAGAATCTGTGGCGTACAGTCAAACATTTGCCTTTCTCCCCCGGCGGGATGATGGCCCCACACACCACGCATTTTCCATCAAATTTTGCTTTTTTCTCCCCTTACCGGCCAAAAATCCGGTATCAGGCGTTGCAATCCCTTAAAAACCATAGTAAAATAGAAAGGTATGTCTTGTAACCTTTCTTGTAATAGTTCAGGTGCCGCCTGAAAACCAGAGTGATAGAGGAGTGTTCCCCATGTGACGGAAGCAGACAACCGTAAAAAGTCACATTGCAATGGAATAAAGGAGTATTGACTTTCATGGCAACTTTGCGTGAAGAAATCGAGCGCCGCCGGACGTTTGCGATCATTTCGCACCCGGACGCCGGCAAAACCACATTGACCGAAAAGCTGCTGCTGTACGGGGGAGCCATCCAGACCGCCGGTTCCGTCAAGGGCAAGCAGAGCGCCAAACATGCCGTTTCTGACTGGATGGATATTGAAAAACAGCGCGGTATCTCTGTTACCTCCTCTGTTTTACAGTTCAACTATCAGGGCAAGTGCATCAACATTCTGGATACCCCCGGCCACCAGGACTTCTCCGAGGATACCTACCGCACCTTGATGGCGGCGGATTCCGCCGTCATGGTCATCGACGCCGCCAAGGGCGTTGAGGCCCAGACCATCAAGCTGTTCAAGGTCTGCACCCTGCGCCATATCCCCATTTTCACCTTCATCAACAAGATGGACCGCGAAGCCCGCGACCCGTTTGAACTGATGGAAAACATTGAGACGATCCTGGGCATCAAAACCTACCCGATGAACTGGCCCATCGGCTGCGGCAAAGAGTTCAAGGGCGTGTTTGACCGCGGCACCCGCAAGGTGCTGGCTTTTGAAAGCGATGGCCGCGCCAACGGCGTGAAGATGGTGGACGAGATCACCGCCGAGCTGGGCGCACCCGAAATGGACGAATTGATCGGCGCGGCCAACCACCAGAAGCTGGCTGACGACATTGAGCTGCTGGATGGCGCCGCCGAAGAGTTTGACCTGGACGCTGTGCAGCACGGCCAGCTGAGCCCCGTATTCTTTGGCTCCGCGCTGACCAACTTTGGCGTGGAACCTTTCCTGAAAGAGTTCCTGCGCCTGACCCCGCCGCCACTGCCCCGCAAGGATGCCCCCACCGGCGATGTGGTGGATCCCTGCAGCGAGCAGTTCAGCGGCTTTGTGTTCAAAATCCAGGCCAACATGAACAAGAATCACCGCGACCGCATTGCGTTTTTGCGCATCTGCTCCGGCAAGTTTGAGCGCGGCATGGAAGCATTCCATGTGCAGGAGGGCAAGAACATCAAGCTTGCTACCGGCACCAGCCTGATGGCTGACGACCGCGCCATCGTGGACGAAGCCTATGCCGGCGATATCATCGGTCTGTTTGATCCGGGCATCTTCTCCATTGGCGATACGCTGTGTACCGGCAAGCAGCATGTGCAGTTTGCGGGCATCCCCACCTTTGCGCCGGAACATTTTGCCCGCGTGACCCAGGTGGACACGATGAAGCGCAAGCAGTTTGTGAAAGGCATGGAGCAGATCGCACAGGAAGGCGCGATCCAGATTTTCCGCGACCTTGGCTCCGGTATGGAGGAAGTTATCGTCGGCGTGGTCGGCGTGCTGCAGCTGGAAGTGCTGGAATACCGCCTGCGCAACGAATATAACGTTGACATCCGTATGCAGACCCTGCCGTATGAGCACCTGCGCTGGATCATGAACGACCCGGACGAGCTGGACCCCAAAACACTGGATCTGACCAGCGACACCCGCTGCATCGAGGACCTGAAGGGCAACCACCTGCTGCTGTTCGGCAGCCCGTGGAGCATCAACTGGGCCGAGCAGCACAACGAACAGCTGAAGCTTTCCGAGTTCGGCAACCTGACGTTCTGATTTTGTTTTGTAATTATGAAAAAAGGCATTGCGGGCCGCGCGTCTGCAATGCCTTTTTTGCATCTTGCGGTTGCACATGGGGGCCAAAACGGGTATACTGAAAGAGGGGAATTTTGTCCTTTTGCAGAAAGGAGGCCGCCCGGATGAAGGCTGACCGCTATTTGTTTGATGGTTCCCACCCATGCGCGCTGCGCAAGCTGCCCTGCGACAGCAAGGATGACCATGTAAAGAAAGAAGATATCCTGGCCAAAACTGCCGAAAATCTGGAAAAGATGGCCGCCCTGCAGGACGCCTTTTACGCCGATGGGCGCGAGGGCCTTGTGATCATTCTGCAGGCGCTGGATGCCGCCGGGAAGGACAGCACCATAAAGCATGTGATGGGCGGCCTGAACCCCCAGGGTGTACAGGTAACCAGCTTCAAGCAGCCCACCAGCGAGGAACTGCGCCACGACTTTTTGTGGCGGGTGAACAAAGTTCTGCCGCCCCGCGGCAGCATTGCCATTTTCAACCGCAGCTATTACGAGGACGTTCTGGTGGTGCAGGTCCACGACCTGCAAAAGACCTACCAGATGGCCCCGCGCGTGCTGGAAGACAGCAAGAAGGACTTTTTTGAAAAGCGCTACCGCCAGATCCGCAGCTATGAAGAATACCTGTACGAGAACAGCTACCGCGTGGTCAAAATCTTTCTGCACGTTTCCAAGGACGAACAGAAAAAGCGCTTTTTAGAGCGCATTGACCGCCCGGAAAAGAACTGGAAGTTCTCCTGCTCCGACCTGAAAGAGCGGATGCGTTTTGACGAATATCTGGATACCTTTGATGAAGTCATCACCGCAACCGCTACCAAGCACAGCCCGTGGTATGCCATCCCGGCTGACCAGAAATGGTACACCCGCTACCTGGTCAGCGAGATTGTACTGGATACTTTGCAGAAGAGCTGCCACGAATACCCGGTGCTTTCGGACGATGCAAAGGCCGAACTGCTGAACTGCAAGGCAGCGCTGGAACAGGAATAATGCCAAACGCTGCCGGGTGGATGTTTCCCCGGCAAGCCGCAAAAGGAGGGGCGCACTTTGCCGCCGATCCGCGTATTACAAATCATGCCCGCCATGGACGCCGGCGGCATGGAAACCTTTGTCATGAATGTCTACCGTGCCGTGGACCGCAGCCAGGTACAGTTTGACTTTTTGTACCACTATGATAAGCCCTGCTTTTATGATGCTGAAATTGAAGCCCTGGGCGGGCACATTACCAAGCTGACGGTGCGGCAGGACAATAATATCCCGAAATACCTGCATGACCTGCGCGCCTTTTTTACCGCGCACCCGGAATACAAGGTCATCCACGGGCATTACAGCGGCTTTGGCATGTTTTATAATGCCGTGGCCCGCCGCTGCGGGGTGCCGGTGCGGGCAGGCCACAGCCACAACACTGCCTATGAGCACAACCTGGTGGGCCAGCTGGACCGGCTGATGAGTTCCCGCTTTGACCACGACCTGACCCACCGCTTTGCCTGCAGCCAGCGCGCCGGGGAGATGCTGTACGGCAAACACCCGTTCACCGTGCTGCCCAACGGCATTATGACCGATGTGTTCGCCCTCCACGATCCCGCCGCCCGCGCCGCCCTGCGCGCTGAGCTTGGCGTGCAGGAAGGTGAAATTCTGTTTGGCCATGTGGGCCGTTTTTGTGAGCAGAAAAACCATGCCGGGCTGCTGCGCATTTTTGCCGGGGTCAGCCGCCGCATGCCCAACGCCCGGCTGGTGCTGATCGGCACCGGCGAGCTGGTTGATTCCACCCGTGCCCTTGCCCAGGAGCTTAACCTGAGCGACCGGGTAATTTTTGCCGGGGTGCGCAAGGATATGGCCGCGCTGTACCACGCCATGGATGTATTTTTGCTGCCCAGTTTGTTTGAGGGGCTGCCCGTTGTGCTGGTGGAAGCCCAGGCCGCCGGCCTGCCCTGCTTTGTGGCCGATACGGTGGACCCCGGCGCGGCGTTTGCCGGCAACATCCACTACCTGCCCTTGCAGAATGAAGCCGCCTGGGCTGATTCCATTGCCGCGGCGGACCTGACCCGTGACCCCAACGCCCAGGCCAAAGCCATTGCCGCCGGATTTGATGTACACACCAGCGCGGGCATCCTGCAAAAATTTTACCTGGAGCAGACGCAGAAATATACAAAGGAGGTGCAGCCATGAGTGAAACCGAGCCCCAGTTCAAAGGCCCTGCCATTGCCGTGGTGGTGCCGGTACATAACGGCGCTGCGTTTTTGCAGCAGTGTCTGGCATCCCTGGCTGCGCAGACCTTTGGCGATTTCGCCTGTTTTGTGGTGGATGACGGTTCCACCGATGAAAGCGCCGAGCTTGCCGCCGCGTGGGAAAGCCGGGACGCCCGGTTTGTTGTGATCCACCAGCGCCAGAGCGGTGTTGCCGCCGCCCGCGCTGCCGGGGTGCGCGCGGGGCTGAACCTGAACGCCCGGTGGTTTGCCTTTTGTGATGCGGACGACTGCTACCACAAGCAGTTTTTGGATGCGCTGTACCGCGCTGCCCAAACCACCCGCTGCCAGATTGCCTGCTGCCGGTATGACTGCTTTACCGAGGATATTCCTCCGGAAAGCCCGCCGCCCAGCCAGACCACGGTGTTTCAGCCGCCTGCCCATCTGGATGCCCTGCTGCATGACCACCGGGTGGACTTTGGGCTGTGGAACAAGCTGTACGCCCACGAGCTGATCACCGCCGAGATCATGGACAACGGCCTTGCCTACAACGAAGACCTTGTGGCCAACTGGCAGATTTTCAGCGCGGCAGACGGCTGTGCCTATGTGGATTTTGCAGGCTACCATTACCGGCAGCACGCAGCTTCGGCCAGCCACCGTGCCCTGCCGCCGGAAAGCATTGACCAGCAGCGCCAGGCCGCCGTGTTCATCCGCGAGCATGCCAGCCCGGCCATCCAGCAGAGCGCCAACGCCTTTTATTACGAAAAGCTGGTCTACCTTGCCAGCATGATTTTGCGGCGGGACGATGCCGCCGCCTACCGCGTGCAGATCAACGAGCTGGGGGTGGGCATCCGCGCCGGGCTGCAGGACCCTAACCTTGGCCGCAATCCGCGGCTGCCGCTTGCCATCCGCGCGGCGGCGTGGGCAACCATCAACTGCCCGGTGCTGTGGCGCAAAGTGTGCCGTACCATGTTAAAAGACCGGCGCTGACTCCTTTTGCACAGGATAAACACCATGCGTATTTTATTTATACTGGATAGTGTGGAAAACCCAACCTCTGCCAATGTGCTGATGGCACAGCGTTTGGCAGGGGTGCTTTGTGCTGCCGGGCACACTGTACACCTGCTGGAACTATGGGACGGCCTGCATCCCCAGCCAGAGCTGCCCGGCTGCACCGTGCACTGCCTTGCCTTTGCGGACGAGCGCCTGATGAACGCCGCGCTGGAAAACGGCCGCAGTGGCGGTTCGCCCATTCCGGTGCGGCTAGCGCGGCTTTGCTGCCATCCCCCGGCGGTGGCGGCGGCGTTCCGCCAGCTGGTGCTGCACGCCCCGCGCCGGGTGGTGGATACCCGCCGGGAGCTGGAAAAGCTGGATGCCGCGTTCCATTTTGAGGTGATCTGCGCTGTTTGTGCGCCCTACCGCGCCGCGTTTGCGCTGGAAACCGCGCAGGTGCAGGCCAAAAAGGCCATCTGGCAGCTGGACCCCTATGCTTCCAACCGGGATTATCAGGCCCCCGGCGGCTACCCGCGGGAGCTGGAGCTGCTGAACCATCTGGCCGCCGCCTTTATCACCCGGCAGGCCGTTGGGGATTACGCCCTCGGCGCCCCGCTGGCCGCGGCGGCGGAAAAAGTTCATGTGCTGGATTTCCCCAGTCTGGTGCCCCCGGCGGCAGTGCCGAACCATGCAGCAGACAGCAAAAAGCGCTGCGTGTTCTGCGGTTCTTTGTATCCCGGCCTGCGGGAGCCGGGCTTTGCGCTGGAACTTTTCCGCGCCCTGGGCCCGGCCAGCGGCTGGACCCTGACGATGGCAGGCGGCGGCTGGCAATACTTTGCCGCGGACGCTGCCCAGACCAAGGCTGTATTGGGCGAACAGTTTGAACAGCCCGGCCCCGTGCCCGCCGAAACCGCCCGCACCATGCAGGCACAGGCCGATGTTCTTTTGAACCTTGGCAACGCGGTAGACAACCAGCTGCCCAGCAAACTGTTTGACTACTTTGCTGCGGGCAAGCCAGTTTTGCACCTCTGCGTGATTGAAAACGACCCTGCCCTGCCCTATCTGGCCCGCTATCCGCTGGCGCTGGTGCTGCACCAAGGCCAGGCTGATGCTGCGGATATTCTGCACCGCTGGCTGGGTGAAGTGTGCGGTAAACAGCTGCCCTTTGGGGAAGTGTGTGACCTCTTCCCTGAGCTGGTGCCGCAGGCGGTTGCGGCTGAATTTGTGAGGTGGCTAATGTGAAGGTACTCTGGCTTGTCAGCATCACCATCCCTGCTGCCGCGGATGCCTGCGGTTTGCAGGCAAAAGAGATCGGCGGGGGTTGGCTTTCCGGCGCGCTGGGCGGCATGACCGCCGCACCGGACACCCCGGCCATTACCGTTGCCAGCGTGGATGCCCGCGCGGAAACTTTAACCGTTTGCAGCAAAAACGGCGTAAGTTTTGCACTGGTTCCCACCGGAAGTGTGGAAAACTTTTCTGCCCTGCTCAAAAAGATTGCCCCGGATCTTGTCCATATCTGGGGCACTGAGTACGCTGCCGCCCGCACCATACAGCAGGCGGCCCAGGCGGCGGGGATACCGGTGCTGGTGGGCATTCAGGGCGTGATGGTTGACTGTGCCCTGCACTTGAATGACGGCGTGCCAGCACGGCTGCTGCACTCCTGCGCGGCGCAGCATTTGATTGACCGCCATGTGCCGGGCGGGCTGCTGGACGTGAACCAGGCCCGTTTTGACACCCTTGCCCAGAGCGAAGCCGCCGTGCTGGCCAACGCCCGCCATGTGACCGGGCGCACCAGCTTTGACCGTTCCGCCGTTCAAAAGCTGGCCCCGCAGGCCAGTTATTACCCCTGCAACGAAACGCTGCGCCCGGAGTTTTACACCCCACCGGTGTGGCACCCCCGCACCTTTGGCGAAGCGCCGGTGCTGCTGCTCAGCCAGGGCAACTACCCGCTCAAAAACCTGCATACCGTGCTCAAAGCGCTGCCCGCCGTGCTGGCGCAGTACCCCGGCGCGGTGCTGCGGGTGGCGGGCTGGCCCCCGCTGGACAAAGGGCCGCTGCTGCGCCCGGTGATTGACTGGATGTTCCCCTACCAGACCTGGTGCAAACAGCTGATCCGCCGCCTGGGGCTGGCGGACCATGTGCAGTACACCGGCCCGCTGGATGCCGCCGCCATGCGGCAGGCTTACCTGGATGCCGATCTCTTCCTGTTGCCGTCTTACAGCGAGAACAGCCCCAACAGTCTGGGCGAAGCCATGCTGCTGGGCCTGCCCTGCGTGGCCAGCGCGGCAGGCGGCATCCCGGATATGCTGCAAAGCGGCGTGCAGGGGATGCTGTACGGTGCCGCCGGGGATGATGCCGCCCTGAGCGCGGCCATTTTACAGCTGCTTGCCCTGCCGGACCACGGCACGGCGCTGGGCACCGCCGCGCAGATCCGCGCCCGGGTGACCCATGACGCGGCCAAAAACACCGCACAGATGATTGAAATTTACCGCAAAGTCCTGCAAAGGGAGGGAACACTGTGAGCCTGCCCGCCATTGGGGTGGTGATCCCCTGCTATAAAGCCGAACACACGCTGCGCCAGACGGTTGAAAGCGTGCTGCAGGGTGCACCGGACAATTTGCAGCTGGTGCTGGTGGAGGACGGCAGCCCGGACGGCACCGGCGCGTTGTGTGATGCCCTTGCCGCCCAGGACCCCCGCGTTACCGCACTGCACCAGCCCAACGGCGGGGCATCCGCTGCGCGCAACGCGGGGTTGGATACACTGTGCCGCAGCGGTGCCGAGTGGGTGCTGTTTGTGGATGCGGACGATACCCTGCTGCCGGGGCTGTGGCAGGCGCTGCCCGCTGCATTTGATGCGCAGCCGGGCCTGATTTTGTACGGCATGGTGCGCGCCAGCGGCCCTGCCCCCAATCCGCTGGCTCCCGGCTGCTATGCTGGCCCCGCCGCGCTGGGGGATGCGCTGGACCCGCTGCTGTTTGAAAGCGGCTACCTCGCCGCCCCCTACCCCAAGCTGTTCCGGCTGGATGTGATCCGCCGGAACAAGCTGCGGTTTGACCCACGCTTAAAAATCAATGAAGATGTTTTGTTTAATCTTCAATATTTGCGGTTTTTGCTTTTTTTACAAAAAAACTCTGCCATTTATTGCCTTGCAGGTGTATACTATAATCAGAATGATATGCTTGCGGGCAGTCTGTCCCGCTCCCTGCGGGGGGATTTGCTGGACGCCGAGGCTGTAACCCGCCCCGTGCTGGAAGCATTCTTGACGGATACCAAGCTGCCTGCACCAGAAATCGACCGCCTGGTGCAAATAAGCCGGGTGCGTGCTGCGTTAAATCAATATGGGCTGCTGACCGGCTGCCCCGGCCGCATGCCGTTTGCCCAGCGGCGGCAGCTGTTTGCCCGCATTTTGCAGGATGCTGATGCCCGCGCGGCCCTGCGCGCCCGCCTGACTGCGGACCCCAACCGCCTGCTGGCGCTGCCCTACCGGCTGGGGGTATTTTTGCACAGTGCCTGGCTATTGGCCGCTTATACCCAGCTGAAAAACCGCTTTTTATGAGAGGAACGTTTTGCATGCCGAACCCGACCATTTCCATTGTGACAACTGTATATGACGCCAAGGATTACATCCCCCGCACGGTGCGCAGCATTCTGGCCCAGAGCTTTACGGACTTTGAGCTGCTGCTGGTGGAGGATGGCAGCCCCAACGGCTGCGGCGAGCTGTGTGATGAGCTTGCCAAAACCGACCCGCGCATCCGGGTGTTCCACAAGGAAAACGGCGGCCCGGCCTCCGCTTTGAACGTTGGGCTGGACAATGCCCGCGGGGATTACATCGGCTTTGTGGATTCGGACGACCTGGTGGATCCGGATCTCTACGAAACACTTTTGAATGCCATCCGCGAAAATGATGTGCGCATTGCCTCCTGCAATGCCGACGCGGTGGACGAACAGGAAAAGCCCGTGCCGGGGGCCGGGGTCAACATCAACATTGCCGGGCGGCACATGGCCATGGAGCTGCTGCTGGATACCTTTAAAACCGGCGGCTTTTACGGGCTGCTATGCTGGAACAAGCTGTTTGACATCCGCCTGTTCCGCGATAAAGGCGTGCATTTTGACGAAACCATGTTCTTTGGCGATGACGCCAGCGAGCTGCACCGCGTGTATGACGGCGCGTATGTTTACTGTGTGCCGCGCGTGCTGTACCACTACCGGCGGCGCGGCGGCCAGATGACCGAGGTGCTGTTTCCGCCGCGGCGGCTGGATGATTTGAAAATGTACTGGAACTGGCTGGGCTGGTTTGCCGCGCAGCCGGACAAAACCGAATATAAAGGTTATTATGAATGGGCCGTGGCATGGTACTGGAAGGTGTTTTACCTGTTCTGGTGCCAGGCCAGTGAGGCCGGAGCCATGGCAAAGCTGAAACCGGAATTTTTGAAGCACAAAAAGCATCTGGACAGCATTTTGCCGGACATCCTGCGCTGCCCGCATGTGCCCGGTGCCGAAAAAGCGCGCGCTGTGCTGTTCTGCGCCGCACCGGGGCTGACCTACACGCTGGCACACGCCCGCGGCAAGCTGCATGGCAGCAAAACGGACTGAGGAATGAGGGGGAAAAACAAGATGGAACATATTGCAGTTAGTGTGATCGTTCCCATTTACAACGCAGAGCCCTGGCTGGAAGAGTGCGTGCAGAGCATTCTGGACCAGGATTTCCCGGCCAGCTACGGCACGATCGAAGTGCTGCTGATCGATGACGGCGCAACGGATGGCAGCGGCGCTTTGTGTGATCGCCTTGCCAAGCGGGACAACCGCATTAAAGTGGTGCACCAGGAGAACCAGGGGCTTTCCGGCGCGCGCAACACCGGCATTGATATGGCCCGCGGTCGCTATTATGCCTTTATTGACAGCGACGATGTGGTGCGCCCGGCGTACCTGAAAAAGATGTACGAAGCCTGCGAAGCGCACGATGCCTACATGGCGATCTGCGCAGTGGAGGACGTACAGGAGAACGGCAAGCCCCTGCCGGAGCCGGTGTTCACCCCGCCCACGCAGGAAGGTGTGTTCCGCGGCAAGGATCTGCTGAATGATTTTTATGCTCCCAACGGCACTTATTACACCGTTGCATGGAACAAGCTTTACCGCGCCGAGGTGTGGAAGCTGCTGCATTACCCGGAGGGCCGTCTGCACGAGGATGATTTTGTGGCGCACCGGCTGTTCTGGCGGTGCGATAAAGTGGTGTGCCTGCCGGATGTTTTGTACAATTACCGCCTGCGTTCCGGCAGCATTATGCGCACCAGCCTGAAACCCGGCGCGTTTGACGCGGTGGACGGCCTGGCTGACCGGTACCGCTTTTATGTCGAGAACGGCGCGGACCGTTCGGTGATTGATTCGGCTTATGCTGCCTGTTGGCGGCGGTATCTTTTCCTGTGCGCCAAGGTACGCCAGAACCCGGAGCCGCAGCTGGTCAAGGCCATCAGCAAGGAGCAGTTTCTGATGCAGGGGCTGATCAGCTACCTGCCCAACTGCCGCCACATGAAGATGACCGAAAAGCTTTCCGCCGCCCGCTGGGCCATGATGCCCGCCGAAAGCCTTTGCCCGGCAAAGTGATTGTTTACGGGAGCTTTCCAGCCTTTTTTGAAAAAAAGGCTTCGGCGAAAAAACTTTAATAGAATATAAGAATAAAAATAGGGATTGGATCGCGAACGGGTAAACAAAATACGCTCAAAACATATTGAAGCACGCGTTTTCCCCATAGAGACCGTAGGGGCGTACATTGTGCGCCCGCCAACCTAACGTAATAACGTTTTTATCAACGGTTATACACACGGCAAACGGCCACGGGACGATGCAAACATCGTCCCCTACAAATAATTTTTAGGTTTGCGATAACCATTTTGCGTTTCTCCCCGGCGCGATGAGGGCATCGCGCCCTACGGAATATTTTGCCGCTCATCACGCACTTTCAAACATTCCAAACCCTAATATTTCCTGAGCGGCGCTGCGCGCCGCGGTCCACCACCATTATTCTTTATTCTTTTTTAATTATTCTTTACCTGCCCCATTCCTAATTAAACTCCTAACTCCTCCCTCCTTACTCCTAACTATTCCTCCGTCCACACCAAACTTTCAAACCAACGAAAAAAGGGGTTGTCCATTTTGCCGCTGCGCTCGCCGAATACACCGCGCAAACCGCGCATTTTGCTGGTTCCGCCGCCGGAGCTGCCGGTTCCTGCTGTGCAGGGCGGCGCGGTGGAAACCCTTGTCACCCACCTGATCCGTGAAAATGAACGGGCGGGCAAGCTGGACCTGCTGTGCGCCAGCATCCCGGACCCGGAAGCCGCCGCCCAGGCACAAGGGCTGCAGCACACCAAAATGCTGTACGTTGCCAAGCCCCGCGGCGTGCGCCGGTATTACCCCATGGTGTTTCTGGAGCGCTGCTTTGGCGTTGCCGCCCCGTATGACCCGTGGTATCAAAAGGTTCAGCTTTCCCTTGCACTGGAGCTGCCCACGCCGGACCTGATTGTGGCGGAGGGCGGCACCCTGACCCAGTGCAGCGCCATCAGCAAAATGTTCGGCAAGCGGCGTTGCCTGGCCCACCTGCACGGCCAGACCAGCTGCAGCCATGAGATGGACGCCATTTACGGCGGTATTCTGGCCCTGAGCGAGTTTATCCGCGATGATTACCTCAAAACCAGCGAGCTGGACCGCAAGCATGCCTACATCCTGCACAACTGCATTGATACCGCCCGCTTTGTGCCCGGCCCGGCGGATGCTGCGCTGCGGGCTTCCCTCGGCTTTGCGCCGGAAGATTTTGTTGTACTGTTCTGCGGCCGCCTGGAGCCGGATAAGGGCATCCACAAGCTGTTGGAAGCGATGGAGAATATCCATGACCCGCGCATCAAGCTGCTGATTGTGGGCAGCCCGTTTTTTGGCCGTACCCAGCAAAGCCCGTTTTTGCGCAAGTTGGAACAGCAGGCCGAGACCCTTGGCGACCGGGTGCGCTTTACTGGCTATGTGCCCAATGATTCGATGCCGGAATATTACCGCCTGGCGGACCTTGTCTGCGTGCCCACCTTGGTGGAGGAAGCCGCCGGGCTTGTGGCGGTGGAAGCCATGGGCTGCGGCCGACCGGTGCTTGCCACCCGCAGCGGCGGTATGCCGGAATATCTGGACGGCAGCCAGGCCGTGCTGGTGGACCGTGACGGCAATGTAGCCGGGCAGCTGAGCTTTGCCATCCGCATGCTGTACGAACACCCGGATCTGCGCGCCCAGATGAGCACCGCCGGTGCAAAGACGGCACAGCGCTATTCTTCTGCACGCTTTTATGATGATTTTGTACGCATTGTGTACGATTTTGGAGGTCACCTATGGAACAGCCCGTCATCTGTGTGATCGTTCCGGTATACAAGGCGGAAGCCACCCTGCCCCGCTGCATCGAAAGTGTGCTGACCCAGCAGCTGCCGGGCGGGCTGCGGCTGATCTTGGTGGACGATCAAAGTCCAGACCGCAGCGGCGAAATTTGTGACGCTTACGCAGCAAAGGATTCCCGTGTGATGGTACTGCACCGCAGGGAACGCGGGGTTTCCGGCGCGCGCAATGCCGGGCTACGGGCCGCCACCGGCGAGTATATTGTATTTTTGGACAGTGACGATGCCCTGCGCCCCGGCGCTTTGGCCGCCGCCCTTGCGGCACAGGCCGCTGCCCCCAACGCTTTTGTGCTCTGGCACTACACCATGCAGCCGGACGATACCACCCCTGTAACCACAGTAGCCCACCCGGCCCAACAGAGCGACCTGGCCCGCCTGCACCTGGACTGTCTGATCGCCATGCCGTGGAACAAGCTTTACCGGCGCACATACGCCCGGCAGCTTGCCTTTGACCAGGCTTATACCCTTGGCGAAGATTTGCAGTTTGTGCTGGATTATCTGGCTCTGCTGGGGCGCTGCCAGCCGGATTTCAGCTACCTTGTGCTGGAAAGCGCCCTGACCTTTTACGATTGCAGCCGTACCGGCACCCTTTCCACCAAGTACCACGCCAATTACTGCGAAATTTGGCCTAAGCATTTTGCCAAGCTGAACGCCGCCTGCACCGCTGCTGCCTGCCCGCCGCAGGATATGCTGCCGCTGCACCGCGCGGAATTGCAGGTTTTGGCGGAGGGTGCCGCGGACATTTTGCGGCGGGACCCCGATGCCATGCCCGCACGCCGCGCCAAAGCCCGCACCGCGCTGCAAAGTCCATGGCTGGAAAGCCTGCTGGATACAATGCGCCATGAGCACTGTTATAGCCCCTATTACCTGCCCTGCCGCTGGAACAGCTTACGTCTGCTATGGATGTTGTCCGAAGCTGCGCGCACGCAGAGCCCCCTGTTCGGCAAGCTGGACTGGGCGGGGTATTATTTGCTGCTGGGCCGCATGAAGCGCGGCTGAACCGCAGCCTGCTTTCTCTCTGGTATTACAGTACATTTCCCCCAGGTAGCGCCGCTGGCTTGCCTGGGGTTTTGTTTTTGCATCGTCAGGTTTTTGGGGTTGTAGATTGTATTCACCTGCTTAACATGGTATAATGGGACAGAATTATCTCTTTGTACTATTTTTAACACATTTGGGAGAATTATTTAAGGCAACACCGCACAATTCCCGCCTGACGGCTTAAGCACCGCTCCGGCGGCTGCGGCACGGCATCTGCGTTGCCAAAATGCTCGATAATGTCGGGTTGCGGTACCCGCATCGTGCTTCGGGGGCAAAAGCCCCTCGCACTCTGCGACCGCTGCCCCTGCTTCGGTTCGCTGTTTCCGCCACTGGCGGCGCTCACCTTTGCAGCATCCAGTATTATCTGCGCTTTTGGCTTAGCAGCTGCCGCACCTCGCTCGCCGTATCGGCACTTAGAATTATGCGGTATTGCCTTAATAGTCAACCACTGCAGCGACACTGCTTTTATGTGTTTGGCCGCTAAATCTGTTTTGGAGTGTTTTAGATGATGTTTTTATCGCGTGCAGAGTCCTCTTATCTGCACCAGCACCTAAGCGTTGTGCGCCATGTCACCCTGGACCCGGAGGGCCCCGGTGTGCTGCGCATTCACCTGCTCCCTTGCAAAAAAGCACGGCGCAATGTGCCGTTTGTTGCACTTTTGAACGGGCAGGATATTTTGCCGCTCAGCGTTTCCTGGGCCATTCTGCTGGCAGGGCTGATGGACGCCCTGCAGCCTTTTGAGGGCAAGGAGATCACCGAGGACCAGTGGGCCGGCATTGCCGCCCAGGCCGTGGAAACCGCCGCTGCTGTTTACCCGAAAACGGCTCCCGACCAGATCTGCGCGGATTTGAATGCCATGCTGACCTCCTTCCGCGCGCTGACCGCCGGGCAGGAACCGCCCGTGCATGTGCAGCCGATGGACCTGGGCGCTTACGCCCGCTATATGGCAGCCCCCCACCGTATGGACCTGATGGTAAGCTCCATGGAAAAGGACGGTGCCTGGCACTGCAACCAGAAATGCCTGCACTGTTACGCCGCCAACCAGCCCCTTGGCGCGGTGAAAGAGCTGGATACCGACCAATGGCTGGCTGTTATCCAAAAATGCCGCGCGGCGGGCATTCCGCAGCTGACCTTTACCGGCGGCGAACCCACCATGCGCAATGACCTGGTCAGCCTGGTGCATGCCGCACAGTGGTTTGTTACCCGGCTGAACACCAACGGCCGCATGCTGACCAGCGCTCTTTGCCGGGAACTGGCGGACGCCAGCTTGGACAGCGTACAGGTCACCCTATATTCGGCGGATGAAGCGATCCATAACACGCTGGTGGGTGCCCCCGGCTATGCGGACACCATCAGCGGCATCCGCAATGCGGTGGAGGCAGGGCTGAATGTCAGCATCAACACCCCGCTGTGCAGCCTGAACCAGGATTACACCGCAACGCTGGCGCTGGCCAACTCTCTTGGCGTGCGCTATGCCACCTGCAGCGGGCTAATTCCCACCGGCGGGGCCGAAACCGACCCCAGCAAGGCCACCCGCTTAACGCCGGAAGCACTGACCGCCGTGCTGCGCCCCGCGATGGCCTATGCTGAACAAAACCACATGGAGATCAACTTTACCAGCCCCGGCTGGCTGCCGGATGCGGTACTGTTGGACCTTGGCTTTACCCAGGTGCCCAGCTGCGGGGCCTGCCTTTCCAACATGGCCGTTGCGCCGGACGGCACCGTTCTGCCCTGCCAGAGCTGGCTGCGGGAGGGCGCTGGCCTGGGCAACATCCTGCATGACCCCTGGCCCAAGATCTGGAATGCCCCCGCCTGCCGCCGTGTGCGGGAAGAAAGTGCGAAAATGGAACACATCTGCCAGCTTGGCACAACCGTTCCCGCACAGGGAGGTTTGTGATGAAACAATCCGTTTTACGCTTTGCCGCGCAGCTGTGGGCTATGCTGGCCGTTCTGCTGCTGTTTGTTGCCGCCGCCCTGCCCGCCCATGCGGATGACGGCGACATGGATGAGATCACCCACTATACCGTAACAGTGGACACCCGCGCCGATGGCTCCGCCGATATCACCTATGAGCTGGACTGGAACGTGATCGGCGGCAGCCTGGATGAACCGCTGACCTGGGTGCGCATCGGCCTGCCCAACAGCCACAACGACAGCCTGGTCAACCTGACGCCGGATACAGTTCTTAACGTAAGTTCCGTGGATGACGGCGGTTCCTTTGCCAAGGTTGATTTTATCAACGCCTACTTCCCGCCGGATATTGCCGCCACCATCGGCGCACAGAGCAGCGTACACTTTGCGTTCCAGGTACACCAGTCCCATCTGTTTTTGCTGAACGAGGACGGCAACGCCGACTACAGCTTTACCCCCGGCTGGTTCGATGATTTGTGTGTGGATGAGCTGACCATCCGCTGGGTGGCGCTGGACGGTATCCAGGCCGATAACGACAGCCAGGACGGCAACTATCTTGTGTGGAACTTTGGCCCGCTGGACCATGGCGAAAGCGCCACGGTGCATGTCAGCGTTCCCGCCCATACAGCACAAAACTACTCCCCCGATGCTGCCGCAACGGACAGCGAAATGTATTATGACGACAGTGACCAGGTACTGGTTTTCTTCTTCGTGCTCCTTCTGGTCATTATCGTGATTGCTCTGATCACGGTTTCCGTTTCCCGCACAAACGGGATCTGGAACGGTGGTTTTGGCGAGGATGACCCCGACGACTGGTACTGGTATTCCAACGGGCACACCCATATCCATGTTGCCCGTAATCTGCCCCCGCCAGAAGGCTACCATCGCGTTCCCCCACCCGCAAACTTCAAGGCCGGGGGCGGAAAGACCCGCGGCGGTGGTGCCGGGCGGCGCAGCGGCGGTTCGGATCACTCCAACCATTCCAGCTGCGCGTGTGCGTGTGCCTGTGTTTCCAGCTGTGCATGCGCCTGCGCGTGTGCGGGCGGCGGCCGCGCCGGGTGCAGTACCAAAAACTTTTATAAAATTACCGTGAAAAAAGCCGATTGACAACGGAGGGCAAAGCCATGAGCCTGGAAGATCAATACGATGCCTGGGTGCGAAGTGTGACCGGTACAGGCCGCCACAGCGCTACCAAACAGGACCGCGATGCCGCGCAAAACAGCCTGAACGCTATGCAGGCCCAGCTGGACGCTTTGGCCGAAAGCCAAAAACGCCAGAAATCTGCCGCGGACGCCCTGAACGCCGTGCAGCGCGCCGGCGCCGCCACCGCGGACAGTGTGCGCCGCATGAGCAGCGAGCTGACCCAAAGCCTGCGCCAGGACGGCCTGCTGGGCGGCAAAACCGCACAGCCTGCCCCCGCAGCAGAACCGGTAAAAGCCGGCCCGGAAAACTTTAATGGCCTGGCCGACCGGGTGCGCCAGCAGGTGCTGGGGCAGGATGCCTTTGTGGGGCAGGTGGTCAAGGCGTTCCGCCGCCCCTTTGTGATGGGCACCGCCGATACCGCCCATGCCCGCGGCAGCATGCTGCTGTGCGGCCCCACCGGTACCGGGCGGCACTATGCCCTGACCTGCATTGTGGACGAGATGGCAGGCCGCGGACTTTTGCACAGCGCCCTGATTGAAACGATGGATCTGGCCCTGTACCCCGGCCCCGCACAGGAAAAGCTGTTTTTGCAGGACCTGTATGCCGCCTTGCAGTCTGACGCCGAGGTTCTGGCCTTTGACCATTACGAAAGCTGTGCATCCAATTACCTGAACATGCTGGCAACGCTGGCCATTGACGGCACTCTGCCGCTGACCAGCCGCTATGTATTGCAGCGCGGCATTCTGGTGGATGTGGGCACCGCCCTGGCCCCCGGCGCGATCGGCGAATTGCAGGCTGCCGGCAAGTATTTTGTATTTTTCTCCAACCGGGACGAAACCGCCCTGGCGGACAAGTTCGGCGCGCGGTTCGTGGACGCGCTGGAGGGGGACATCTGCCGCACCCAGGCGTTCACCCCCGAAAGCCTGGCCGCCATTGCCGCGCGGGAGCTGAACCACCTGGCCCAGCGGGTCAAGGCGCAGTGCGGCCTTGTGCTTGCCATGGGCAGCGATGTGCGGGACCTGGTTGCCGCGCAGTACGGCAAAACCAGCGGCATGACCGCCATGCGCGATTATGTCGACAGCATCTACCGCGCCTTTGCAGAGTACGTTCTGGATGCGGACGACATTCCTACCGCCGGAACGCCCGCCAAATTGACGGTGGACGGCAGCCGCCTGATGGCCGCCATTGGCAGCGGTGAACCGTTTGACCTGCTGGCCCTGCTGCCCCGCCAGTACCGCGGCGATGTGGATGCCGTGGAAGCGGAGCTAGATGCCATTGTGGGCCTTGACGAAGTAAAGGATTTTGTGCGCGGCATTGCCCAGAACGTGCAGGCCCAGCAAAAGCGCAAGGCCCAGGGCCTGAAAGTTGCCGATGTGAACATGCACATGATTTTTACCGGCAACCCCGGCACCGGCAAAACCACGATTGCCCGCATTCTGGCCAAGTATCTGAAAGCCATCGGCGCACTGCGCGGCGGCCAGCTGGTGGAAGTGACCCGTGCCGACCTGGTGGGCCGCTATGTCGGCCACACGGCCCCGCTGACCAACCAGGTGATCCAGAGCGCTTTGGGCGGCGTGCTGTTCATTGATGAAGCATACAGCCTGTACCGCGGCGGCGAGGACAGCTTTGGGCTGGAAGCCATTGACACCCTGGTAAAGGGTATTGAGGACCACCGCGATGACCTGGTGGTGATTCTGGCCGGGTACAGCAAGGAGATGGCGCTGTTCCTGACGGCGAACTCCGGCCTGGCCAGCCGCTTCCCGAACCAGATTGAATTCCCGGATTACACAGGCGCTGAGCTTTTGGCGATCACCCAGAGCATTGCCAAAAGCAAGGGGTACCGCCTGGACGATGCCTGTGCGATGCCGTTGGTGGCATTCTTCGACCGCCGCCAGTCAGAGAACGCCGCCGAAAATGGCAACGGACGCATGGCCCGTAACACGCTGGAAAAAGCCATCCTGAACCAGTCCAAGCGCCTGGTCGCGGATGCTGATGCCGCGCTGGACCTGCTGCTGCCGGGGGATTTCGAACTGGAGTGATTCCTTACGGGAGTTTTCCGGCCTTTTTGAAAAAGGCCTTGGCGAAAGACTTTAATGGGTATCGCATAAATCACATAAACTAAGGTGTATCTGAAAACAAAGAAAATAACGGATATTTCGCAAAATCCCGCTGTGTTTGTAGAAATAGACTAAATTTTCGACTTTTCAGATACACCCTAAGAAATAGGCATGCGGATTCTCGGTAGATACGAGGGTCCGCATGCCTTTGGTTTTGCGGGGGATCGGTTTGGAGTCTGGGATTTTGGTGCAAAAGTTCGCAGTGCGGCAGGGTTCCGTGGGACGATGCAAGCATCGTCCCCTACAAATGTTTTTAGGGCAATACCGCATAATTCTAATTGCCGCCGAAAACTCCTCCCTCCTCCCTCCTAACTAAAAAAATCCGCCCCATCCAGAACAGCTCTCACCATTCTAAACGGGGCGGACAAAAGTTTGATTTACAGTACCTTGGACAAAAACGCTTTCAGGCGCGGATTGTCGGGGTTCTCAAAGAACTCCTGCGGGGGCTTATCGACCTTGATAACACCCTCATCAATAAAGATCACACGGTTGGCAACCTCGCGGGCAAAACCCATTTCGTGGGTCACCACCACCATGGTCATGCCATCGCGGGCCAGTTCTTTCATCAGTTCCAGAACTTCGCCTACCATTTCGGGGTCCAGCGCACTGGTGGGCTCGTCAAACAACAGCACTTCAGGGTTCATGGCCAGCGCACGCACAATGGCAATGCGCTGTTTCTGGCCGCCGGAAAGCATGTTGGGGTAAACATCCGCCTTATCGGCCAGGCCAATGCGCTCCAGCAGCTCCATGGCCTGCTTGTCGGCAGCAGCCTGGCTCATACGGCCCAGGCGCACCGGAGCCAGCGTGATGTTCTTTTTCACCGTCAGGTGGGGGAACAGGTTAAAATGCTGGAACACCATGCCCATCTGGGCGCGGGTGGCATCAATGTCGCGTTCGGTGATCTCTTTGCCGTCCAGCATAACCGTACCACCGTCCGGTTCTTCCAGGCGGGTCAGGCAGCGCAGAAAAGTGGACTTGCCGCAGCCGGAAGGCCCAACCAGGCAGACAACATCGCCCTTATTGATGGTCAGGTCAATGCCCTTGAGCACGTCCAGACCGTTATAGTTCTTTTTTAAGTCCTTAACGACGATCACTCTTCGCCAGCCTCCCTTCCAGTTTGCCAAGCAGCCAGGTAAAGATCATAACCAGAATCAGATACATCAGCGCCACGCCGAACAACGGGAACATCGGCTCGTAAGTACGGTTCATGATGCCCTGTGCAGCGTACAGCAGCTCCTTGCCGCCAATAACGGTGATGAGCGAGGTATCCTTGAGAAGGACGATGAACTCATTGCCCAGGGCAGGCAGCACCGAGCGGATGGCCTGCGGAATCACGATCAGCACCATGGTTGTCATGTAGTTCAGGCCCAGGCTGCGGCCGGCTTCCATCTGGCCGGGGTCAACGGCCATCAGACCGCCGCGGATGATCTCCGAAACATACGCACCGGAGTTAATGCCCAGTGCCAGCGCGCCGACCATGGTAAAGTTGCGGCTGTTGGCAAAGATAACCATGCTCATAATCAGCATCTGCACCATCATGGGGGTGCCGCGGATCACAGTGGCGTATAGCTTGCATACAGCGTTGGCAACGGCAAGAGCCGGGTCGTGGTGGCCGCGGCGCTGTTGGTCATGCGCAACACGCACCAGGGCAACCACGCTGCCCAGCACCACGCCGATCGTCAAAGCAATTGCCGTTACATACAGCGTGGGGATGACCCCTTTGAGGTATTGCTGCCAGCGGTTTGAGGCAATAAATGCCTGGTAGAATTTGACGAACAGATCCTGCCCGAAATCCAGCTTTGTACCAGCTTTCGCCAGCTGGGTCAGCATTTCGTATTGTGCGGCCATCCGCATTCCACACCTTTCCTGTGTTCCGGCACCAGGGCACCGGGCGTTTATTTTACGGTCTTACCAACAAAAGGGAGGCGCCCCTGTGGGCCACCTCCCTGTGGCACTTGTGAAAAAGCTGCTTTATTCAGCAGTGATGTACTTGTCCACGATAGCCTGCAGGGTGCCGTCGGCCTTCAGCTCTTCCAGAGCGGTGTTGATGGCATCCTTCAGTTCGGTGTTGCCCTTACCAACGCCGATTGCGTAGCTTTCTTCCACGTAAGCGGTGTCCAGCAGCTTCAGGCCGGGGTTGGCAGCAATAAATTCCTTAGCGGGAGCGTTATCAATAACAACGCAGTCAACCTGGCCGTTGTTCAGCATCTGCACGGCAGTCAGGCCGTTGTCGTAAGCAACAACGTTCTCATCGCCAAAGTCGTCAGAGCAGTACAGGTAGCCGGTGGTACCGCGCTGGGTGCCGATTTTCTTGCCAGCCAGGTCATCCACGCTGGCAATATCGGAATCTTCCTTGACGATGATGGACTGGATGCCGGTTGCGTAAGAGTCGGTAAAGTCCATCACGTTCTGGCGCTCGTCGGTAACGGTAACGCCAGCCATAACCATATCGGCCTTGCCCTGCTGTACAGCCAGCAGTGCAGCGTCAAAGTCCATATCATCGATCTGCAGCTCCAGGCCCAGCTTGTCAGCAATAGCCTGTGCGGTCTCAATGTCGATGCCCTCAAATTCGCCGGAATCGGTGGTCATCTCGTACGGGGGGAAGGCTGCGTTGGTGGACATGATCAGCTTGCCCGGCTCAACGGTGGACAGCTCAGCAGTTTCAGTCTCGCTGGCTGCTTCAGAGGAAGCAGTCTCGGAAGATGCAGCATCGCTGGAAACGGCTTCGGAAGATGCAGCAGAAGAAGCGGTGGAACCGCAGGCAGCCAGGCTCAGGACCAAGGCAGCGGCAGTCATCAAAGACAATGCTTTTTTCATTACAATATACCTTCTTTGTTCATGGTTCTCTGATTTTCAAGGCGTATCTGAAAACAAGGAAAATGACGGACATTTCGCAAACACAAGCAGGATGTAAGGCAAAGAGCCGCAGGAATCCTTTCTGGATTCCAAGGGCAACACCGCACAATTCCCGCCTGACGGCTTAAGCACCGCTTCGGCGGCTGCGGCACAGCATCTGCGTTGCCAAAATGCTCGATAAGACATTCAGTATTATCTGCGCTTTTGGCTTAGCATCTGCCGCACCTTGCTCGCCGTATCGGCACTTAGAATTATGCGGCATTGCCCAAGGCTTTTTAACGCAAAATCCGGCTGCGTTTGTAGAAATAGACGATACTTTCGACTTTTCAGATATACCCTAGCGCAGCGGCGGAACTTTCCCTCTTTCCGGAGCTGCATCAGGATAAATTCTAGTATAATACATAAATATTCAAAGTCAATGCATAAATATTGGATTCAGCATTTTGCGGCAAGATGGCTGCCCGCCCCACCAGAAATTGTGCATTTTTCAAGCCTGAATTTCACAGTTTTTCCTGATATATTGACGCCGTAAGTTAAACGTGGTAAACTTTACGCGTTCATGAGCGAAATTCATGCCATTCAGTCGAAATAAACCGGCTTGCATTACCTTGCCGTACAAAAAAGAGGAATCAATATGCTGACATTAGGTGACCTGCACATTGGGCAGGATGCAATCATCCGCGTGGTAGGCGGTGAGGGCGAGCTGCGCCACCACCTGCTGGATATGGGGCTGACCCCCGGCACCGAGGTAACGCTGCGCAAAACGGCCCCCATGGGGGACCCCATTGAAGTGGAGCTGCGTGGTTATGAGCTGACCCTGCGCCTGGCCGATGCGCAGAAAATTGAAATTGACAGCGTGCACGCAACGGACCGCGCCGCCCCCAGCGAAGAGCGCCACAAGGTGGTAGCCCACCCCGGCGTTGGCGAGCTGGACAAAGCCGCCAGCTACCACGAGCGCAAAGCCGGCGCTCCCATTGCCGCCGGTGCACCGCTGACCTTTGCCCTGGCCGGCAATCAGAACTGCGGCAAAACCACGCTGTTCAACCAGCTGACCGGCTCCAACCAGCATGTGGGCAACTTTCCCGGCGTTACGGTGGACCGCAAGGACGGCGTGATCCGCAACCACAAGGAAGCCACCGTAACGGACCTGCCGGGCATTTATTCCCTGTCCCCTTACTCCAACGAGGAGATTGTCACGCGGGATTTTATCCTGAGCGAGCACCCGTCCGGCATTATCAACATTGTGGATGCTTCCAACATTGAGCGCAACCTGTACCTGACCATGCAGCTGATGGAGCTGGATACCCCCATGGTGCTGGCGCTGAACATGATGGACGAAGTGCGCGCCAACGGCGGCACCATCATGGTAAACCAGCTGGAAGAAATGCTGGGCATTCCGGTTGTTCCCATTTCTGCCGCCAAAAATGAGGGCATTGACGAGCTGATCGAACATGCCATCCATGTGGCGCGCCACCGGGAGCTGCCGGGCCGCATCGACTTTTGCACGGCAGGCAGTGACCCAGCAGACCCCAGGGGCGCGGTGCATCGCTGCATCCATTCTGTCGGACATTTGATTGAGGACCATGCCGCTGCCGCCGGGCTGCCGCTGCGCTTTGCCGCCACCAAGCTGGTGGAGGGAGACACCCTGATTGAAAAAGCCCTGCAGCTGAACCCCAACGAAACAGATATACTGGGCCACGCCATTGCTGAAATGGAAACCGTGACCGGGCTGGACCGCGAAGCCGCCCTTGCGGACATGCGCTTTACCTTTATTGAAAAGCTATGCTCCGCCACGGTGGTGAAGCCGGGCGAAAGCCTGGAGCATAAGCGCAGCGTTGCCATTGATAAGATCCTGACCGGCAAATACACTGCCTTGCCCTGTTTTGCGGGCATTATGGCGCTTGTTTTCTGGCTGACCTTTGGCGTAGTGGGCTCCACCCTTTCGGACTGGATGACCCTTGGCATCGACTGGTTTACCGGCGTTGTGGACCGCGCCCTGACGGCGTATCAGATCAACCCGGTGGTGCACAGCCTTGTGATCGACGGCATTTTTGCCGGTGTGGGCAGCGTGCTGAGCTTTTTGCCCACGATCGTTATCCTGTTCTTCTTTTTGTCCATCCTGGAAGATACCGGTTATATGGCCCGCGTGGCCTTTGTTATGGACAAACTGCTGCGCCGCATTGGGCTTTCGGGCCGCAGCTTTGTGCCCATGCTGGTGGGCTTCGGCTGCTCGGTTCCCGCCATTATGGCAACCCGCACCCTTTCCAGTGAGCGTGACCGCCGCATGACGATTTTGCTGACCCCGTTCATGAGCTGTTCCGCCAAGCTGCCCATTTATGCGCTGTTCACCGCCGCGTTTTTCCCGCGGGTATGGCGTGCACCGGTCATGATTTTCCTCTATCTTTTCGGCATTTTGTGTGGTATACTGTATTCGCTGATCCTCAAGCAGACCTGTTTTCGCGGTGAACCGGTACCCTTTGTGATGGAGCTGCCCAACTACCGCCTGCCTTCGCCCAAAAGCGTCGGCCAGCTGATTTGGGAAAAGGCCCGTGATTTTATTCAGCGTGCCTTTACAATTATCTTTGTTGCAACCGTCGTGATCTGGTTCCTACAGACGTTCGACACCCGCCTGAATGTTGCTGCCACCCCGGATTCCAGCCTTCTGGCTTTGGTTGGCAGCCTGATCACCCCCATCTTCAAGCCCCTTGGCTTTGGCGACTGGCGCATTTCCACTGCGTTGATCACCGGCTTTACCGCCAAGGAAAGCGTTGTTTCCACCCTGACCGTCCTGCTGGGCGGCGATACCGGTGCGCTGAACACGCTGTTCACCCCGTTTACTGCGCTGGTTTTCCTGATTTTTACGCTGTTGTATACCCCCTGTGTTGCAGCCATTGCCGCTGTCAAGCGGGAACTGGGCGGTGGCCGGGCTGCACTGGGTGTGGTACTGATGCAGTGCGGCATTGCCTGGGTTGTGGCGTTTGCCGTGCATTGTGTAGGGGTTTTGCTGGGGTTGGCATAAGGGCAGCGTATTCACCTGTCACTTTGTTTTCGCTTAACCCATAGGGAGGTTTTTTCCATGTCACTTCAAAGTATCCTTGTTCTGGTTATTATTTTTGTTCTGCTCGGCGTTGCCATCGGTTTTATTGCCAACAGCGAAAAGGGCTGGCACGGCGGCTGCACCGGCAACTGCGCCAGCTGCCAGGAACACTGCAATGACAAACAGAAAAAGAACCCGCCCAAGCAGCAGTGATGTCCAGACCGAAGGAGACCGCCGTATGACTGCTGTTCAACAATCCGCCGCTCCGCACCCTGCCGTGCGCCAGCGCATTGACTGGATTGATACCGCCAAAGGTCTGTGCATGATTCTGGTGATTGTGGGGCACACTCTGCCCTACGGCAACCTGATGCGCAATTTCATTTTTTCGTTCCACATGCCGGCCTTTTTCTTTCTGACCGGCTATACGGCCCGCCGCCCGGATACCTGGCAGGGTTTTGCCCGCCGGGTCAGGAAGGACTTTGTTGCACTGATCGTTCCCGTGCTGGGTGTGGTGCAGGTGTTCAACGTTTTGCTGAACTTTTTCCTTTCTGATGACAGAAGCCTGACCAACCTGTGGGATATTGCCCGCTACAATGCCATCACCCTGTTCTGGGCCAGCGGTAACCCTGCCGACGGCATTCCCAGCTGCGGCATGCCATGGTTTTTGTTTGCACTGTTCTGGGGCAAGCTGATCTGGGAGCTGCTGGGGCTTTTGTTCCCCAAAGGGGATTTTGCCGTCAGTTTCATTGTCATGCTGTTCGGGGCATACATCGGGCAGGTACAGTATCTTCCCCAATGTCTGGATGTTGCAATGGTCGTTGTCATGTACCTCACATTGGGGCAGCTGTTCCGCCAGCATCAGGCACTGTTGGATCGTTACCGGGTCCCGCTTTTCCTTGCCATGCTGATCCCCTGGGCATGGTGCTGCCAGCAGGGCATTTATATTGAACTTGCTTCCCGCACATACTCCAATTACATTTTGTGCGCTTCCATCAGTGTATGCGGCATCTGGATCTTCTGCCATCTGTGCCGTGAACTGAACGCCAATAACGCTTTGCGGCCGGCGCTCAGCTTTTTGGGGCGGCATAGCCTGTGGCTGTTCTTTGTGCACCATATGGATGTGTTTACCAGTGCCATCTGGCAAAAAGACCGCCTTCTGTTCACGCTGCCCTGCCGCATCGGGTGGGACATCCTGCTTTCCCTGCTGCTGCTTGGCTGCTGGACATTGCTGCGCACCGGCTGGCGCAGGCTGACCGCAAAATAAACTTTTTGAACCGTTCTGCATCCCCTGTTCCGGGCCTGCAGGGCGGTTTTTGTTTTGGCAGCGCTTTCTGCCACAGTGCAAACATTGTTTTTTACCGCGGATTATGGTACAATGAATTGTCTATAAGTATGTATCGGGGATTCCCCTGAAATATCTATTTTTGAAAGGGCTTTTTATGGCAGAGCAACGCAACCAGACCCCTGCCGGGGATAACACGCAATGGACCACCATCATTCGGCCGCGCACCGGCTGGTTTGATGTGGACCTGGAAGAGCTGTGGCGCTACCGTGACCTGATTGTCATGTTCGTCAAGCGCAACTTTACCGTCATGTACAAGCAGACCATCCTGGGGCCGCTGTGGATCATCCTGAACCCGCTTATCACCACGGTGCTGTTCAACGTGGTGTTCGGCGGCATTGCCGGGCTTTCTACGGACGGTACGCCGAGCTTTTTGTTCTACATGGCCGGCAATACGGTGTGGACCTTTTTTGCCTCCTGCATCAACGGCACGGCCAACACCTTTGTGGCCAACAGCCAGGTGTTCGGCAAGGTGTATTTCCCACGGCTTACCACCCCCATCAGCCAGGTATTGACCAGCCTGATCAACTTCTTTATCCAGTTTGTCATGTACATTCTGTTCTGGGTCTACTTTGCCGTGGCCGGGTCCGGTGTACACCTGACGGCCTGGGCGTTTGCCGTGCCGCTGGTGGTGCTGGAAGTCATGCTGCTGGGCCTGGGCGTGGGCATTATCGTTTCCGCCCTGACCACCAAGTACCGTGACCTTGCCATTGCTGTGAGCTTTGGCGTGCAGCTGTGGATGTACATTTCTCCTGTGGTCTATCCCCTTTCCAGCCTGGAGGAATCCCCCCGGCTGCAGATGCTGATGCGCTTGAACCCGATGACTGCACCGATCGAGGTGTTCCGCATGGGCACCCTTGGCACCGGCACCGTGGAAGTGGGCAGCCTGATCTACAGCCTGATTGTTACCGCAGCCGCCCTTGTGCTGGGTGTGGTGCTGTTCAGCCGCATTGAAAAAACCTTTATGGATACCGTGTAAGGAGGGGCGCAGATGGAAAACCAGACACATGCACAAAACCAGCGCGTACCCGTCATTCAGGTATCGGGCTTGAAAAAGCAATACAAACTGGGCCAGATCGGCGGCGGCACTTTGACGCATGACCTGCAAAGCTGGTGGGCCCGTGTGCGCGGCAAAGAGGACCCCAACACCGTGATCGGCACGGACGCCCGCCTGTTTGGCAAAACCTTTATGGCGCTGAACGGTGTGGACCTGACTGTGTACAAAGGCGAAGCGCTGGGCATTATCGGCCGCAACGGCGCAGGCAAATCCACCCTGCTCAAAATTTTGTCCCGCATTACCGCCCCCACCGAGGGCGAGATCCGGCTGCGCGGGCGGGTGGCTTCCATGCTGGAAGTGGGCACCGGCTTTAACAACGAGATGACCGGCCGCGAGAACATCTACATGAACGGCGCTATTCTGGGCATGACCCGCGCCGAGGTCGATTCCAAGATCGATCAGATCATTGAATTTTCGGAGTGCGGAGATTTTATTGATACCCCCGTCAAGCGGTATTCCAGCGGCATGTTCGTCAAGCTGGCGTTTTCCGTTGCCGCCCACCTGGACAGCGAGATCATGGTAATGGACGAAGTGCTGGCCGTGGGCGATATGAAGTTCCAGCAGAAATGCCTGGGCAAAATGAGCGATGTTGCCGGGCAGGAGGGCCGCACCGTCCTGTACGTCAGCCACAACATGAGCACCATCCGCCAACTGTGCACCCGCTGCGTAGTGCTGGACCAGGGCCGCGTAATCTTTGACGGCGATGTAGAACAGGCCATTGCCGTGTATATGGAAACCACTGATGTGAACGTGGTCCACTATGACCTGCTGGATGTTTCCCGCATGAATGCCAGCGCAGGCAAGCGGATGCGGCTGGAAACGCTGGACTTTGTGGGCAAGGAATCCAGTGTGTTTGCGGACACCGAAAAAATTCGGGTGCGCATTACCTGGCGTGTTTCGGAGCCGTTTGCCGGGGTACACTTAAAGCTGAACCTGCATTTCCGGGATTCGACCCCCGTGGGCATTACCCACCCGGTCAACCTGGGCGCCGCCGTGCCCGGCAAGCTGTATACCACCGAGTTTGAGTTTGACCCCAGCCTGCTGGGCGAAGGCCAGTATTTCTTCTATGTGGATGTGTTTGACGGCGTGCTGACCCAGGCTGTCTGCCTGGACAAGCCCGTGACCGAGTTTGCGTTTGAGGTAACCTCCGGCGATTTGACCATGCCGGAATGGGCACCGGGCTGGGGCCGCATCCACTTCCCGCCGGTCAAAGTGTTGGAGAATGGATACGATGGGTGATATTTTCATCTGCCACACGCTGTATCATGTGTTAATCGCGCTGGTGCGCGCGCTGCGCAGCCGCCCCGGCAAGTCCACCCTTGTGCTGAGCACCTGTGTGCCGGAAGCCGAAACCCTGCGCGCTAAATTGCTGGACGCCGCGCCGGATCTGTGGGACGCTGTTTTGATCGTGGACGAGGAAAAGCTGGACGCACAGAACAGCGAAAGCGCCTTTTACCGCCTGCGCCACCCGTTCCGCAAACCGTATTTTACGCTGCCCAAGGGGCATGTGTACATCAGCAATGACTGGAGCGCTTTAGGGCGCTACCTGCAGCGGGAGCGCCGGGTTTATACCCTGTGCGAAGATACCTTTGGCGGCACGTTGGACCCTGACCAGCACCTGCTGGACGAGCAGCGCACCAACCCCCGCGGCCCCTACCGCTACTGGGGCGACAGCCCCTGCTGCCGCACGGTGGAAAGCGAAGACGCCGCGCGGTGCAGCATTTTTGGCGTAGACAAGCTAGTAACGGTATCCAAAGCGCAGCTACTGGAAAGCCTGACGGAGGAAGAAAAAGCCATCATCCGCCGGGTGTTTTTGGCCGTTCCCCTGCCGGAGCATGTGCAGGGTGCCTGCCTGCTTTTGCCCCGCAGCTTTGTGCTGGACGGCCTGATGGATCAGCCCACCCAGGACGCCATGTTTGCGGCTGTTGCCAAGAAATACTGCACAGAACCGCTGTTTATCAAAACCCACCCGCGGGATACCACGGATTATTCCAAGCTGTTCCCTACTGCTGTTATCCTGCCCCGCACCATGCCAAGCGAGGTTCTCAATTTCTGCCTGCCCTTCAAATTCCAGCGCGCCGTCACCGTGCAAAGCTGGGTCCTGCGCGGCTTTACCGCCGCGGAAGAAAAGGTGTTTGTGGGGCTGGAAGAGGCAGAAAAGTTGGTGCAGGGGTAATGCCTCCCCTTTGAGAGGAGGTGGCCGAGCGCAAGCGAGGTCGGAGGGGTGGCTCCCTTACTGCCGCCTAAATGATAAGCCGGAAGGGGACGTACCATTCTATGCGCCTGCCGCATAATTCCAACAATCTTGCCTATGTTCGTTCTCTGCGCAAAAATATGACCGATGCGGAGCGCAAATTATGGTATGAATATCTGCGTCCCTGCCCCTACAAATTCACACGCCAAAAGAGCGTTGGGCCCTATATCCTTGATTTTTATTGTGCTTCTGCTCAGTTGGCAGTTGAAATTGACGGTTCGCAGCATTACGAACCGCAGGGGCAGCAGCAGGATGCTGCCCGAACTGCTTATTTGCAGGCGTTTGGTATTTTTGTTCTGCGGTTTTCCAACCGGGACATTCTTCTCAATTTGGAGGGTGTTGCAGCCGAAATTGAGCGTACGATTCTGATGCGGATATCCAAATAGATTTTCATAACAATCTATGGCAACACCGCACAATTCCCGCCTTGCGGCTTAAGCACCGCTCCGGCAGCTGCGGCACGGCATCTGCGTTGCCAAAATGCTCGATAAGACATCCAGTATTATCTGCGCTTTTGGCTTGGCATCTGCCGCACCTCGCTCGCCGTATCGGCACTTAGAATTATGCGGTATTGCCCTATAACTCTTTCTTAGGGAACCACCCCTCAGTCCGCTGCGCGGACAGCTCCCCTCAAAGGGGAGCCAATGCTTCTTTTAGGAGGTTGCTTACTATGAAACTTATCGGCGTTATTCCCGCCCGTTATGCCAGCACGCGGATGCCGGGCAAGCCGCTGGCGGATATTTTGGGCAAGCCCATGATCTGGTGGGTGTACCAGGAAGCCAAAAAGTGCAAAAAGCTCGATGATGTGTTTATCGCCACCGATGATGAGCGCATTGCCGAAGCCTGCCGCACCTACGGCATGGAATACTGCATGACCAGCCCCGACCATGACACCCCCACCGGGCGCATCTGGGAGGTTTCCACCAAGGTAGAAGCTGACCTGTATCTGCAGATCATGGGTGACGAGCCGCTGATCAACGTAAAGGCGTTTGATTTGATTCTGCCGGACACCCTGCCGGAGGACCCGTATTATGTCGCCGTGCTGACCAACCGGATGGAGCACCCCGCGGATGTGATCGATTTTTCCAACCAGAAGGTCGTGACCAACGCCGCACGGGAAATTTTGATGATCTCCCGCAGCCCCATTCCCTACCCCAAAGGCACGCTGAATTTTGAATACGAGAAGGTGACCGGCATCCAGCTGTACTCCCGCCGGGCGCTGGCGTTCTACCACGAAACACCGAAGTCCATTCTGGAAAAAGCCGAAGAGAACGATATGATGCGCTTTGTGGAAAACGGCCACAAGGTACATGCCATCGTCAGCCCGTACAAGACTGTGAGCGTTGACACCCCCAAGGACCTTGCCCTTGTGAGCGAAATCCTGAAAGGAAAAGAATAAATGCCCGATATTAAACTGTTGGACTGCACCCTGCGTGACGGCGGCTATGTGAACAGCTGGAACTGGGGCTTTGCTGCAGCCAAAGATATTATCGCCTCGCTGACCCATGCCGGGACTGACATTGTGGAAGTGGGCTTTCTGCGCAATGTGGATGGCTACAACCCCGATGTGACCGTCTGCAACACCATTGAAGAGCTGAACAGACTGCTGCCTGCCCACACCGGCAGCACCATGTACAGCGGCATGGCCATGCGCTCCAATTATAATATTGCCAAGCTGTCCCCTTATGAGGGGCACGGCATTGAGATGCTGCGCATTACCGCCCACGATTACGATATCCGCGAAGGCATGGATTTTGCCCGCGAAGTCAAGGCCCGCGGGTACAAGCTGTCCATCAACCCCATCAACATTATGGGCTATGCCGACAAAGACTTGCTGTGGATTTTAGACCAGGTAAACGAGATTCACCCGTACCAATTCTCCATTGTGGATACCTTCGGCAGCATGCGGCGGCGTGACTTAGAGCGCATCGTCAGCCTGGTGGACCACAACCTGGCCCCGGATATCCGCGTGGGGCTGCACCTGCATGAGAACATGGCGCTCTCTTTCTGCCTGGCGCAGGAATTTCTGGACAAGCACCTGGGCCGCGATACCACTGTGGACGGCAGCCTGATGGGCATGGGGCGCATTCCCGGCAACCTGCCCATTGAGCTGATTGCCGACTATATGAACGAGACCCTTGGCTGCCATTATGACATTGACGAGATGATGGACGCCATCCAGGACCATATCGCCCCGCTGAAAGGCGAGACAGCCTGGGGTTACACCCCGGCTTACTTCCTGAGCGCACGGTACAACCTGCACCGCGATTACGCCGAGCATTATCTGGACAAAGGCGATTTGACCAACCGGGACATCAACCATATTCTGGCCGGTTTTGACCGCAGCAAGGCCACCGCATACGATAAAGACTATGCCGACCGCCTGTACCGCGAATACCAGAACCGCGCCATTGACGACACCGCCGCGCTGGATACCCTGCGCACCGCGTTTGGCGGCAAGACCGTGCTGGTGCTGGCCCCCGGTGCCAGCCTGGCGGAGGAAACCGGGCGCAATGCTGTGGCCGCCGCCAAGGCGGACTGCATTGTTTCAGCCAATTTCTGCCCGGAATTCTGCCAGCCGGATTACGCATTTTTTACCAACAGCAAGCGGTTTGAAAAGCTGGACCTTGCTGCCCTGCCCTGCCCTGTTGTGCTCACCTCCAACCTGCGGCCGCTGCCGCAGGGGGCGCTGGCGATCAATTATGACCGGCTGGCGGCCCCGGATGTGCAGAATGCATCCCTTGGCAGCAACAGTGTACTGATGCTGCTGCGGCTGCTGCGGCTGTGCGGTGCCAAGGCCGTGCTGCTGGCCGGGGCCGATGGCTACAAGCCCGGTCCCCCCGCCTATGCCGACAGCCTGCTGCACGCCCACACCGGGCGCGGTGCCGCGTTCAACACCGCCATGGCAGGTGCCATCAAAGCCTGCGGGCTGGATGTGACCTTTATCACCCCAAGCGAATACGCAAAATAACGAGGTTTGCCCATGATTCGACTTTTGGTTCTGGATGTAGACGGCACCATGACAGACGGCGGCGTGTACTATGATTCCACCGGCAACGAGCTGAAAAAGTTTGCCATCAAGGATGGGGCCGGGATCGTGCTGGCCCGCGCGGCAGGGATGCAGGTTATGATCTGCACCGGGCGCGAATGTGAAGCCGTGCGCCACCGTGCCCAGGACCTGCACATTGACTATCTGTTCCAGAACGTACACGACAAAGCCGCCTTTTTGAGCAGGTTTATGGCTGAGCACAGCCTGACCAAGCAGGATGTTGCCTATTGCGGCGATGACCTGAACGATTTGACCGCCATGGCCCTGTGCGGCTTTGTGGCCTGCCCGGCCGATGCTGCCGGCCCTGTGCTGGGGCGGGCGGATTTCATCTGCCGCCAAAAAGGCGGCGAGGGCGCTGTGCGCGGCACGGTGGAAGAGATCCTGCTGCGGGACGGCCGCCTGCCTGCCGCCGTTAAAAAAGCCTTTGGCGCAAAGATTTGATGGGTGCGGCTGAAACGTTAAGGCAACACCGCACAATTCCCGCCTAGCGGCTTAAGCACCGCTCCGGCAGCTGCGGCACGGCATCTGCGTTGCCAAAATGCTCGATAAGACATCCAGTATTATCTGCGCTTTTGGCTTGGCATCTGCCGCACCTCGCTCGCCGTATCGGCACTTAGAATTATGCGGTATTGCCTTAAATATTTCGGTGTTTGTTTTGGACACCCCCTGAACGCTGAACCACCAAAACCGGGAGGAGCCCGTATGAGCAAAATAAAGGATTTTCTGAAAAGCCCGCTGGGCACCGCCTTGTGCGCCGCTGCTGCCTGCCTGCTGGCCGTGGTGCTGGTTTGGTTGGCCGCGGTGCGCCCCAACAATGACAAGAGCCTGTCGGAGCGCATCAGCGATGATTACAGCCAGTACAGCGCCGAGCTGGACGAAGCCAACGGCGCTGCCCAGACCTTTGATACCGACAATGACCTGCTGGCCATGGCCTTTGTGTTTGGCACCAGCAACGGCCAGCCCACCGGTGAGCTGCACCTGGAACTTGCCGATGCCGACACCGGCGAGGTGCTGGCCCACTCCACCGGCGATATGGCGAACATTGTGGCCGGGCAGTACACCGGCATGGGGCTGGATACCCCC
>ULRL01059088.1_pt1 | contig 38431 bp, 28 predicted proteins | sample 1955391 | NCBI WGS metagenome assembly ULRL01 (sample SAMEA4835681, study PRJEB28245) | human gut metagenome | biome: gut microbiome; material: fecal sample | place: Denmark | collected 2008
CTAAAATATTTTGTGTTACACATATAGGTAAATTTGATATTGAGGTAGTATCAGAAATAATAGGAGAACATTACTATTTGTTGTCAGGTGATTTTGAAAATATTCATTCAACGATAGAAGAAAAATTTTTTGGATATAATGGGGTAATATATGTTCGAGAAGATGATAAAGAGGATAGAAAATTATCCAAGGAAAAATGATTAAAATATTAAAAAATAAGGGAAATATCATGTATTTTCCGGAAGGAACCTGGAATTTATCTCCCAATTTACCGGTTGTAAAATGTTCATATGGAATTATTGATGTTGCAATGAAAGCTAAAGCTGTAATTGTACCGATTGCAATACAGATACAGAGGAGAGACAATAGAAAATGGATGAATCAGAATTGGAAAAAAGGAAAGAATTTGAAAAATATAAGCAGAGGAAGAAAAGATGTCTTATAAAAAATTCATATATCCCTATGAAACTTAGAAAAATGATTCATCCACTTTTGCATGTCATGCTTATGATTAGTCGTAAAAGTCATGGATATAACATAGAGATAATAAATAAGCCGAGAGTGGTTTCAAATAGACCCGTAATATATGCTGTTTCACATATTGGAAAGTTGGATTTTGAAATCGTGTCGGAGATAATTACGCAGCAAAGTTTTGTTTTGGCAGCAGATTTTGTACATACAAAGGGAACGTTTTCTGGCTTTTTTTTATGGATGAATGGAGTTGTTTATATAGATGTATTGGATAAAGAAGATAGGAAAAATTCAAGAAACATCATGGTAAAGATAGCAAAACAAGGTGGGAATATTATGATTTTTCCGGAAGGAACCTGGAATCTTTCACCAAATGAAATTGTTTATGATATTCAGTTGGGAACTGTAGATATTGCAATGGAGACGGGAGCAGTTATTTTGCCGGTATCAGTAGAACAATATGAAGAAAAGAAAAAGTTTGTGGTGAACTCAGGGGATATTATAGAAATAAAACAAAGAGGTGATAAGGAATACAAGATTAAAAAAACACAGGAATTAAGGGATGCTATGGCAACATTAAAATATGAAATATGGGAAAGAGAAGGTGTTGTAGAACGAAATACTATTAAAATAAATCATTGGGAGAATTTTATATTACATCGTTGTAAGGAATGGCCCAAGTATGCTTTTCGTGAACAAATCGATAATTGTTATATACCAAGAGAAAAAACAGAGTACTGGGAAGTAATCCGTGATATAAAAAATATGAAAATCCGAGAAGCAAACAAATTTTTGTTTATGAGAAAGGACGATTTTTGCAAAGTAAAAAGGGAAAATTATAATGAATAAAAGAGAAGAGTTGTTAAAATTAAGAAAGGAATTAACTGGATATCCAAGTATAGACTTACCACAATCAAGGGAAGCTAAGTTTTTTGAAAAATATCCAATAATACCAAGCATTGATACAATTACAATAGTGAAATTATTAAGCAAAAAAAGTAGGGGTAATCAAGCGATTGACTGCAATAAATTACATGCTACATATCAACAATTAATAGATGATTCTCATAGTATGTGTTTAGCATTTAGAGAATTAGGTGTCAAAAAAGGTGATATTGTAACAATATCATTGCCAAGTAACTATCAAGCTATTACATCATTTTTTGCATTAAATGAATTAGGCGCTATTACAACCTTTATAGATACTTACTCAGGCCAAAATGATGTATTATCATATTTAAGCAATTATCAATCACCAATACTAATTAATTTTAAAAAGACAAAAGAAGAAAATGAAGAAATAAAGAAAAACTCTAATGTAAAATATATAATTACATTAAGTGACAGGCTTACAAATTCAAGAGATATTAATTTGGATTATCATTCAAACAATAGTGATAGTTTTATAAATTTTCATACATTAGGAAGTATAGCAAAATATCAAAAAGACAGGATTCATTTACCTAACAAAGGTAAGGATGATTCATTAATTTTATATACTAGCGGTTCTACAGGTCAACCCAAAGCAGTAGTACTTACTAATAAAAATGTATTATCTGCTCAGATGTATGCTGGTAATACTAGTCATACTGAAAATATTAATGGAACAAAAACAATGACTTGTGTTCCATTAAGATACCCTTATGGTATGGTAACATCATTATTAACTTCGTTATTATGGGGAAAAGAAGCTATTATGACACCTGATTGGGACAGCAAGACTGTAGAATATTATTTCCGAAAAAATCCCAATATTATATTTGGTAGTCCAGCAGTATTAGATTTAACAATGAAATTTTTACCTAAAGATATTGATTTATCTCAAGTATCACATTTCATTTCAGGTGGTGACTTCTTAACGGTAGAACACGCTAATAGATTTTATGATTTCTTCTCACAACATAACAATACAACAGTAGAAATCGGAAATGGATGTGGAAATGCGGAAACTGTAAGTATAGGTTCAACACCTGTTGGTGTACCTTTAAAACAATCAACAGCAGGTAAGATTTTAGTTGGAACGACACCAATGATAATTGATAAAGATATTCCAGATAATAAACCTATTGAAAACCCTGAATTATTACAAGAAAAGAAATATGGAGAAGTCGGAGAATTATGTCTTGCCGGTGGATTCGTTTTTAAAGAATATTTCGGTGAACCAGATAAAACAGAATGTGCTAAATTCACTAGAAACGGAAAAACATTCTTTAGAACGGGTACATTAGGTTTTATAGATGAAGAAGGATATTTCACTCCAACAGATAGAAAATCTAGATTTTATATAAGAAGTACAGGTCATAAAGTATATCTTGATAATGTTCAACGAATAATTGGCTCTATTGATAATAGAATTGCAGATTGTGCAGCTGTTCAAGTTCCTGATGAAGAAGAGTTATATGTTGCAAAAGCATACATTGTTCTTGCTGATGGAGTAGCTGCTACAGAAGAACTAAAAATGGAAATTTATGATGAGTTATATTTACCAGTAACAAATGATGATAAAATAGAACAATTAAAAGAATATGAAATTCCTGCGTATATAGAGTTCGTAGATGAATTATCCAGAAATGCGGGTTGCGAAAAAATTGATTATGCAACATTAGAAAAACAAGCTATAGCTGAACTGAATAATGGCAAACGTTTATCAAAAACAATATAAAAAGTACGAGTAATCAAACTTTTTGAGGAGGTTGCCAAAGTTTATGAGGATCTTTTGTGAGGGGATGTTATGAAGCTCTGGTGTTGTGTCGAGAGTGTGGTTTGTCTTGTGTAAAGAGGCTCGTCCCTTAGATTCATGAAAAAATCAGGACAATTTAAAAATGGAAGGATAATACAAAGCGACTCACAAAGCGGAAAGCCTATTCTCAGGCTTTCCGCTTTGTTATGTTATGCATTCTGCTGCAACTCCGCCAGCTTCTTTTTCAAAGCTTCGATCTCAGCGTCTTTGGCGGCATTATCGGCAGTCAACTTATCATTATCAGTCGTCAAAGCATCAATCTTCTTCAACAGATATTGTTCCTGAAGCTCTGCGTCCATTCGTGCTTGACAACGCTGTCTGACCATATCGTCCGCATTCAGATTATATAAAGTCTTTGTCGCTTCCATAAGGTATTCATCGTTTTTTGCAGTCATAAGAATTTCCTCCCATGAAATAGACCGGAACAAAGCAGCCCATTTATCAATGCCGTATGCTTTGTCAGCTTCGGTAGCCAATTCTATATGCTTTAAGTCTACCACAGAAAGTGTGAGTTTGTCACTATATTCAAAATGATCCTTAAGATTCAGTAATCGATATGTAGCATAGAACTCAGGGTGTTCCGAGAACAGGGTGTAGTCTAAAAAACCAATGTGAATTACAGGTTTTAATTCAGAATAATTTTGTCCTTTATTTAGTTGATCAAAGTTACGGCACAGATAACTCAGGGAACGCTCCGGCCAGTTGTATAGGTTATTCACCTGCATTTCCAAATTTATGAGAGTATTATTGTTAAACAAGACATTGGTATCGAGAACAAAATCTTTGTCTTCAATAGTTGCACCTAAAGTGATTGGATTGGTAATGGTGACGGACTTAATTTCGGATGGTGGCAGATGGAGCAGAGAACTGATGAGACCGATCAGAGCCTTTTGACTTAGCTGCAGGGCAGCGCGGAACATGTAGTCATTACGGAAACCGTAGTCAATAGGACCGGTAAGGTTCATAGAAAATACTTGTTTGTGTTTCATAGGCAGAATCCTCCTTTATGTAATTAATAGTTGCTTGAAAAAATGGCGAAACGCCGGATGTAAGAAATTCACGTAGAAATTGAATTGAATATAGCATAAAAAGAGGATATGCACAAGCTTTTTTATGCTATAATGTAATGAGTCTCAGGGAAAAACAATTACGAAAGCGGGAACCTGCATGGAAAAATGGTATGTGGCTGTGAAGAAGGCAGATTTTGATAAATGGGCGAAGGAATTTCATATCAGTCCGGTGACGGCGAGGATCCTTAGAAACCGGGATCTGACGGAAGAGAGCCAGATCCAGAAGTTCCTCTATGGGAAACTGGAGGACTGCTATTCTCCCTGGCTGCTTAAGGATATGGACAGGGCAGTGGAGGAGATTCTGAAAGCGGTAAAGGAAGGTCTGCATATCCGGGTCATCGGAGATTACGATGTGGATGGTATCTGCTCGTCTTATATCCTGACCAAAGGGTTTCAGATGCTTGGCGCACAGGTGGATACGGCGATTCCCCACAGAATCCATGACGGATACGGACTGAATGAACATCTGATCGAAGAGGCTAAGCGGGAAGGTGTCGGCATGATCGTCACCTGTGATAACGGAATTGCCGCGGCACCACAGATCGAGCTGGCAAATTCCCTGGGTATGCGTGTGATCGTTACGGATCATCATGAGGTTCCTTATATAGAAGAAAACGGGGAGCGGAAGGAACAGCTGCCCCCGGCACTGGCGGTGGTGGATCCCAAGCGCAGTGATTGTTCTTATCCATTTCAAGGCATCTGCGGCGGCGTTGTGGCACTGAAGGTGATCTGGGCAATCACGGAGAAGACCGGGAATCCGGGGCTTATAAATATTCAGGATGAACTGCTGGAATTCGCGGCACTTTCCACGGTATGCGATGTTATGGAGTTAAAGGATGAGAACCGCATTCTGGTAAAGGAAGGACTGAAACGGATCCAAAAAGGATATAACGAAGGACTGAAAGCGTTGATGGAAGTCAATGAAATCGCTCCGGACCGGCTGAGTGCATATCACCTGGGGTTCGTGCTGGGTCCCTGCCTGAATGCTACGGGAAGACTGGATACTGCGAAAAGGGCGCTGGAGCTTTTGCAGAGTTTTACCAGAGCGGATGCCATGACAGCGGCGAGAGAATTGAAAGATTTAAACGAAAGTCGCAAGAATCTGACGGTCCAGGGGATTCAAAGAGCGGATGAATATATTTTGGAACATCATATGACAGAAGATAAAGTCATGGTGATCTATCTGCCGGAGGTCCATGAGAGCATTGCCGGAATCATTGCCGGGAAAGTCAGGGAAAAATATCATCATCCGGTATTCATCCTGACCAAAGGAGAGGACGGTGTGAAGGGATCCGGCCGTTCTATCGAAGCTTACCATATGTATGATGCCATGACGCAGGTGAAACAGTTTTTTACCAAGTACGGTGGACATAAACTGGCAGCAGGTCTGTCCATGCGTGAGGAGGATATTGAACCTCTGCGGATTGCTCTCAATAAAAACTGTACGCTGACAGAAGATGATTTTATTCCCAGAGTACATATTGATGTGGCAATGCCCATGGGATATGCGGACGAAGCCCTGGCAGGAGAACTGGCGTTATTAGAACCTTTCGGAACCGGGAATCCGAAGCCACTTTTTGCACAAAAGGATCTGCTCTTTCAGGCGGGATTTAAAATGGGTGCCAACAAGACCTGTGCCAGATTCCGGGTGAAGACACCGGAAGGTGCAATACAGACGGTGGTATTTTTCGGGGATCTGGAGAGGCTGGGAGCTTTCTTAAATGAAAAATATGGTATCGGAAGTGAAGAAGCACTTTATGCCGGAAGAGGAAGTTTTCCTCTTTCTGTGGTATATCAGGTCGGCCAAAATACCTATAAGGGTAGGACGGAAGTGCAGTTTGTCATGCAGAACTATTGCTGACATTTTTGTAACTGTTCAGAATCACATTCATATTTTTTTATTTTTTGAACACAAAATGGACACATTTTCTCTGTAATATGTATTTCAGATAGTTGATGAACTCACTATCTCCCCCCCTCATAAGAAACCGGAAAGCCTCAGGCATCATGCCTGAGACTTTTTGGTGTTCGGTAGGACTTTTCAGAGTTTATAAAACCTCAAGATTCATTTTAGAATTAAATTAGAATTCATACACATTCTGTACACATTTCTTCTGTAATATGTATTTCAGATAGTTGATGAACTCACTATCTCCCCCCCTCATAAGAAAATCGAAAAAACCCCAGGTATAACAGCCTGGGGTTTTTCGATTCTCCGATAAGACTTGACGATAGACTGATATCCGTGGTTATAATGTAAGAATGATAATCCCACGATATGCGAATAGAGGGTAGAATTGTGAGAGTGCGCAGCACGGAACAATCCGTAGGCATCAAAGGCGGGACATCATAAAGATACGAATATAAAATTATAGAAAGAACAGAAATTACAAAATGAACAAAATGAAATCACAGATTCACGAATGGAAAGAAGCATTGAAAAACATCACATTAAAAAATTGTGCTATAACCTTATTGGGAAGTTTTATTCTGGCATTTGGATTATATCATGTACACTCCATCTCCGGTGTCACCGAGGGTGGTGTGTTGGGAGCAACTCTGTTATTGGAGCACTGGACCGGCATCTCCCCGGCGGTCACCGGCGGCATCATGAATGTGTTGTGCTATGTGCTGGGATGGAAACTGCTGGGTAAGGAATTCATCGCTTATTCCGCACTGGCTACGGTGGGATTCTCCGGTACATATAAGATCTGCGAACAATTACCGCACCTGTGGCCCAGACTGGCGGACATGCCCCTTGTGGCAGCCCTGGTGGGTGCACTGTTTGTTGGTGTGGGCGCCGGACTGTGCGTACGTATCGGAGGAGCACCCAGTGGAGACGATGCCCTTGCCATGAGCATTTCCCATGCCACCGGCTGGAAGATCCAGTGGGTGTACCTGCTATCGGACCTGATCGTGCTGGTCATGTCCTTGAGCTATATCCCGGTGAGACGGATCGGTTATTCACTGTTTACCGTACTTTTGTCGGGACAGGTGATCGGTTTTATCCAGAACTTCGGTAAGCCCCGGGAATGTGATACCGTAGAACTTCCCACAGCGGAGTGAAAAGCTACCGAGTGACCTGGTAGATCTGAATCTCTCCGTTGTCGAAGATGCAGGGATACAGAGAGGAAAGAGCTGCCTCGTCCACGGCATAATCCGCCCGTTCCCAGGAAGACACCTCGATATAATCAATCCCGTAACTTACAAGCAGGGGAGCCGCGTTTAAAGGATCCTCGTAAATGCTTTTGAAGTCCGCAAGGTTTTCCGAATGATAGAGACCATGGAATGCTAAAAAGGTTCCGGCACCGTTGACTACATTTCGTCCCGCCAGGGCGGAGATCTCATTGACATGTCTGCCATTGGTTAAAAAGCAGGAGGTGGCAGGGGTATTTTCCTCTATGAATGTGGCAGCTTCCACCTGGGCATTAGAATATGCGGTGTAGTCGGATATCAGTTCTCTGCCAAGTGACAGTACGGCGGAGACGGTACACAGAAGCACCATGCTGATCAGGCACAGGATACGTGAGAAACTTTTTTTCAGAGAGCGCAGCAGGTCTATACCGTATCCGGCGCTGAGACAGCAGACGAATACATAGGTCACATATAAAAATTTATTATTGTCATAAGTGTTCGGGGAAAAGGAAATGATCTCTGCCACAAACCATAGCAGACATGCGCCGGACATCACATCGAAATCTTCTTTTTTGCAATGTATCATTGCGGGAACGAATAAAGCCAGGATTGCTCCCCAGTTCTTCAGGTAAAACCACAGATATTCATCTCCCTGATTGCCCCAGTTAAAATGTCCCGATAAAAAGCTGCCTTGCGCGGTCTGCCGGAAGGTCCATTCCAGCAGCTGCGGAACCGCAAGCAGAAGGACGACAGCAAAGAAAATTCCCCACGTAGTTAAGAACTCCCGCAGAGTATAGCTGCCTGTTTTTTTCTTAAAAAAGCATCGATAGAACAGGGACAATCCGTACAGGACCAGCATTGCAGCAATGATAATTCCAAAACGAAAAAGTAATGCAGGTGCGATGACAGCAACACTTTTGTTCAGAATCTCAAAAAAGAGCATACAGAGAGTAAAGATGCCCAGAAGAATGGCTCCGGGGTGCGTCTGTCCGGATGCTGAAGCATAAGGGATAGCGCGGTAGAGTCGAAGCAGCATCCAGCAGGCACTTAAAATCACAATGGCGACGAAGGAATGTGTGTGAATCATGGGCAGTGCTCCGGCGAGAATGCCTGCCGGGAGAAATAAGTCTTTTTCCCCATTCCTGATGGCACGGAGCAATAACCACAGAGCGCAGAACAGAACCGCGTAACCAAACAGGGTGGCACGCTGGGGCAGCAGCATATCCACAATGACATTGACCCATCGGATATTCCGGGTAATCAGGTTGGTGGGAGTGGTGTAATAGCCGGTAAAAATATCACGAATCCGGTAACCACCTTCGCTGCTAAAGTCAATAAAATAGATAAATCCCAATCCACCGTTATAGAAGAACAGAATCCACGCGGTCAGCGATTTAGCGCGGTCATGAAGAAGAGTGTCTGCGATGGCATAGAATCCGGCAAGTACCTGCAAAAAGGCGAAATACATAGGGAGCATATAGGCATAGCGCAGTGATGCTCCAAATAGATAGATGCTGGCAGAAATACTGTCGCATAGGAAAGGATAACACAGTCTGTCCCGGGGAGAGATCGAGTAGTAAGGCGGAAAAATCTGCTGGTCGGCAATGCTTGTGATAATTCCCAGATGCATCTGCAGATCTCCGTAGGTACATTGCCCTACATGAAGTCCGTCTTCTTGTGGCAGGAGGGTGTGGGTGGACAGCAAAACACAAAATAACACAAAAGTAATACCTGCAAGCAAAAGAAAAGCATAATTTTCAAAAAACAGTTGCCGGTAGTCCTTATGCAGAACCGGGGAGGAAGCTGCCGTGACCGGATGATATAGGGTATATAGAAGCAGCAGGCTCACAGCAATGAAAATAAGCGCCGCCACATGGGCGGTCAGGGAAAAATCGAAGAAAAAGGCAAACAATGCGGGAATCCATTGCAGCAGAACAGAACCGAGGACACTGCCGACAAGCAGCCGAAAGACTAATTCTTTTTGCGGAAAAAGGCGACGGATGTACAGAAAACCTGCGCACTGAAACATAAGAAAATAGAGTGTACCGATGATATTTCCGTTTACGGATCCGTAAAAGCCGTTCATAAGAATCCCCCTTAAAATAAAAAGATACCTTATTATAGCATTACTTTGGAAGATGTGAAAGACACTGAAAAATTTAAGGGTGGTACATTTTAAGAAAAAAGAGTAAAATATAAAGAAGTATGCAACAAGATTTTTCGGGAAAGGCGGATACCTTTATGGAAAAAAGCAGAACATTAAAAACACTTCTGGATAAACTGGAATACGAACCGGTACAAGGGACTTTGGAGCGGGAGATCACAGCTGTAGTCTATGACTCCCGTAAAGTCATTCTGGGATGCCTGTTCATTTGTATTAACGGAGCAAATTTTGACGGACATGATTTTGCCGCACAGGTGGCAGCGCAGGGCGTCGGAGTGCTGGTGGTACAAAAGGACATAGAACTTCCTGCGGATGCGGATGTGACTGTGATCAAAGTAGCGGATACCCGATATGCCATGGCATTTATCTCCGCAGCCTGGTTCGGTCATCCGGCGGAGAAACTGAAAGTTATCGGTATCACGGGCACCAAGGGCAAGACCACGACCACCTACCTGGTGAAATCGATTCTGGAAAATGCCGGTTATAAAGTAGGACTGGTGGGAACCATCGAGGTGATCATCGGAGACGAACATATTCATGCGAACAACACCACACCGGAATCTTACCTGTTGCAGGAGTATTTTGCCCGCATGGTGGATGCCGGACTGGATACGGTAGTTATGGAAGTATCCTCCCAGGCGCTGATGCTGCACCGTACCCAGGGATTTGTCTTCGATTACGGTATTTTTACAAATCTGGAGCCGGATCATATCGGTCCCAACGAGCATGCAAGCTTTGAGGAATATCTGCACTGTAAGGGATTGTTGTTCAAACAGTGCAAGGTGGGAATCGTCAACGGTGACGATGAACACTGGCAGGCAGTGACGGAGGGACATACCTGTGCACTGGAGAGCTTCGGTATGGGAGAACACTGCATGCTGCGGGCCGAGAACCGGCAGCTGGTGCACAAACCCGGAGAACTGGGAGTGACCTTCCATGTGACCGGTCTGATGAATTTTGATGTGGAAGTACCCATGCCCGGCAAATTCAGCGTGTACAATGCGCTGGCAGCCATTGCCATCTGCCGTCATTTTAAGGTGGATGAGGACGCTATCAAAAAGGCACTATTACAGGCAAAAGTAAAGGGCCGTATTGAGATGATCAAGGTTTCTGACCAATTTACTCTGCTGATCGACTATGCCCATAACGCCATGGCACTGGAAAGTCTGTTAACCACCCTGCGGGAGTATGAACCCCACAGACTGGTCAGCCTGTTTGGCTGCGGCGGCAACCGTTCCAGACAGCGTCGTTTTGAGATGGGAGAGGTCAGCGGCAGACTGGCGGATCTGACCATCATCACTTCCGACAATCCCCGGTTCGAGGAGCCGCAGGATATTATCAATGATATCAAGACCGGTATGGCGAAGACGGATGGAAAATATGTGGAGATCTGTGACCGCAAGGAAGCCATTACTTATGCCATCGAACACGGAGAACCCGGCGATATCATCGTGCTGGCGGGAAAAGGGCACGAAGACTACCAGGAGATCAAAGGCGTGAAGCATCCCATGGATGAACGGGATCTGATCCGGGATATCCTGGCGGAGGGACATATCCCCGGATCGGCAGCGGGTCAGGATCTATAAGGCAGCCTTCCGGGACTCCGGTGAACAGAGAGGAAAACAGATTGCGTACGTTATATGCGGATATCATTGTAGATATCTCTCATGAAAAACTGGATAAGACATTTCAGTACCGGGTGCCGGAGAGATTGCGGGACAGATTAGAACCGGGAGCCTGCGTCATGATCCCTTTCGGCAATGGAAACCGTCTGATCAAAGGTTACGTAGTCAGCATAGGGGATCAGTGTCAGTTCGATCCGGAGAAGATCAAGGAGATCGCAGGACTACCGGAAAAAGAGACCGGTGTGGAAGACAAAATGATCGCACTGGCAGCCTGGATCCGCCGCAATTACGGTTGTACCATGATCCAGGCCCTGAAGACGGTACTGCCGGCGAAGCAGACTGTGAAGAAACTGGAGCACAGACAGCTGGTACGCCTGATGAATAGAGAGGAGATCCTGTCACTCTTAGGAGAATGCGAGCGCAAGAAACAGGTGGCGAAGGCCAGACTGTTAAAAGCTCTGTCGGAGCAGGAGAGCATTCCCTACGAATGGGTCACCGGGAAACTGGGCGTCAGCGCCGCTACGGTAAACAGTATCGTAAAAGTGGGCGCGGCAAAATTAGTCAGTACCGAAAGCTACCGGAATCCGGTGAAAATGCAAGCCTTGGAGGCGGCGCACAATACACTTAGCTCACAACAGCAGACCATCGTTACGGAAGTGCTTACGGATTTTGATGCCGGCAGGAGGCAGACCTATCTGATCCATGGTATCACCGGCAGCGGCAAAACGGAAGTGTATATGCAGCTCATCGGCGAGATGATAAAAAGAGGACGCCAGGCGATCGTGCTGATCCCGGAGATCGCTCTGACCTACCAGACACTGCTACGGTTCTATCAGAGATTCGGTGACCGGGTCAGTGTCATGAATTCCACATTGTCTCCCGGAGAAAAATATGATCAGTGCGAGCGTGCAAAAGCAGGCGAGATCGATGTGATCATAGGTCCGAGATCCGCACTTTTTACCCCATTCCCAAATCTGGGGCTGATCGTTATGGATGAGGAACAGGAGAACAGCTACAAAAGTGAGAGTACTCCCAAATACCATGCCAGAGAGACGGCAATGGAAGTGGCGAAGCTGTACGGAGCCAGTGTAGTGTTGGGATCGGCGACCCCTTCCTTAGAGGCGTATTACCGCGCCGGAAAGGGAGAATACAGGCTGTTCCATCTGACGAAACGCCTGACCGGCGGAGAACTGCCCACGGTACACACGGTGGATCTCAGGCAGGAACTGCGGGAGGGAAACCGTTCTATTTTCAGCAGAAAATTACAGGAACTGATGGCAGACCGGATCAGTAAGGGGCAGCAGACCATCCTGTTTTTAAACCGCAGAGGGTATGCGGGATTCGTATCCTGCCGCGCCTGCGGCGAAGTCATGAAATGTCCCCACTGCGATGTCTCCCTCTCGGAACATAAAGGGGGAAGGCTGATCTGCCATTATTGCGGCTATATGCAGCCCATGCCAAAGCTATGCCCGAAGTGCGGATCGAAATATATTCTGGGATTCAAAGCAGGTACCCAGCAGATCGAAGATAAATTGAAAGAATTGTATCCGGGGGTGCGGACACTACGGATGGATGCGGATACTACCCGGACGAAGGATAGCTATGAGAAAATATTGTCTGCTTTCGCGAACGGTGAGGCGGATGTGTTGATCGGCACCCAGATGATCGTGAAGGGACATGATTTCCCGAAGGTGACCCTGGTGGGGATCCTGGCGGCAGATCTGTCCTTAAACGCCTCAGATTACCGTGCCGGAGAGCGGACATTCCAGCTACTGACCCAGGCAGTGGGCAGAGCAGGCAGAGGGGTGCTTCCGGGAGAAGCGGTGATCCAGACTTATCAGCCGGATCATTATGCCATTACCTGCGCGGCTGCCCAGGATTATAAGAGCTTTTATGAGGAAGAGATCCTGTACAGAGAGCTGTCGGGATATCCTCCGGCGGCACATATGCTGGCGGTACAGATCTATGGCAAAGAGGAAGAAAACGTAAAACAACTTGCCCAGAGGCTGGCAGATGTGGTAAAGTCTAATATGGACTTTTTGCAGATATTAGGACCAACCCCGGCAAATATCAGCAAGATCAACGATATTTACCGGTATGTGTTCTATGCGAAGCATGCGGAGTATGATACGCTGGTGGCGGTAAAAGACTGTGTGGAGGAGACTCTGAGACAGTGGCAGCCAAGACAGCTTAGTATACAATTCGATTTTGACCCGGTGAACGTATTATAGGAGGTAATAATTGTGGCAATCAGAAATATTCGTGAATATGGAGATGAAGTACTGAAAAAGACCTGTAAGGAAGTCAAGGAGATGACTCCCCGGACGAAGGAACTGATCGAGGATATGTTAGAGACCATGTATGATGCCAATGGTGTAGGACTGGCAGCCCCCCAGGTGGGCATACTTAAGCGGATCGTGGTGATCGACACCACCGGAGAGGATCCGTATATTCTTATCAATCCCCGGATCGTTGAGAGCAGCGGAGAGCAGACCGGCCAGGAAGGGTGCCTGAGTGTTCCCGGGAAGTTTGGTATCGTGACCAGACCCAATTATGTGAAAGCGGTAGCTTTGGATGTGAACATGAAGCCTATTGAGGTAGAGGGTACAGAATTATTGGCAAGAGCCATCTGCCACGAACTGGATCACCTGGATGGACATCTCTATGTGGAGAAGGCAGAAGGTCCTCTGCAGGACATGACCTATGAGGACGAGGAAGAAGAATAAGTATTCCGGGAAGGAGATAAGCTATGCAGATCGTATTTATGGGAACCCCTGATTTCGCAGTGGGAGCTCTGGAGGCTTTGATCGCACAGGGACATGAGATCACCGCAGTGGTGACCCAGCCGGACAAGGCAAAGGGAAGAAGCGGGCAGTTACAGTTCCCGCCGGTGAAGGAATGTGCCGTAAAACACGGCATCCCGGTATTCCAGCCCCGCAGGATCAAGACTCCCGAGGCTATGGAAGAATTGAAAAAATATCCCGCGGATGTCTATATTGTGGCAGCTTTCGGACAGATCCTGTCTCAGGAGATCCTGGATCTGCCGAAGTACGGATGCCTGAATATCCACGCATCCCTGCTCCCGAAATACCGTGGGGCGTCTCCGATCCAGAGAGTGATCATCGACGGAGAGACGCAGACCGGTGTGACCATCATGCAGATGAATGCCGGACTGGACACCGGAGATATGCTGTATCAGAAGAAGATTCCCATTACTTCGGAAGATACTTTTGAAACACTGCACGACAAGCTTATGGTGCTCGGCGGAGAAGCGATCACCGAAGCACTGCCACTCTTAGAAGCAGGAAAGCTGACCCCGGAAAAACAGGACGATGCGAAGACCTGCTATGCGGCACTGATCACCAAAGAAATGGGCAGACTGGACTTCACCAAAACAGCAGCCGAACTGGACAGACTGATCAGAGGACTGACTCCCTGGCCCAGCGCCTACACATTTTATCGCGGAAAACAGTTAAAGATCTGGAAGGCGATTCCCATGGTGACGGCTCACACAGAAACCCCGGGAACGATCCTTACGGTAAATAAAGACTCATTTGAGGTGGCAGCGTCGGAAGGCGCTCTGAAGGTCATGGAATTGCAGCTGGAAGGCAAAAAGCGTATGACGGCCCATGATTTCCTGTTAGGCGTGAAGGTGCAGCCGGGAGAACTCCTGGGAGAGTGATAAACAATCCAGGCAATAAGAAAGGAGACTTTGCTATGTACGGTGGTTATTATGGATATGGTTATTATTTTGACCCCACGTATTTTCTGGTATTGATCGGACTGGTGTTATGCCTTGGGGCCAGTGCACTGGTGAACTCCACCATGCGCAAATACAGTAAGCTCCGGAATATGAGAGGAATTACGGGAGCGGAAGCTGCCCGGAATATTCTCAATAGAGAAGGCTTGTATAACGTACAGATCGAGTGTCTGAACGCAAATGACGGCGACCATTACGATCCCCGGACGGATACCGTAAGATTGTCATATAAGAATTATAACGGAACTTCAGTCACCGCAGTCAGTGTCGCAGCCCATGAGTGCGGACATGCGATCCAGCATGCCCACGGCTATGTGCCTATGAGTATTCGTGCAGCACTGGTACCTGTGGTGAACATCGGAAGCAACTTAAGTATTCCCCTGATTTTCTTAGGAGTATTGCTCAGCTGGAACCAGACATTGATCCAACTGGGAATCTGGGCATTTGCCCTGACTGTGATCTTCCAGCTGGTGACACTTCCCGTGGAATTCAATGCCTCCCGCAGAGCAATTGTGAAGGTAGAGGAATACGGACTGTTAGGTAATGAAGAAGTAAGCGGTGGTAAAAAGGTGCTGACAGCGGCAGCCCTTACCTATGTAGCGGGAGCAGCATCCTCCGCATTACAGCTGCTTCGTCTGATCCTGTTGTATGGCGGTAACCGCAGAAGGAGAGACTAAGCATGGGGAAGCCTGCAACCACCGATACAAGAGAGATTATTGTGGAGATCCTGCTGGACCTGGAAAAGGGGCAGGATTTTTCCCATAAATTAATAAAAGCAGTGCTGGATAAATACGATTACCTGGATCCCAGAGATAAGGCATTTATCAAGAGAGTTACGGAAGGTACCATAGAGAGACAGCTGGAGCTGGATTATTATCTGAACCGGTTCTCTTCGGTTCCGGTCCGTAAGATGAAGCCGCTGATCCGTTGTCTGCTCCGCATGAGTACCTATCAGATCCTGTATATGAATGCAGTGCCGGACAGTGCGGTATGTAATGAAGCCTGCAAGCTGGCGGCAAAGCGCGGCTTCCGTACGCTGAAGGGGTTCGTCAATGCCGTCCTGCGAAGTATTGCCCGCAGCAAGGACAATATGCCCATGCCGGATCCTGCGGATCCCGTGAAATATTTCAGCGTAAAATATTCTATACCGGAATGGATCGTGAATCTGTGGCTTCCGGTATACGGCATGGAGGGAACGGAAACACTTCTCATGGGACTGCTTAAGATTCATCCGGTATCTCTGCGTTTTTGCCTGGAATTGTCGGAAGCGGAACGTGAGGAGCTTAAGAAACAGATAGAGGCTAGAGGGGTTCACTTAAGCGCACATAAGGAGCTTCCCTATGTATATCTGGCGGAAAATCTGGAAAACGTCAGCGAACTGCCCGGATTTGCCGAAGGAAAATTCACTGTACAGGATGCGTCTTCTGCCCTGGCGGTAAAAGCAGCGAAAATAAATCCGGGAGACTTTGTTATGGATCTGTGTGCGGCACCGGGAGGTAAGACGATCCTGGCGGCAGAATATACGAAAGAGGCGGGACATGTGTTATCCCGCGATGTGTCGGAATATAAGACAGATTTGATACATGAGAACCTGGAGCGCATGCACCGCACCAATGTGGAAGTGGAAGTGCATGATGCCACAGTTTATGACGCAGAGAGGGAAGCGTCTGCGGATGTGGTGCTGATGGATGTCCCCTGCTCGGGCTTAGGTGTTATGGGCAAAAAGAGAGACATTAAATATCATGTGACACCGGAGAGCCTTAAGTCTATCCAGGAACTGCAGAGGCAGATCGTGGAAGCCGGATGGCGGTATGTGAAGCTGGGCGGCGTGCTGTTGTACAGCACCTGCACGATCAACAGAGAAGAGAATCAGAACATGGCAGCCTGGATCACGGAACAGTTTCCGTTCGTTTTAGAGGAGGAGAGACAACTTCTGCCGGGAACGGATGAGACCGACGGATTCTACTTTGCAAGGCTGCGCAGAAGAACGTGAGATATAAGACATGGATAATAAAAAAGATATCAAATCCCTGAATCTGGAGGAACTGAAGGTCGAATTGGAGAGTATGGGAGAGAAAGCTTTCCGGGCAAAACAGATGTATGAGTGGATGCATGTGAAGTTAGCGCGAAGCTTTGACGAGATGACCAGTCTCTCCGCAAAATTCAGGGAACAATGCAAGGAAAAGTATGAATATACCTGTGTAAAGCCTGTCAGAATACAGGAGTCGAAGATCGACGGTACGAAAAAGTTTTTATTTGAACTGTCTGACGGCAATGTGGTGGAAAGCGTGTGGATGCAGTACAAACACGGCAACAGTGTCTGTATTTCTTCCCAGGTGGGATGCCGTATGGGCTGCAGATTCTGTGCGTCCACCCTGGATGGACTGGAGCGGAACCTGACACCTTCGGAGATGTTAGATCAGATCTATGCCATCACGAGACTGACGCAGGAGCGGGTCTCCAATGTGGTAGTCATGGGCACCGGAGAACCCATGGACAATTATGATAATATTTTAAAATTTCTCCATCTGTTAACAGATGAGAACGGATTGCATATCAGCCAGAGAAATGTGACGGTATCTACCTGCGGTATCGTGCCCAGGATCAGACAGCTGGCAGAGGAAAAACTGCAGATCACACTGGCATTGTCCCTGCATGCCACGACCGATGAGAAGCGAAGAAAACTGATGCCCATCGCCAATCGGTATTCCATCGATGAACTGATGGATGCCTGTCGGTACTATTTTGAACAGACCGGGCGGCGGATCACTTTTGAGTACAGTCTGGTAGGCGGTGTGAATGATACAAAAGAGGATGCCGAAGAACTGATCGCCCTGGCGAAGCCTTTGTGCTGTCACGTCAATCTGATTCCAGTGAATCCTATTAAAGAGCGGGATTATGTGCAGTCGGACATGAAGCACATTCAGGCATTTAAAAATAAACTTGAAAGTAAAAAGATACATGTTACAATTAGAAGGGAAATGGGCCGGGATATCGATGGTGCCTGCGGACAGTTAAGACGCCGTCATGTGCAGGAGACACAGAACCCGGACGGACTCTCACAGGAGGAAGTTTGACGTGCTCAAGACGTTTTCCATAACCGATATCGGAAGGAAAAGAAATATCAATCAGGATTATATCTATACCTCGGAAGAGCCGGTGGGCAACCTGCCCAACGTGTTTATCGTAGCAGATGGTATGGGTGGACATAATGCGGGAGATTATGCGTCGAAGGTGACGGTGGAGACCATGATCCATGAGATGGAGAATTCTTTCGAGAAGAATCCGTCACTGATCTTCCGCAAGGCGATCGAGGAAGCCAATACGGTGATCCGGAAGCGTGCCAGTGAGGATAAGAAGCTGGAAGGAATGGGTACGACCGTAGTGGCGGCATCCTGCATGGGCAGATTTTTGCAGGTGGCCAATGTGGGTGACAGCAGACTCTATGTGGTGGGTAGCAAGATCCGTCAGATCACAAGAGACCATTCTTATGTAGAGGAAATGGTGCGCATCGGAGAACTGGACCGTGAGGACGCCAGGAATCATCCTAAGAAAAATATTATTACCAGGGCAGTGGGAGCGGAAGATCACGTGGAACCGGATTTTTTTACCGTGGAACTGCAGGAGGGTGACATCGTCTTAATGTGTACGGACGGGTTGACCAATATGCTGGAGGATGAAGAGATCCGTATGATTATCAGCGGAGCAAGAGATCTCGTGGAACAGGCACAGCACCTGGTAGAAGCAGCCAATGCCAACGGTGGAAAAGACAACATCAGTGTGATATTGATCGAGCCGTGTGCATAAGACAGATAATATTCAATATGCTTAGTTATTTAGGTTTTTGGAATGGAGAGCAGGAATGATCAAAATAGGAATGATGATCGGCGATCGCTACGAGATCCTGGAGAAGATCGGAACCGGCGGTATGTCAGATGTCTATAAAGCAAAATGTCATAAGCTGAATCGCTATGTGGCGATCAAGGTATTGAAACAGGAATTTAGTGAGAACGCTAATTTTGTCTCTAAATTCCGCATTGAGGCACAGGCGGCAGCGGGACTGATGCATCCCAATATCGTAAATGTCTATGATGTAGGAGAAGAGAACGGAATCTACTATATCGTAATGGAGCTGGTAGAAGGCATCACCCTCAAAAAATACATTGAAAAAAAGGCGCGTCTGTCTTACAAGGAAGCGGTAAGTATTGCTATCCAGGTAAGCATGGGAATTCAGGCTGCGCATAATAATCATATTATTCATCGGGATATCAAACCGCAGAATATCATTATCTCCAAAGACGGTAAGGTAAAGGTGACGGACTTCGGTATCGCCAAGGCAGCTACCAGTAACACCATTACCTCCAATGTCATGGGAAGTGTCCACTATACTTCTCCGGAGCAGGCCAGAGGTGGCTACAGCGATGAGAAGAGCGATATTTATTCTTTGGGAATTACGATGTTCGAGATGCTGACCGGCAGAGTACCCTTTAACGGGGAGACCACAGTAGCGATTGCCATCAAGCATATTCAGGAGGAAATGCCTTCTCCCAAGGAATATGTACCGGAGATCCCTTCCAGTGTGGCAAACATCGTATTGAAGTGCTGTCAGAAGTCCCCGGACCGCAGATACCAGAATATGGCGGAGCTGATCGCAGACCTGAAGCAGTCTCTGATCAATCCGGATGAGGATTTCGTGGTGAACCATGACCCGGACATGGAGGGTGGCACACGGATGCTCTCCGATGAGGATATGGCACAGATCAAGAGAAAGACACCTTATCCCGCAAACCGTGAATATGAGGAACCGGACCACGATGAGACCATGCGCCTGCGCTCCGATACAGAAGCAATGTACGAGAATGAAGAAGAGGGAGAAGGCGAAGACGATTACGATTACGATCCCAAGATGGAGAAAGTGACCACGGTTCTGGCAATCGTTGCCGGTATCGTGATCTGTATCATCCTGATCGTATTGGCGGTGAAGATCTTCGGCGGGAAAAAGGACGAAGGCAATAAGCCTTCCGGCCCGATCATCACTACGGAGGAAACCAAGGAAGAGGCAGAGAAAGTCACCATGCCGGATGTGAAGGGCATGAATGTGGATGATGCGAGAAATACACTGACCGGACTGGGAATTCTGACGGAAGTCGCATATGAGGAATCTGATTCCGTGGCAGAAGGTGTGGTGATCAGTACCGACGTCAGCGTGGGTGCCCAGATTGAAAAAGGCAGCACGGTAACACTTACGGCAAGTGCCGGAACCCAGGGCGTAGAAGTTCCGAAGGTGGTGGAGCTTACCTTTGATGAGGCGAATACACAGCTGGTAAGCAAGGGATTTCTGGTCAATAAGACAGAGGGCTATTCCGATACCATAGAAGCAGGACGCGTGATCTCCCAGACCCCCGCAGAGGGTAATAAGGCACCGAAGGGCAGTGTGATCACCGTTACTGTAAGCCTGGGCAAGGAAGATACGAAGATCCGTGTGCCGAACCTGATCGGACTGTCAGAGCAGGATGGTACGGTGGAAGCAATCGAAGCCGGACTGACGGTAGGCAGTGTGACCTATATTTACAGTGACGAAGTGGGAGAGGGTATGATCTGCTATCAGAGCTATTCCCATGGATCCTATGTGGATCAGGGAACCTCCATTGATATTAAGGTGAGTCAGGGCGCACAGAAAGTAACCTATAAGTGCAATGTCAGCATTGTGGCACCGACGACTTCCGAGGCACCCCAGTATGTATCGGGAATGGAAGTCGGCATCACCCTGGTGGCGGATGACGGCACCGTGCTGATGGATACGAAGGTTACCACATTCCCGGTATCGACCAATATCAACGGTATCGCCTCCTCTGGCGGTACCCTCACCATGACCTACCAGGTGACATCGGCAAGCACCACAACAGAGGGGGATGTTGTCGTCCCCGGCACCACAGAGAACAAGACCTTTACCAGAAGAGTGGAATTCGTGAAGGAATAAGACAAAGGCAGGAACTATGAAGGGCAAGATTATAAAAGGAATTGCCGGATTCTATTATGTTCATGCAGGGGATGCTCTGCATAGTGCGGACGGAATCTATGAATGCAAGGCAAAAGGTGTCTTCCGTAAGGACCACAGGAAACCATTGGTCGGGGACGATGTGGAGATGGAAGTCATAGATGAAGCACAGAAAAAGGGAAATATCACAGAACTGCTTTCCAGGCACAGCGAACTGATCCGTCCGGCGGTTGCCAATGTGGATCAGGCACTGGTGATTTTTGCCATCTGTAAGCCACAGCCCAATTTTAACCTGCTGGATCGTTTCCTGATCATGATGCAGCAGCAGGACATTCCCTGCATCATCTGTTTTAATAAGCAGGACATTGACACAGAAGGGAAAAAAGAGGATTATCGTTCCATCTATGAACAGGCGGGATTTCAGACCATTACTGTCAGCGCCAGGGAAAAGGAAGGCATCGACAGATTAAAAGACCTGCTTCGGGGCAAGACCACCACGGTGGCGGGGCCCAGCGGTGTCGGCAAGTCTTCGCTGGTCAACTGCTTACAGTCGGGTATCGTGATGGAGACCGGGTCCATCAGTGAGAAGATCGAGCGTGGAAAACATACCACCAGGCATTCCGAACTGATCTCCATTGCACCGGATACTTACATTCTGGATACTCCGGGGTTCAGCTCCCTGGGACTGTTCGGACTGGAAAAAGAGCAGCTGGCGGGATTTTATCCCGAATTTGTTCCTTTTGAAAAATATTGCAGATTCGGAGGATGTTCTCATATCTCAGAACCGGTCTGCGGCGTGAAAGATGCCGTGGCGGAAGGGGAGATTTCGCAGACACGTTACGAGAATTATTGTCTGCTCTATGAGGAACTGAAAAGTCAGAGAAAATATTAATTATGAGTGAAGTGCAGAATCATCTTGGGGAAAAATTTAAAGAGACCATTGCCGAAGCTATGAAGACCGGAGATTTCCGGGCACTGAATACATTAGTAACCGATACGGTCACCAATGCTTTGCGGGAAGCGGATTTTCAGGCGAATCTATCCAGGGAAGCCACGGAAAAAAAGGTCTGGAATTCCCAGCGCAACTGGCAGGATAAAAAGCGGGAAGAAGAGAAGTCTAAAGAGCAGATCCAGACGGAGCGCGAAGAACGGGAAAGACAGCGGGAAGAACACCGCAGACAAAACGAAGAATGGCACAGACAGCGAATAGAACGGGAAAAACAATGGGAAGAGCAGCGTAAGGCACAGGCGGCGCAGAACCGTGCCAGGAATCAGGCAGGAGTCGGGACACCCAGAAAGGCTACGGCTTCCGAGATGACTTCTTTGGTAAAAATGGAGAAAAAGGGAAGCGTGTCCGGAACTTTGTGTACCGTGTTCGGCGGCATCGGACTTGGCTTTTCCGGGCTGGGACTTTTGGTACAGCTTCTTCTGGCAGCTTTTAGTGCGGCAAGTTTAAGTGCGGCAATTCTTCCGGGAGTACTTTCTTTGGTATTTTTGGAGATGATATCCTATGGCAACGGACAGCGCAGAAGATTACAGCGTGCGGAGAAATATCTGGAGCTGTGCGGTACCAAGATGTACGGTGTGATCACGGAGATGGCGCGTTATACCGGCAAAAGCGTCCGCTATGTAAAAAAAGATCTGCGTAAAATGTTAAAAGCCGGAATGTTCCCTGACGGTCATCTGGATGATAAAGAAACCTGTTTTATGTTAAATGATGTGATCTATCATCAATATCTGGAGACAGAAAAGGCTTATCTGGAACAGAAAAAATCAGAGGAACAGGCAAAACAGATGCCGGACAAAGGAACAGCACAGGACGCTGCACAGACGGAGAGAGAACAGGAACTCCACAGTATGGTGGCAGAGGGGATGGAATGCATCAGACATCTGCGGGATCTGAACGACCGGATCGAAGAGGAGGCAATCTCCGAGAAGCTGTACCGTCTGGAGAATCTGTTGAAGGAGATCTTCGACAGAGTGCAGGAGCACCCGGAGCAGATGCACAGAATGCATAAATTAATGGATTATTATCTGCCCACTACTTTAAAGCTGGTGGAGCAGTATGCGGAATTTGATGAAGTCAGCAGTCCCGGAGAGGACATTCTCGATGCCAAGAAAGAGATCGGGAAGACACTGGACATGATCAATCAGGCATTTGTGACATTGTTAAACAATCTGTTTCAGGATGCAGCCTTTGACGCAGCGGCTGATGCGCAGGTATTACAGACCATGCTGGCAAAGGAAGGTCTGACGGAATCCGATTTTGTAATGGAAAAACAGTAAATTGAAATTTGATTCGCGATTCCTCCGACGAAAGGAATCGTCTGCGGAAGGGAGATTAGTATGAACATGGATTTAGACGCAGCAACGAAAGAAGCACCGACTCTTACACTGGATCCTTTTGCCGAGGCAAAGGAAGAGATCGTGGAGAAGAAGCCGGAGGAGTTAGTGGAAGAGCAGGCGGTTCCCGAGATGGAACTGACACCGGAGGAGCAGAAGCAGGTGGATGATTTCGCAGCACAGATCGACCTGACCAATACCCAGGCGGTGTTACAGTACGGAGCCGGAAGCCAGAAGAAGATCGCAGATTTCTCAGAGACGGCGCTTAATAATGTCCGGACCAAGGATATGGGAGAAGTTGGAACTCTGTTAACCGATGTGGTGGCACAGCTAAAGGACTTCGACACCGAGGAAGATAAGGGATTTTTCGGACTGTTCAAAAAAAGCGGAGACAAGCTGAGCAATCTAAAAGCAAAGTATGATAAGGCAGAAGTCAATATCACAAAGATCTGTGATGCCATGGAGAGTCATCAGGTAGTGTTGTTAAAGGATGTGGCTGTGTTGGACAAGCTATACCAGCTGAACCTGAATTACTTCAAGGAACTGTCCATGTATATCCTGGCAGGCAAAAAGAAGCTGGCGCAGGCAAAAAGTGTGGAGCTTCCGGAACTTTTAGAGAAGGCACAGAAGAGCGGACTGCCGGAGGACACGCAGGCAGCGAAAGATTTCGCGGCAATGTGTGAGCGGTTTGAGAAGAAGATCTATGATCTGGAGCTGACCAGAGCCATTTCCCTGCAGATGGCACCCCAGATCCGTCTGATCCAGTCCAATGATATCGCCATGTCCGAGAAGATCCAGTCGACGTTAGTGAATACGATCCCCCTGTGGAAGAGTCAGATGGTCATTGCCATCGGTCTGGATCATGCTACCGATGCCGCCAAGGCACAGCGTGCCGTATCGGATATGACCAATGAACTGCTGAAGAAGAACGCGGAAGCACTGAAGGTGGCGTCTGTGGAGACAGCGAAGGAATCCGAGCGGGGAATTGTGGATATAGAGACACTTAAGAGTACGAATCAGACACTGATGACGACATTGGATGAGGTCATGAAGATCCAGGAAGAGGGACGTGCGAGAAGACAGAGCGCAGAGGAAGATTTACAGCGCATTGAGAATGAAATGAGAGATAAATTACTGGAGATGAGCCGGGCATCCCATACCTGAATTTTACATAATTTTAATCAGCTTCATCTTGACGAAACAGATAAGGAAAATTAAAATAAAATACACGAAGGTTAATTCACGGAAGGAGCAGAAAACAAATGAAAAAACTGGAAGAAATACTGAGAGACAAGCCAATTAAAAATAAGCTTTCTTTTGCATTCCGCATCATGGACATTTTATATGTGGTGCTGGCACTGGTGGCAGTGGTGGAATTGATACGGTCAAAAGGCTATATAGGAAGTATAGTTGTTGTGGTTTTACTTGTTTTAGCTATCATATTTAATGCATCCATGTCGAAAATGCTTGCCAAAATGCTGATAGATCCGATCACGAACCTGGTAACTGCGTCTGAGAAGATCGCATCCGGTGATTTTGAGATCGGTGTACCTTATGAATCTGAGGATGAGCTGGGCAGACTTTCCGACAGCTTTGAGACCGCCGCAGCTATTTTGAAAAAGGTTGTATCAGATCTGCAGACTATTGTAGAGCAATTTTCCGATGGTAATTTTGATGTTCACAGCAGCTGCCCGGAGGCATATGTCGGACTGCTCCGAAATGTTTTGGATGAGCTGGATGAAATGGTAAATAAGATCAGTGAGACCATGCACGGTATTCAGGATTCCTCCGAGCAGGTATCTGCGGGCAGCAATCAGCTGGCAGTCAGTGCACAGGATATAGCGGAGGGCGCTACCCATCAGGCAGCATCCGTAGAAGAACTGGTGGCTACCGTAGACGAAGTAACCAGTCAGGTACTGGAGAATACCAAGTCTACCGACATTGTACATGACAAGGCGAAAAAGGTAGGTATCGAGGCAGCCAACAGCCAGAAGAAGATGGATGAACTGGTAGATGCCATGAAGAAGATCAACGCAACGACCCAGAACATTGAAAAGATCATCGCGGATATTGAGAATATCGCATCCCAGACCAATCTGCTGTCCTTAAATGCTTCCATCGAGGCAGCCCGTGCCGGAGAGGCAGGAAGAGGCTTCGCAGTCGTGGCAGATCAGATCAGACAGCTGGCAGAAGAGAGTGCTAATTCTGCAGTAGAGTCCAAGAAGCTGATCGAAGAGTCCATGAATGAAGTAGAGGTGGGTAATAAGGTCACCAAGGAGACCAATGATGCTATGCAGGAGGTTATGGCTGAGCTGGATCAGATCATCCAGGAGGTTGCCAATATCCGTACTGCGTCTGACAAACAGGCGGTTTCCGTTAAAAATATCAAAAAGGGTGTGGAAGACATCAATGATGTTATCCAGTCTAACTCTGCAGCAGCTGAAGAGACTTCCGCTACCAGCGAGGAGCTTTCCGCATCTGCAACGACTCTGAACGAGCTGTTAGAGCATTTCAAACTGCGCGGCTGATCAGAGGATGTGTTCTGAAATAAGCGGAATAAGGAAGAGAGAACAGAAGAACCATAGCTGTAAGTTCACAGCTGTGGTTCTTTTCATATCGGAGGAGTAAAAGACAAATGCTTCACAGAAAACAATACAGGGTGGCGGTGAGAGTAACCATTATGGTGCTGGCGCTTACCCTGACTGCCTGTGGAACACAGGAAAATACCGGGAGTACGGAAAGCGTGAAGAGCACAGAAGCCATGGAGAACGCAGAAACCGTGGAGAGCACAGAGACCATAGAGAATGCGGAAATTATAGAAGCTATGGTTGCGGAGAGTGTGGCACCACAGGGAACGGCAAATGTCACACCACAGATGCAACCGGTGGAATACACCAACTTGCAGCAGATCACCCTGGATCCCACATGGGAATATGCGGATCATTCTAAGATCAATTCCGGAGCAGCGGTGCTGTACCCGGCACCGGAGGAATCCGGACGCAAAGGCATCATCATCGGTGTCAATGCCGGACACGGGACGGCGGGCGGTGCGAAGGTGAAGACGCTGTGCCATCCGGATGGCTCGGCGAAGGTCACCGGTGGCAGCACAGCGGCAGGAGCTACGGAGGCTGCGGCAGTCTCCGGGGGCATGACATTTCAGGACGGCACACCGGAGCGGGAGGTGACATTACGTATGGCACAGATCCTGCGGGATAAGCTGTTATCTTCCGGTTATGATGTGCTGATGCTCAGGGACAGTGAGGATGTGCAGTTAGACAATGTGGCGCGGACTGTGATCTGCAACAATGTCGCGGATTGCCATATTGCACTGCACTGGGACAGCGGTGACGGCAAAAATTACGACAAGGGATGCTTCTACATCTCGGTGCCGGAAACACTGAAAACCATGGAGCCGGTAGCGTCGCACTGGCAGCAGCACGATACCCTGGGAACGGATCTGGTGGAGGGACTGCGGGAGCAGGGCACTATGATTTATGGGATAGGAAATATGAGTATTGATCTGACACAGACTTCTTATAGTACGATTCCCTCTGTGGATATGGAACTGGGAAACGCATATTCGGATCACAGTGATGTGGTATTGGAACAATTGGCCACAGGGCTTCTTGCCGGAATCAATACTTACTTTGAACAGTAGGGACTTTGCAAAGAGTGTGAGGTATGCTATAATACTATTTTAGATTCGTTTGCCTCTGCACGGAGGCGGATGGACTTATGAGCGAAATACAGAATAGAAAATACAAGAAAGGCAGACCCTTTTGGTGGGTCTGAACGGTAAATAAATCATGAAGCTGGGTATCGTAGGTCTTCCCAACGTAGGAAAGAGTACACTTTTCAATTCCCTGACCAAGGCGGGAGCGGAATCCGCTAACTATCCTTTCTGTACCATCGACCCCAATGTGGGTGTGGTAACAGTTCCGGATGACAGATTAAAGGCACTGGGAGAGATGTATCATTCCAAGAAAGTGACCCCTGCTGTGATCGAATTCGTAGATATCGCAGGTCTGGTAAAGGGTGCTTCTAAGGGTGAAGGACTGGGCAACCAGTTCTTAAGCAACATCCGTGAGGTGGATGCCATCGTCCATGTGGTAAGATGCTTCGAGGATACGAATGTCATTCATGTAGACGGCAGTGTAAATCCTTTACGGGATATCGAGACCATTAATTTAGAGCTGATCTTCGCAGATCTGGAAGTACTTGAGAGAAGACTGTCCAAGGTAGTCAAGGCTGCCAGAATGGACAAGACCTATGCCAAGGAGCTGGCACTCTTAGAGCGTATCAAGGAGCATCTGGAAAGCGGTAAGATGGCGAAGAGCCTGGAAGTCACCGATGAGGATGAACTGGCTCTGATAAAGGAATACAATCTGCTGACCTACAAGCCCGTGATCTATGCGGCAAATGTATCCGAGGATGATCTGGCAGACGACGGCGCATCCAATGAGATGGTAGCGAAGGTGCGAGAGTTCGCTGCAAGTGAGAACAGCGAAGTATTCGTCATCTGCGCACAGATCGAGGAAGAGATCTCCGAACTGGATGATGACGAGAAGGCAATGTTCCTGGATGATCTGGGACTAACGGAATCCGGTCTGGAGAAGCTAATCAAGGCAAGCTATCATATCTTAGGTCTGATGAGCTTCTTAACCGCAGGAGAGGATGAGACCAGAGCATGGACCATCAAGATCGGTACCAAGGCGCCTCAGGCAGCCGGCAAGATCCATTCCGATTTCGAGAGAGGCTTCATCAAGGCGGAAGTTGTAAATTACAAGGATCTCTTAGAGCAGGGCTCTCTGGCAGCTGCCCGTGAGAAAGGCTTGGTCGGCATGGAAGGTAAGGACTATGTCGTACAGGACGGCGATGTAATTCTGTTTCGATTCAACGTGTAATACTAAGATCCGCAATAGACAGATTACGAGACTGCTTGCAGGCAGAGTAATCTGTCTATTAGCGAATGTCTATTCCGGATTCGAGAGCGCAAAGCGCGAAGAAGCCGGATAGTACTAAGAAAGGATATAAATATTATGATGAATGCAGGAGATATTGCATTTCCCCATTTAGGCATTTACCTGGAAAATGTTCCCAGAAGCTTTACCGTATTCGGTTTCGAGATCGCTTTTTACGGTCTGATCATCGGCATCGGTGTACTGGCGGGTATCCTGATGGCGGTGCATGAAGCGAAGGTGAGCGGAGAGAATCCGGATACTATTTGGGATTTCGCTATTTATGCCGTGATCTTTTCCGTGATCGGTGCCAGAATTTATTACGTGGTATTTGCCTGGGATTATTACAAGGACAATCTGTTGAGTATCTTCAATACCCGTAACGGTGGTATGGCGATCTACGGTGGTGTGATCGGAGCTTTCCTGACTCTGTTCATTTACTGCAAGATCAAGAAGATCAGCCCTTTCCGGTTGGGAGATCTGTGTGTACCGGGACTGATCTTAGGACAGGTTATCGGCCGCTGGGGCAATTTCATGAACCGTGAAGTGTTCGGAGAATATACGGATAATTTCCTGGCTATGCGGCTCCCTGTCGAAGCGGTGCGCAGCCGGGATATTTCCGAGAATGTAGCGGCACATATTATTGAGGGAACGAATTATATTCAGGTACACCCCACATTCCTCTATGAGAGTCTGTGGAATCTGCTGATTCTGATCATTATGCTGGTATACCGCAAGCACAAAAAGTTCGAGGGAGAGATCTGCCTTTTGTATTTCGGAGGCTATGGCCTCGGCAGATTCTGGATCGAAGGTATCCGGACAGATACCCTGTTTATCCCCGGAACGAGCCTCGCCGTATCCCAGGTATTATCCCTGTGTATGGTGATCTTCGCGGTGGTGACGGACATTGTGGTACGTATGCACCTGAAAAAACAGCCGAAAGTGGAAAAAAATTAAAATTTTTTAAAAATTTATTAAGAATATCGAAATGAGAGCAAATACATAGATATTGTATTTGCTCTCATTTTTTTACCACATATAGTAGAAAAGAGCGCTCTTGTCATAGGACAGGACGCTTTTTTTGATTCTGCCGTCGAAAAAAGCCACTTGATTTCTCTTGTAAAATCCCTTAATTTAGTATAAAATCATAATAAAAGTGGGAGAAAGTGGAGTCAAGTGCCACAAAGTGGTAGATTTATGAAAAAATGACCTCCTTTTTCGTGGCAGTCCCATTTTGGATGAATGGTGGTGAGTGCGATGTTTATGAGCGAGTACAACCATACGTTAGATACGAAAGGCAGGTTGATCATTCCGGCGAAATTCCGAGAGACTTTAGGCGAGGAATTTGTGATTTCCAAGGGAATGGACGGCTGCTTATTTGTGTATGCGCGCGATGACTGGAACGCTTTTGAACAGAAGCTGACCTCATTACCTCTGATCAATAAGGAAGCAAGACAATTTGCCCGTTTCTTCTTAGCCGGTGCGGCTACGGTGGAAGTGGACAAGCAGGGAAGAATCCTGTTGCCGGCACACTTGCGAGAATTCGCCGGACTGGAAAAAGATGTGGTGTTAGTCGGAGTCGGCAGCCGCGTGGAGATCTGGAGCAAGGATAAGTGGGAGACCATGAACTCGGATGCGGATATGGATGAGATCACCGGCGCCATGGAAGGACTGGGACTGACTATTTAAAAGAAGCAGATTTAAAGAAGCAGGAGAGGATGACCGTCGTGGAATTTAATCATTATTCTGTGATGTTGCATGAGACCATCGAACAACTGAATATCAGACCGGACGGCATCTATGTGGACGGAACTTTAGGAGGCGGCGGACATGCCTATGAGGTGTGCAGCCGCTTACAGAGCGGACATTTCTACGGGATCGATCAGGATGACGCGGCGATCGCGGCGGCATCGGAGAGATTACGATGCTTTGGAGATAAAGTGACCGTGATCCGCAACAATTACGTGAATGCGGTGGAGGCACTCAGAGAATACGGAGTCACCGGTGTGGACGGCATCGTGCTGGATCTGGGAGTCTCTTCCTACCAGTTAGATACCGAGGACAGAGGGTTTTCTTACCGGTTTGATGCACCGCTTGACATGCGGATGGATCGCAGGCAGACCCTGACAGCGAGAGACATCGTGAACAATTATTCCGAGATGGAGCTGTATCATATCATCCGGGATTACGGCGAAGATCCCTTTGCGAAAAACATTGCAAAACATATTGTAAAAAACAGGGCGGACAAGCCCATTGAGACTACCTTTGAATTAAATGAGATCATTAAGGCCGCAGTTCCGGCGAAAATGCGACAGAACGGACATCCCTCCAAGCAGACATTCCAGGCGATCCGCATTGAGTGCAATCAGGAACTGGAAGTACTGAAAAAGGCTTTGGACGAATTGATCGATCTGCTACATCCCGGCGGAAGGTTCTGTATCATCACTTTCCATTCCCTGGAAGACCGGATCGTGAAAAATGCGTTCCGCAGGAATGAAAATCCCTGTACCTGTCCTCCGGAATTTCCGGTGTGTGTATGCGGTAAGGTCTCCAAGGGAAAGGTGATCACCAGAAAACCGATCCTTCCCGGTGCGGAAGAACTGGAAGCAAACAGCAGGTCCAAGAGCGCAAAGCTACGTGTGTTTGAAAAGAAATAAGAATTTTAAATCTTTAATCAGTGAAAGTGGGAATAAAGTATGACACAGAGAAGAAGTAATACCCCATACATATATGATAATACAGCAAGAGACTTACAGGTCCGGAGACAAATGGAAGAGCCCCGGAGACAGCTGTCTCATGAGACGAGAAAAAACAGAGAAAAAGCAAGGCACATGAGCATCGGCTATGTGACTTTTCTGATGGTGGCACTGGTGGCATGTGCATTTTTCCTGGTGAACTATATTCAGATGCAGTCACAGCTGACCACAAAGATCACGGAAGTATCCAGAATGGAGAGTGAACTGAACGCTCTGAAATTGTCCAATGATGAAGAATACAGCCGTATCACCAGCAGTGTGAATCTGGAAGAGATCAAGAAAATTGCCATCGGTGAACTGGGAATGACCTACGCAACAGAAGGGCAGGTAATTCCTTATGCCGGCATCAGCAACGATTATATGCGTCAGGCTGACGGCAGTCAGAACTAAGCACGGGAGGCAGAACGTGTGAAGGAGAAGAACCCCAAGAAATTCAGTATCAAAATGCAGAAGAAACTGTTATGCCTGTATGTATTGATCATACTGGCATTTATTCTGCTGTCGTTTCGTCTGTCATGGATCGTGAGAGCGGACGGAGCTGACTATGAGAAGCAGGTGCTCTCCCAGCAAAAATACGATTCCATCACCCTGCCGTTTAGACGTGGTGACATCGTGGATGCCAAGGGAACGAAGCTTGCCGTCAGTGAAAAGGTGTATAACCTGGTCATAGATTCCAGGGTAATGCTGGACCGGGAGGATTATCTGGAACCCACCATGGAAGCGCTGGCTGCGAATTTCCCGGATCTGGACATGACGGCGGTGCGGCAGTATGTAACATCTCATCCCGAATCTTCCTGGTATGTGCCTCTTCGGAGGATGACTTATGACCAGATCAGCGGATTCCAGGCGGCAGCTCTGGAGAATGGCAAGATCCGCGGTGTCTGGTTTGAAGAGGAATATAAGAGAGTCTATCCAAACGGTTCTCTGGCGGCAGATGTGGTCGGATTTGCCAGAGCGGACAATGAAGGACAGTACGGACTGGAAGAGTATTACAATGATGTCCTGAACGGAACCACCGGAAGAGAGTACGGTTATCTGAATGATGATGCCAATCTGGAACGTACGATCAAGCCGGCAGTGGACGGCAACACGATACACAGTACCATTGATGCCAATATTCAGGGTATTGTGGAGAAATACCTGAAGCAGTTTAACGAGGAACATAAGGATGCGGCACATCCCGGCAATGGCGCGGAAAATGTGGGCTGCATCATCATGGAAGTCAATACCGGCAATATTTTGGCCATGGCAAGCTATCCTACCTATGACCTGAACGATACCAGGAATACGGATGCCCTTTTGGGATCCCGTAAGATCGAGATGGTGACCAATGCCAACGGTTACCGGGTACTGACGAAGACAGATACCTATTTTACCCAGGAAGATATCGATGCCCTGACGGATGAAGAGCTGTTGGATAATCTGAACTACCTGTGGAAGAACTATTGTATCTCCACCACCTACGAGCCGGGATCCACGGCGAAGCCTTTTACCGTGGCAGCAGCACTGGAGAGCGGTGCCATCACCGGCAACGAGCACTATCAGTGTAACGGCTATCTGGAAGTCGGCGGACATACGATCAAATGTCACAGCTACCGTTCCGGCGGTGAAGGCGATGTATCAGTACAGGATTCCATTGCCTGGTCCTGCAACGTAGCGTTAATGAAGATCGCAGCCACCATGGGCAAGGAGGAATTTGCCAAATTCCAGCAGACCTTTAACTTTGGATTAAAGACCAACGTGGATCTGGCAGGAGAAGCGAGAACCGCCAGTCTCTTGTTCCCGGTAGACCAGATGGGAAGCGCTGATCTGGCGACCAACAGCTTCGGACAGAACTTCAATGTGACCATGATCCAGATGATCACCGGTTTCTGCTCCCTGATCAACGGCGGATATTATTATGAGCCCCACATGGTGGACAAGATCACCAATGCAAGCGGAGCAACGGTGGAGAACATTGAACCGAGAGTGTTACGACAGACCATCTCCGAGAGTACTTCGGCAAAGATCCGACAGTATTGCAGAGCTACCGTTATGGAAGAGGGCGGTGACCGCAGAACCGGTAGAACCGCAAGACCTGCCGGATATGCCATCGGCGGCAAGACCGGTACCGCAGAGACCATTCCTCGTAAAAACGGTGAATATGTTGTATCCTTTATGGGATATGCACCGGCGGATGATCCTCAGATCGCCATTTACGTGGTTGTGGACCGTGCCAATGCATCCCCTCAGGATGATGCAAAGTTCGCAACGGGAATCGTTAGAAATGTTCTGACGGAAGTACTGCCTTATCTGAATATCTTCATGACGGAGGAGCTGTCTGAGAAGGAGATTCAGGAACTGGCAGAGAAACAGATCGAGATTACGAATCAGTATACACAGAAACCGGAAGACGGGGATACCCAGAATAACGGTGACGGAACAGGTGACGCTTCCGACCCTGCGGACCAGACGGGTGGAGAGAACACCGGAACCGGAGAGGGAGAAGAGACTCCCACGACTTCTGAGGACTGGAGAAACTACCCTGTGGATCCCGCTACCGGATATCTGGTAAGCCCGATCGACGGCGGCCTGATCGATCCCGTTACGGGAGAGGATGTCGGCGGAGCGGATACCCTGGGTGACAGCCCGGTGAACAATAATCTGCTGAATCAGCAAAATGAATAAATAAATAGCCGTTCATGGAACGAATAGCCTCACCTTTGGAGCCATAAAATGTAAAAAGCTCCGTGGGTGAGGTTTTTTTATGGCAGATCATCAGAACCGATTTTTTCACCGCAAAAAGATCATGACCATATTTTTTCTATGTACGGCAGTCTTCTGCGGGCTGCTTGGACGACTTTTGTACCTGATGGTATGGCGGGCGGATTATTATGGGGATGCAGCCACCAGACTGCACGAGAGGGAGAGAAGCATCAAAGCGGCAAGAGGGAGGATCCTGGATCGTAACGGCGTCGTGCTGGCGGATAATAAAACGGTCTGTACCGTATCCGTGATCCATAACCAGATCAAGGAACCTGAGCAGGTGATCGCCATGTTGGTAAAGGAACTGGGTATCTCTGAGGAACTGGCCAGGAAACGGGTGGAAAAATATTCCTCCATAGAGCGGGTGAAAAGCAACGTGGATAAGACTGTCGGTGACAGAATCCGGGAATATGATCTGGCAGGGGTAAAAGTGGACGAAGACTATAAGAGATATTACCCTTACGGAGAACTGGCAAGTAAGGTGCTGGGATTTACCGGAGGCGATAATCAGGGGATCATCGGACTGGAAGTGGTCTACGAGGAAGTACTTAAGGGAGAGCCCGGTATGATATTGACCGTAACAGATGCCAAGGGAATCGAGGTAGATACGGCGGGAGAACGCCGGGTGGAGCCGGTGCCGGGGAGAGACCTTCGCATCAGCATTGACAGAAATATCCAGGAGTATGCCATGCAGCTGGCGGAACAGGCCTGTGCTGCCAAGGAGGCGGACAGCGTCTATATCATTGCGATGAATCCGAAGAACGGGGAGATCCTTTCGATGGTCAATTATCCGGAGTTTGATCTCAATGACCCTTATACGCTGCCTGTGGAGACCGCTACGGCAGAAGACGGCAGTCTCCTTACGGTGGACCCCGGGCAGCTTACCGCCGAGCAGAAGCAGGAAAAATTAAATGCCATGTGGAGAAACGGCTGCATTAATGATACCTATGAACCGGGATCTACCTTTAAGATCATTACCGCGGCTGCGGGATTGGAGTCCGGTGTCGTGACCCCGGACAGCAGCTTCTCCTGCCCGGGTTTTATCATCGTGGATGACCGTAAGATCAGATGCCATAAGACGGTGGGACATGGAAGTCAGACCTTTGTGCAGTGCATGGAGAACAGCTGTAATCCGGCACTCATTACCGTGGGACTCCGCCTGGGTGTGGATGAGTATTACCGGTATTTTGAGCAGTTTGGTCTAAAACAGCGCACCGGGGTGGATCTGCCGGGGGAGGCGGCAACGATCATGCATAAAAAGGAAGACATGGGAAATGTGGAACTGGCGACGGTGGCTTTCGGGCAGTCCTTTCAGATCACGGCGATCCAGCTTCTGACTACGGCATCCTCCATTATCAACGGCGGCAATCGAATCACGCCACATTTCGGGATCGAAGCGCTGAACCGGGACGGAGAGGTGGAAGAGGTGTTTTCCTATCCGGTACGCAGCGGAATCCTGTCGGAGGAGACCTCTGCCACCATGCGCTATATCCTGGAGATGGTAGTAGCGGAAGGATCCGGCAGGAACGGGCAGGTGCAGGGGTTCCGGGTAGGAGGAAAGACCGCGACAAGCCAGACCCTGCCCCGTGGGAGCGGACGTTATATTTCTTCTTTTATCGGTTTTGCTCCGGCGGATGATCCCGAGGTCATCGCCATAGCCATTATCAATAATCCACAGGGCGTCTATTACGGAGGACAGGTGGCAGCCCCTATTATAAGGCAGTTGTATGAAAATATTTTACCTTACCTGGGATTGGAGAAGACAGAAGATACTGCTGTCGAAAATAACTGAATGAAAAAGGTTCCGGCGGGTGAAAATTTGACAAAATCTGCTGACCACACCCCTTATAATGATTCTGAAGGAGGGGTGTGATGCATTATGAACTGTATTTTGACAGCCTGTTCCTCCTGAACTTCGGCATGAACCTGTTACTTCTGATCCTGGTGGATCACAGTACCTGCCACACTGCCACGTGGTACCGGCTGACAGCCGGGGCGGCGATCGGAGCGGTATGTTATCTGCTCCCTTTTTTATGGAAGGGAACGGCGCTTCTAAAGCTTTTCCTGTGTCTTCTGCCGGGGACGGGACTCATGCTGTGGGTGGCTTTTCCCATACGGAATATGAGGGGATTCTGGCTGTATTTCAGAAAACAGTGCGTTTATACTTTTTTAATGGGAGGGGCGCTGGCGGCGGTGTTTCGAAGCTTTCCCGCAGGCAGAAAATTTCTCCCGGGCACCTGCATGGTGCTTGGAGTGGGAGCCCTTTTTTGTATCATTTTTCTGAGACACAGAAAAAAGGAAGAAGAGTACGCGGCGTATTGTCAGGTGTTCCTACGGGGAACGGACGGTGAATGCTGGGTCCCCGCCCTGATCGATTCCGGCAATACGTTAAGAGAGCCTATTAGCGGAGCACCGGTGTCGGTGCTGGATGTGAGGGTATTTAAGAGCCTGTGGAGAGAGGAACCTTCGGGATTTCGTGCCATCCCCTATCACAGCGTGGGGAAGAACAGCGGCATCCTTAGCGGTTATCCGGTACCGCAGATAACGATCCGGTACCGGGGCGTGGAAAAAGTGTGCAGAAATGTATATCTGGCAGTGAGTGAAGAGGAAATTGCCGGAAAAGAAATTCCTATGCTGCTGCATCCTGCATTGCTGCAGCCGGGAGACAGGAAGGAGCAATTATGATCTTAAAGATAGCAATACCCGGAAAAATGAAATTGAAAATAACACGCAGGGAGCCTTTTCCCATACATCGGAAAGGTGATCTTCACTATATCGGCGGAGCGGAAGTATTACCGCCTCCCCTCCAAAGTGATCAGGAGAATCAGGTCATCGGCGATCTGGGAACGGAGTATGAGGATGAGGCGAAGGCAATCCTCATCGAGCATAACCTGCGTCTTGTGGTCTACATAGCCAAAAAATTCGATAATACGGGAGTGGGCGTGGAGGATCTGATCTCCATCGGCACCATCGGACTGATCAAATCCATCAATACCTTTAATCCGGAGAAAAATATCAAACTGGCGACCTATGCCTCACGGTGCATTGAAAATGAGATATTGATGTACCTGCGGCGGAATAATAAGACGAAGATGGAAGTGTCCATCGATGAACCCTTAAATGTGGACTGGGACGGCAATGAACTGCTCCTGTCGGATATCCTGGGAACGGATGAGGATGTGATCTACAGAGGGATAGAGAACGAAGTGGAGCGCAAACTTTTAATGAATGCCGTAAGCAAGCTGTCAAACCGGGAGAAGACCATTGTACGGCTGCGGTTCGGATTGGGAACCCCGGACGGACAGGAGATGACACAGAAGGAAGTGGCAAGCTTTCTTGGAATCTCCCAGTCCTATATTTCGAGACTGGAAAAAAAGATCATGAGGCAGCTGAAAAAGGAGATCAGCCTGCATATTTGACTTTGCATTCGGGACGGATACATGATACTATAAAGATTACGGAGAGGACCCATTCTCCGGATTGTGAATGACAGATTTTAAGGATGAAGATACATGATACAGCGTGATGATATATTATCGATGGAATATTTAAAAAAGACGGAATTCACCGGATGCCACCAGGGGATGCGTTACCGCCTGGAACAGACACAGGATCCGGAGGACCCCGAGGGTGGTAAAAAGCTTATGGTGACGGTATGGCCGGAGCCTTTTAATTATTTTAAGACCTCGGAGGAAAAAAAGAAAAGAGCATATTTTTCTTTTGACGAGGATGGCGTGGTGGATGCCGTCGGCTGGATGAATGACCGCTTATTCGAGGATAAGAAGATATGGGAGGAAGCACCTTCCCATTGGGATACCTATCAAATGTAAGGAAATAATAAGATGATGTTAAAATATATCATAAAGGATCTGAAGGAGACCCTGGCCTATCTTCCCTACGGGATCATGGCGGGGGCTGTTGTGGGACTGCTCCTGAACGGACTGAATGCCAGACGGGAGCGTAAGGGGAAGGATGCTTTTCCCATGGCGGGACTCATGGCATTTTCTCTGTATCTGATGATCATTCTGGTGATCACTTTTTTCTCCAGAGAGGATGGCAGCCGGATCGGCATGGACCTGGAACTGTTCTCGACCTGGGGGACGAATGCGAGGAACCATGCGTATGTCGTGGAAAACGTATTGCTGTTTATTCCCTATGGATTTATCTGTCCCTGGGCATTTCCGTGGCTGAGGGGATTTTTCCGTAATACCTTTGCGGCATTCGTGACCAGCTTCGGCGTGGAGACGATCCAGCTGATCACCGGCAGGGGATATTTTCAGGTGGACGATATCCTGACCAATGTGCTGGGGGCAGTGATCGGATATCTGCTGTTTCAGATACTGTATGGAATGCTGCGGAGATTCCGCAGACAATAAAAGTGCAATCAGAACAATCAGAAGATAACATGAAAAATGAGGGAGAAAGCGGAAACGGCAAAACTGACACAGAACGAAAAGCTGGGGTTACTGTTAAATGCTGCACGTAAGGGGGATGTCACCCGGATATAAAAATGGAGGTCTATGCGGTAAGATAGCCCCGCATAGCTTTCAAAGCATTTTTTTCGAGGCGGGAGACCTGGGCCTGGGAGATGCCGATCATGTCGGCGACCTCGGTCTGGGTCTTACCTTCGAAAAAGCGCAGAGAGATGATATGACGTTCTCTGTCG
>ULRL01035728.1_pt1 | contig 34726 bp, 25 predicted proteins | sample 1955391 | NCBI WGS metagenome assembly ULRL01 (sample SAMEA4835681, study PRJEB28245) | human gut metagenome | biome: gut microbiome; material: fecal sample | place: Denmark | collected 2008
GCTCCACGCCGTCCACCACGGTGCGGCCTGTGCCGGAAATCACCACCCACACCTCATCACGGTTCATGTGGCTGTGGTAATTCATGCTGTGGCCGGGGTTCAGCGTCACCTTGATGGTCAGGCTCTCGTCCTCCACATCCAGTACGCGGAAGCTGCCCCAGGATTTTTCGGCAAACATGATCTGCTGGTCGAGCTTATCCACATAGGGCTTGATGTAGCTGGACTGCTCTTTATCCGATACCAGAATTCCCTCCGGGCTGGCAGAGATCACCACATCATGCAAGCCCATGGCCAGCACCGGCACGTTCAGCTCGTTCACCACATGCACGTTGGTGCAGGTATCGTTCATCATGGCCTTGCCCACGCTGGGCTCGCCCATCGCTTCGGTCAGGGTGTTCCAGGTACCAAGGTCCTTCCACTGGCCTGCAAACCGCATAACCTGGATTTTGGGTTCCTTTTCCACCACAGCATAGTCAAAGCTGATTTTGTTCAGCTCGGCATATTTATCAAACAGGTCCTTATAATCGGTAAAGTCGATCAGCTCATGGGCCTTATCCAGCACATAGCGCAGCTTGTAGGCAAACACGCCGCCGTTCCACAGCGCCCCCTGGGCGATGTAAGCCTTTGCCGTTTCGGCGTCCGGCTTTTCCTTAAAGGTTGCAACATCGCTCACGGCGCTGCTGTTTTTGGGGATAATATAGCCGTATTTTTCGCTGGGGTAGGTCGGCTCAATGCCCATCAGCACCAGGTTGGCTTCGCTTTTGGCAGCCTGCTCACTCAAGGCTTTCAGTGCCTCAAAGTAGTCATCCTCCACATAGGGGTCCACCGGGCAGACCACCACCGGCTCCTCCGGGTCCACGCCCTGCACATCGGCCAGATAGGCCGTTGCCAGCGCAATGGCGGGGAAGGTATCGCGGCGGCACGGTTCCACCGAAATGCCCACTTCCTCCCCCAGCTGGTTGTGGATGGCGGAAACCTGGGTCTTGCTGGTGGCAATGGTCACAGTCGCCCCTTTGTCTACCTGTTTGATCTGGCGGTACACCCGCTGCACCATGGATTCATAGCTTCCGTCCGGGCACTTGAAAATTTTAATGAACTGCTTGGAACGGATATCGTTGGATAGCGGCCACAGGCGCTTGCCGGACCCGCCGGAAAGCAGCACAATATTCATAATGGTTTCGCCTTTCTCAGCGCTCAGCACGCATGGGGTTATTCAAAAAGTCCTCATAAGCAAGGCGCAGGCCGTCCTCCAGCTCGGTCTTGTAGGTCCAGCCCAGGCCCGTTGCCTTGGAAACATCCAGCAGCTTGCGCGGTGTTCCGTTGGGTTTGGTGGGATCCCACTTAATCTCACCGGTATAGCCCACAACCTTGGCTACCAGCTCGGTCAGTTCCTTGATGGTCAGCTCTTTGCCGGTGCCTGCGTTCACCGTTTCGTTGCCGGAGTAGTTGTTCATCAAAAATACGCAGAGGTTTGCCAGATCGTCCACATACAAAAACTCGCGCAGCGGGCTGCCATCGCCCCAGCAGGTCACGCTGGTCACCCCGTTGACCTTTGCTTCATGGAAGCGGCGGATCAGCGCGGGCACCACATGGCTGTGGGTGGGATGGTAGTTATCGTTGGGGCCGTACAGGTTGGTGGGCATCACGCTGATGTAGTCGGTGCCATACTGGCGGTTCAGGAACTCGCAGTATTTCAGGCCGCTGATTTTAGCCAGAGCATAAGCTTCGTTGGTTTTTTCCAGCTCGCTGGTCAGCAGGCAGTTTTCCTTCATGGGCTGCGGTGCCATGCGCGGGTAAATGCAGGAGGAGCCCAAAAATTCCAGCTTTTTGCAGCCGTTTTTCCATGCGGAATGAATCACGTTCATTTCCAGCGTCATGTTGTCATACATAAAGTCCGCCAAAGCGTTCTGGTTGGCAACAATGCCGCCCACCTTGGCTGCGGCCAAAAAGACATATTCCGGCTTTTCGGCCGCAAAAAATTCTTCCACGGCATCTTGGCGGCACAGGTCCAGCTCTTTATGGGTCCGGGTAATGATATTGGTATATCCCTGGCGTTCCAGTTCCCGCACAATGGCGGAACCTACCATACCGCGGTGGCCTGCCACATAGATCTTAGCGTTCTTTTCCATCATAACAAATGGCCTTCTTTCTTATTTTACAACGCCTTTTTCCAGGTATTCTTCCAGGTTGCAGCGGATGTTTTCCTCTGCGCGCTCTACAGCTACTTTTTCCATGTCATGCTCCACCATGATCTTGACCAGTTCCTCAAAGCTGGTCTTGGTGGGGTTCCAACCCAGTTCCTGGCGTGCCTTGGTGGGGTCACCCCACAGGTTGACCACATCGGTGGGGCGGTAGAAATCCGGGCTTACCTCAATCAGCACCTTGCCGGTCGCCTTATCAACGCCCTTTTCGTTCATGCCCTCGCCAACAAATTCCAGCTCAATACCGACATAGTGGAACGCCAGCTGGCAGAATTCCCGCACGGAATGCTGCACGCCGGTGGCGATGACAAAATCATCCGGCTTATCGTTCTGCAAAATCAGCCACATGCACTCCACATAGTCCTTGGCATAGCCCCAGTCGCGCAGGCTGGACAGGTTGCCCAGGTAGAGCTTGTCCTGCTTGCCCTGCTTGATGCGGGCGGCGGCCAGCGTGATCTTGCGGGTCACAAAAGTTTCGCCGCGGCGCTCGGATTCATGGTTGAACAGAATGCCGGAGCAGCAGAACATGTTATATGCTTCACGGTACTCCTTGGTGATCCAGAAACCGTACTGTTTGGCCACCGCATAGGGGCTGTACGGATGGAACGGCGTTTTTTCGTTCTGGGGCACTTCCTCCACCTTGCCGTACAGCTCCGAGGTCGAAGCCTGGTACACCCGGCAGGTATCCGCCAGCCCGCACAGGCGCACGGCTTCCAGCACGCGCAGCACGCCGGTAGCGTCCACATCGGCCGTGAACTCCGGAACATCAAAGCTGACCTGCACATGGCTCTGGGCCGCCAGGTTATAAATTTCGTCCGGGCGCACCGAGCCGATCACAGCAACCAGGCTCATCGAATCGCCCATATCGCCGTAATGCAGGTGGAAATGCGGGTTGCCTTCCAGATGGGCAATGCGTTCACGGTAGTCAACGGAAGAACGACGGATGATGCCATGTACATCATAGCCCTTCTCGATCAAAAACTCTGAAAGGTAAGAGCCATCCTGGCCGGTAACGCCGGTGATCAATGCCTTTTTCATAAAAAATGCAGCCTCAACTTTCCTTTTCTATCATCATGCGCCGCCGGTCTGCCGCAGCATGGGCGGGAATGTAAATTCAGCTTTCAGGGGGCTTTGCGCAGCCTTGCCCTGTATTATATTAGTATACCCTGTTTTGCGTTTCTGCGCAAGTATACGCTGTATCCAACCTGTCGCCTGCTCTTGATTGACCTGCCCCGCACCGCAGATTATAATTATAAGGGTAATATTTCATCTATCCGGGCCGCTGCCCGTTCAAGAAAGCTGGAATCACATGCAGGATCTCAAACACGTTTTTTCTTACTTAAAGCCCTACCGGCGGGATTTATTCCTTGCCGTCGGGCTGGTTTTTGTGGAATGTATTTTTGAAATGGTCATTCCGATGCTGATGTCTGACCTGGTGGACCAGGGCGTGCCCAGCCATGATATGCAGGTCATTATGCTGCAGGGCAGCAAGATGATCATCTGCGCTGTGCTGGCCCTGATCACCGGCCTGCTGTACGCCAGGTTCGCCGCCCGCGCCGCCAACGGCTTTGCCGCTGCTCTGCGCGAAGCTGAGTACCGCAAGCTGCAGCAGTTCGACTTTGCCAACCTGGACCATTTTTCCACCCCTTCCCTCGTTACCCGCATGACCACCGATGTCACGGTCATGCTCAACGCCGTGGCCACCGGCCTGCGGCCTTTGGTGCGCAGCCCGGTCATGCTGTTCATGGGGCTGGGCATGGCATTCTTGCTCAATGCCAAGCTGACCATCGTTTTCCTTATTACAACGCCCATCCTGGCCGCTATTCTGGCCTGGATCGTAACCAAGGTCGGCCCGCTGTATGACCGCCAGCAGACTGCTGTGGACCATCTGAACGGCCGCGTACAGGAAGCCTTAACCGCCATCCGCGCCATCAAAGCGTTTGTGCGCGGCGATTACGAGAATGAGCAGTTTGAAACCGTCAATGACGAGCTGGCCGCCGCCAGCACCAACACCTTCCGGTATGCCGTGCTCAACCTGCCCGCGTTCCAGGCCGTTATGTACACGGCCATTGTCTGCATCATGTGGTACGGCGGCAATTTTATTCTGACCGACCGGATGACGGTCGGCGAGCTGACCGCCTTTTTGAGCTATGTTCTGCAGGTGCTCAACTCGGTCATGATGTTCTCCGGCGTGTTTTTGCAGCTTACCCGCTCCCTGACCAGCGCCCGGCGCATCCGTGCCGTGCTGGAGGAGCAGCCCGCGCTGGCCACCCCGGCTGACCCCGTTGCCGCCGTTGCCGACGGCAGCATTGATTTTGCGGACGTCAGCTTCAAATACAGCGCCGCTGCGGCCAGGGATGCCCTTTCCCACGTTACGCTGCACATTCCCGCCGGGGCAACGGTGGGCATTATCGGCGGCACCGGCGCGGCAAAAACAACGCTGGTACAGCTGATCCCCCGCCTGTACGATGCCACCTCCGGCACCGTCAAGGTCGGCGGGCAGGATGTGCGCCGGTATTACCTTGCTGCCCTGCGGGATGCTGTGGGCATTGTGCTGCAGAAAAACCTGCTGTTCTCCGGCACCATCCGTGACAACCTGCGCTGGGGTGATCCCAACGCCGATGACGAAACCCTGTGGGCCGCCTGCCGCGCCGCCTGCGCTGATGAATTTTTGGAGCGGATGCCGGACGGTCTGGATACCGACATGGGCCAGGGCGGCGTGAATGTTTCCGGCGGGCAGAAGCAGCGGCTCTGCATTGCCCGCACCCTGCTCAAGCACCCCAAAGTGCTGATTTTTGACGATTCCACCAGCGCCGTGGATACCGCCACCGAGGGCAAGATCCGCCATGCGCTGGCCGCCCTGACCGATGTAACCAAGCTCATCATTGCCCAGCGCATCACCTCGGTGATGGATGCCGACATGATCGTGATTCTGGATGACGGCAAAGTTCACGCTGTGGGCACCCACAAGGAGCTACTGGCGAATGATACCATCTACCAGGAAATTTATGCATCCCAGATGAAAGGAGATGACGCGGATGGCAAAGGCATTCAGCGGTAAAAAGTCGCAGCATTTTGGCAACACCATCCGGGTATTTTTGAACTACCTGGGCCGCCACAAGTTCATGCTGGGGCTGGTTGGGGTGCTTACCACTGTCAGCGCACTCGCCAACCTGCTGGGTACCTACATGATCAAGCCGGTGGTCAACGGTATTCTGGAAACCGGCAGCATTCCCGGCCTTGTCCGCGGTGTTGCCCTGACCGCCGCCATCTACGCGGTGGGCGCGCTTTCTACCCTGGGCTACACCCAGACCATGGTGCGCGCCGCGCAGAAGGTCTTGCATGATATCCGCCGGGACCTGTTTGCCCACCTGCAAACGCTGCCCCTCTCCTTTTTTGACTCCCGCCGCAACGGCGAACTGATGAGCCTGTTCACCAACGATGTGGACACCATCTCGGACGCGCTGAACAACAGCTTTGCTCTGCTGATCCAGAGCTTTATCCAGGTGGTGGGCACGCTGGTTCTGCTGTTTGTGCTCAACTGGCGGCTTTCGCTGCTGGTCGTGGTGGGGTACGCCGTCATGTTCTGGTACATCCGGTTCAGCACCAACCGCAGCCGTTTCTTCTACGCCCGCCAGCAGCAGGCTCTTGGCGATCTGGAAGGCTATGTGGAGGAGATGGCCGCCGGGCAAAAGGTGGTCAAGGTGTTCAACCATGAGCAGACCAACCTGGAAGGTTTTCAGGCATTGAACGCCCGCCTGCAAAGCGCCGGAACCAGCGCCCAGGGGTATTCCGCCACCATGATCCCCGCCGTTGTTTCCATCTCCTACATCAACTATGCGGTCATTGCCGTGCTGGGCGGGCTGATGGTTATGAACGGCCAGTCCAGCCTGGGCAGCCTGGCCAGCTATCTGGTGTTTGTGCGCCAGTCTGCTTTGCCCATCAACCAATTCACCCAGCAGGGCAACTTTCTGCTGGCCGCCCTTGCCGGTGCCGAGCGCATTTTCAATGTGCTTGACGAACAGCCGGAAACCGATGAGGGTACCGTCGAGATCGTTCGTGTGGAAAAGTCTGCGGACGGCACCCTTGTGCCCAGCGCCGGCGGCCGCCGCACCGGCCTGTGGGCCTGGCGCGACAGTGCCGACCCCGCCGCCCCTCTCGTTCCCCTGCGCGGGGATGTACGGTTCCGGGATGTCAGCTTTGGTTACATTCCGGGCCAGACCACCCTGCATGATGTTACGCTGTACGCCAAACCGGGGCAGAAGATCGCCTTTGTCGGTTCCACCGGCGCGGGCAAAACCACGATTACCAACCTCATCAACCGCTTTTATGATATCACCTCCGGCACCATCACCTATGACGGCATTGATGTGCGCAAGATCCGCAAAAGTGATCTGCGCCGCAGCCTTGGCGTGGTGCTGCAGAACACCCATCTGTTCACCGGCACAGTGGCGGATAACATCCGCTTTGGCAAACTGGATGCAACCGACGAAGAGATCATCGCCGCCGCAAAAATTGCCAACGCGCACTCCTTTATCGAGCGCCTGCCCCAGGGGTACAACACCATGGTATCGGGCGATGGTGCCAACCTGAGCCAGGGCCAGCGCCAGCTGCTGGCCATTGCCCGCGCTGCTGTGGCCGACCCGCCGGTGCTGATTTTGGACGAAGCGACCTCCAGCATCGATACCCGCACCGAAGCTCTGATTGAAAAAGGTATGGACCGCCTGATGGAGGGCCGTACCGTCTTTGTTATCGCCCACCGGCTTTCCACCGTACGCAATTCCAACGCCATTATTGTGCTGGAACACGGCGGCATTGTGGAGCGCGGCAGCCATGATGAACTGCTGGCCCAAAAGGGCGAATACTACCAGCTGTACAACGGCATGTTTGAACTTGCCTAAAATTCCTGCCAAGAAAAGTTCACATCCTTGTGGTAGAATAAATATTATGATGTTCAAGCAATATCGCCCATGGAAAGGGGACTACCCATGTCGCAGATGACAAAGCGCGCACTGGAAGCTTCGCTCAAGGAACTGCTGCGCCACAAACCGCTGGACAAAATCACAGTCAGCGACTTGACCGACCACTGCGGGGTCAACCGCATGACCTTTTATTACCACTTTAAGGATATTTACGACCTTGTGGAATGGTGCTGCGAGGAGGACGCTGCCCGCGCGCTGGCCGGGCAGAAAACCTATGATACCTGGCAGCAGGGCTTTTTGCAGATTCTGGAAGCCCTGCGGAAGGACAAAGCGTTTTTTACCAGCGTCTACCGTTCCATCAGCCGCGAACAGCTGGAAAATTATCTCTACCGCCTGACCTATGACCTGATGATGGGCGTTGTGGAGGAGCGCGCCGCCGGTATGACGGTTCGCCCGGAGGATAAAGAGTTTATCGCCAACTTTTATAAGTTCGCCTTTGTGGGGCTGACACTGGACTGGATCAAAAACGATATGCGTCAGGACCCCGCCCAGCTGGTGGAACAGCTTTCCACCCTGATTCACGGTGATGTGACCAAGGCGTTGGAAAAATGCCGCATTGATAAAAGCTGATGTACATCTTGCGTTAAGGGCCGAACCATGAAATGCACGATCTGCGAAAAACTAATGTAGGCCGCCATGGCCCCCACCATCTTCCGCTGTTTTCCCGCCCCTGTAACAAAAACTTCAAATTTTATACAAAACAGCCGCCGTGATAAAAATTTAATCACGGCGGCTGTTTTGCTGATTGTGAACCCCGCCTCCGCTGGTTATACTATAGACATTCCAAAAGGAACACCCCAGACAAACAACAGCAAACAATAAAACCAACGCAAGGAGGCTTTTTTATGTATTATTCCAGCGGTAACTATGAAGCTTTTGCCCATCCCGAAAAACCGGAGGGCGTTGACCACAAGAGCGCCTATCTTATCGGCAGCGGCCTGGCTGCGCTGTCCGCCGCATGCTTTATGGTGCGTGACGGCCAGATGAAGGGCGAGCACATCCATGTGCTAGAAAAGGACCCCCTCCCCGGTGGTGCCTGCGATGGCTACAAGTACCAGGACATCGGTTACGTCATGCGCGGCGGCCGCGAGATGGACAACCACTTCGAGTGCATGTGGGATTTGTTCCGCTCCATCCCCTCCATTGAGGATGAGAACGTCACCGTGCTGGACGAGTATTACTGGCTGAACAAGCACGATCCCAACTACAGCCTGTGCCGCGCCACCGTCAACTGCGGCGAGGATGCCCACACCGATGGCAAGTTCGGCCTGTCTGACAAGGGTGCCATGGAGATTTTGAAGCTGTTCATGACCCCGGACGAGCAGTTGTACGATAAAAAGATCACCGATTTCTTTGATGACGAAGTCCTGAACACCAACTTCTGGCTGTACTGGCGCACCATGTTCGCCTTTGAGAACTGGCACAGCGCCCTGGAGATGAAGCGCTACCTTCAGCGCTACATCCACCACATCGGCGGCCTGCCGGATTTCACCGCCCTGCGCTTTACCCGCTACAACCAGTATGAATCCATGATCCTGCCCATGGTCAAGTACCTGGAAAGCTATGGCGTGCAGTTCCATTACGGCGTCAAGGTGACCAACGTTGCCTTTGACTGCGCCAACGGCAAAAAGCAGGCCACCCGCATTGATACTCTGCGCGACGGCCACGAAGAGTGCATTGACCTGACCGAGAACGACCTGGTGTTTATCACCAACGGCGGCTGTGTCGAAAACTCCACCATTGGCAGCCAGACCACCGTTGCCCCCCTCAAGTTTGATCTGAAGGAAGGCGGCGGCTGGGATCTGTGGCGCAAGATCGCCGCCCAGGACCCCAGCTTCGGCCACCCGGACAAGTTCTGCTATGACCCGGAGCTGAGCAACTGGATGAGCGCCACCATCACCACGCTGGACCAGCGCATCGTGCCCTATATCAAAAAGATCTGCAAGCGCGATCCCTTCACCGGCAAGGTCGTCACCGGCGGCATTGTCTCCGTCAAGGATTCCAGCTGGCTGCTCAGCTGGACCCTGAACCGCCAGCAGCAGTTCCGCGACCAGCCCAAGGACCAGCTCTGCGTTTGGGTGTACAGTCTGTTCAGTGATAAGCCCGGCGATTACGTCAAGAAGCCCATGCGCGAATGCACCGGCGAGGAGATTTGCCAGGAATGGCTGTACCACATTGGTGTACCAGTTGACCAGATCGAGGATCTGGCTGCCAACAGTGCCAACACCGTGCCCTGCATGATGCCGTATATCGACGCTTTCTTTATGCCGCGCGCTGCTGGCGACCGCCCGGATGTTGTGCCCGAAGGCGCTGTGAATTTCGCTTTCATCGGCCAGTTTGCCGAGACCAAGCGCGATACCATCTTTACCACCGAGTATTCCATCCGCACCGGCATGGAAGCGGTTTACACCCTGCTGAACGTTGACCGCGGCGTACCGGAGGTCTGGGGCAGCGTATATGATATCCGCGACCTGCTGGATGCCACCGTAAAACTGCGCGACGGCAAAAAGGTCACCGATATGGAGATGAACGTTGTGCAGAAACTGGCCCTGAAAGAAGCTTTGAAGAAGCTGGAGGGCACCGAGATTGAAAAACTGCTGAAAGAATACAATGTGATCTGAAGCGTATCATCATTCTTCCATAAAAAGCACTGCCCCGGCGGGATATCTTGTCCCGCCGGGGCGCTGCTTTATATGATTCTATTTAAGGCAACACCGCACAATTCCCGCCTTACGGCTTAAGCACCGCTCCGACGGCTGCGGCACGGCATCTGCGTTGCCAAAATGCTCGATAATGTCGGGTTGCGGTACCCGCATCGTGCGTCGGGAGCAAAAGCCCCTCGCACTCTGCGACCGCTGCCCCTGCTTCGGTTCGCTGTTTCCGCCACTGGCGGCGCTCACCTTTGCAGCATCCAGTATTATCTGCGCTTTTGGCCTAGCAGCTGCCGCACCTCGCTCGCCGTATCGGCACTTAGAATTATGCGGTATTGCCTTAACATTTGCGTTTGCAGTCTATTCTGCTTACCCCAAAATTGCAAAGCTCTGTGCACCCAGCACCAGCTCATCGCCCTTCACTTCGGCTTTGCCGATCACATGCAGCACGCGGGTACCGTCTTCCAGCTTCAGGGGCAGTTCTGCTTCCTCGCGGGCGGGGTTCACCGCGCAGATCAGCTTGCCGCGCTCCCAGGCAAACGGGCGGTAGCTGCCCTTTGCCTTGGGGGCAAACCGCACATGGAACGGCGCATCGGAATCCAGATCCCGGTGGCTGTGGCGGAAGTTCAGCACCCCCTGCACGGTATGCCACAGGCTGTCAGGGTCTGCCTGCTGGGCAGCCACGGTGGGGGCGTCCGCAGTATCGTCCACCGGCAGGTACAGCTTGTCGGCTGCGGCGGTAGAAAATCCCTTGTTGGCGCTGTTATCCCACTGCATGGGGGTGCGGGAACCGGTGCGGAAATAGCCGCCCTCCTTGGTGGGCAGCGGCAGATAGCGCATGCCGATCTCATCGCCATAATACACAAACGGTGCGCCGGGCAGGGTAAACAGCATGGCGTAAGCAATTTTCAGCTCATCCGGGGTCAAACCGGCGGAGGGGCGGATGGTATCATGGTTGCAGGTAATCAAGCAGTACAGGCCGTCCTTGCGGGTCGCCTTGTAGCTGGGCAGCCAGTCATCCAGGAACTTGTCAATACCCGTGCCGGAATCCGCACAGAAATACGCCTTGCCGATGTTATGCGGGTCAGAATCTATTGCGCCATCATAATTGCGCATCAGCCAGCTGTAGCCATTGCCCTGCCATTCCAGCATAAAGTCCATATCAAAGCCGTTTTTCAGGGACTGGCGCGGCTGGTTCCATTCGCTCAACAGAGCGGCTTCGGGGTATTCCTTGTCCAGCATAGCGGCAATATCGCGCCAGATGGCACAGGTATACTTTTTGTGGTGGGTATCATTCTTGACCAGGCTGGATGCCATATCCACACGGAAACCATCGCAGCCCATATCCAGCCAAAAGCGCATCACATCCTTCACGGCTTCCACCGTTGCGCGCGGGCCGGGGGCGTCGGTGGGCATTTGCCACTTTTCGCGGCACTTGCCGTAACCATAGTTCAAAGCAGGCTGGCACTTGAAGAAGTTCAAAATATAAGTACCGTTGCGGTCGGTCTCGCCGCCAATGAACGGCATACCATCACCGGCGCTAAAGCAGGAGTCCGTCCAGATATAGCGGTCGGAATACTCATTCTTTTCCGGCTTGCTGCTCTCCTTAAACCATGCGTGTTCCTCGCTGGTATGGCCGGGCACCAGGTCCAGCAGCACATGGATGCCCTTGGCATGAGCTGCTTCAAACAGCGCTTTGGCATCCGCATTGGTGCCATAGCGGGGGGCAATCAGCTTATAATCGCGCACATCATACCCGGCGTCCTTGAACGGGGAATCAAAGCAGGGGTTGATCCAAAGGGCGTTGCACCCCAGCTCTTTGATGTAATCCAGCTTTTCGATAATCCCCTTCAGATCGCCGATGCCATCCCCGTTGGTATCATAAAAGCTTTGGGGGTAAATTTCGTAAAAAACTGCGTCTTTCAGCCATTGTTTCAAAACAATCACTCCTATTATTTTCTGTCCCTCTGCGCGGAATCCGGCGCACCGTATGGTTCCCGCTGCACCGGGCAAAGTTCCACTTTTATCATACGGTTCCGCACGGCAGTTGTCAATCACCTTTCACAAAAACAGACGCAGATATTTTTAATTTTCTGGTGCCGGTGCACAATTTCGTCCGCTTATGGTGCATTCTGCTGCGTAACGCTGCTGTTCAGCATCCGAGCAAATTCGCGCGCAGCTGCGTTGGGAACACGGCCGCCATCCTGCACCAGCACAACATGACGGGTGGGGATTTCCTCTTTCAACTGGATGGTAAACACATCCCCCGCGGCCAGGGCGTCCTTGGCAAAATTCTGCGGCACATACCCCAGCCCCAGCCCGCTTTTGACCAGCGGCACCACCTGGTCGGTGGTAGCGGCCTCAGTATCCGGCTGCAAAACAAGATTGTTGCTTAAGTAAAACTGGTTATAGAACGCATAGGTCATCGTCTCGCTGCCCAGGCAGATCAGAGGGTATTGCTGCAGTTCTTTCAGCGCCCAGCGGCGGCCCTGCAAAAATTCAAAGTCCCTGCCGGCAATCAGAATTTCCTGGAACGGCATCAGCAGGGTACGGCGCATCGTGGATTCCAACCGGGCCGGGGTGGTGATCACACAAAGATCCACCAGCCCGCGCCCCAGCGCACGGATGGCCTGCGGGGTGGAATGGTTGGCAATGCGCAGCCGCACGCCGGGGTAATGCCGGTGGAATTCCCGCAGCTTATCCAGCAAAAACACATTCAAAGCGGTCTCGCTGGCGCTAATGGTCAGCGCGCCGCTTTCCAGCGCGGTAATGCCCGCCAGCTCGCTTTCCCCCGCCTGCAACTGCTCCTGGGCGATTTCCACGTGGGCAAACAGCACCTCGCCCTCCGGCGTCATCGTCACGCCGCGGGTGCTGCGCACCAGCAGCTTGCAGCCCAGCTGTTCTTCCAGCCGGTTCAGGGCGCGGGTCACATTGGGCTGGCTCATGCGCAGCACATTGGCCGCGCGGGTTATACTGTGATATTTGCAGACATAGTAAAATAAGCGGTAATATTCATAGTTTACATTCACAGTTTTTCCTCTTTTCCTGCGTTTTGCCATATCAAATACAAATATTTTGCATGCGAAACATATATTTTACAAATGTGTTTTCCGACAGTATAATACAAACCGTTCCAGAAAACAAGGCATACCGGCAGGGTTCGTGCATACTCCCCCCAGGGTGTACCTGAAACGTCGAAAATTTAGAAACGCGGCCGGATTCCGCGTTAAAAATCCTTGGAATCCACAAAGGATTCCTGCGGCTTTTTGCCTCGAATCCATCGCACATTTGCGAAATCTTCGTCATTTTCTTCGTTTTCAGCTACACCAGGTAAGCAAGCGGCCCTGCCGGTATTGCCCAGGAAGGATGACACCATGCAGTATCAGGATATGACAAAAAAAGAAATGCAGCGGGAATACCACCGTCTGTGCCAGCGCTACCAGGAGTACGAACAGCAGGGCCTGCAGCTGGATCTTTCCCGCGGAAAACCTGCGCCGGAGCAGCTGGCACTTTCGCAGCGCATGCTGGGTGAACTGAACTCCCGCAGCGTGCTGGACAGTGAGGATGGCACCGACTGCCGCAATTACGGCGGGCTGGACGGCATTCCCGAAGCAAAAGCCCTGCTGGCCGGTATGATCGGCGCGCGGCCGGAGCAGGTCATGGTGGGCGGCAACAGCAGCCTGACCATGATGTTCGATATCCTCAGCCACGCCATGCTGGACGGCCTGCTGGGCGCAGAGCCGTGGGTGCAGGTCAAGGACCGCAAGTTCCTTTGCCCCGTGCCGGGTTATGACCGTCATTTTGCCATGACGGAGCATTTCGGCTTCCAGCTAATCCCCATCCCCATGCACAATGATGGCCCCGATATGGACATGATCGAAGACTTGGTCCAGCGGGATGCTTCCATCAAAGGCATCTGGTGCGTACCCAAGTACCAGAACCCCACCGGCATTGTGTTCAGCCCCATGGTGGTGGAGCGCTTTGCCCACCTGCAACCCGCAGCGCCGGATTTCCGCATTTTCTGGGATAACGCCTACTGCGTGCATGACCTTTACCCCAACGCCCCGGCCGTCCTGCCAGACATCCTGTCCGCCTGCGCCAATGCCGGGCACCCGGATATGGTGTATGAGTTCTGCTCCACCAGCAAGGTTTCCTTCCCCGGTGCAGGCATCAGCGGCGTGGCGGCAAGTTCCGCCAACCTGATCGATCTGCGCAAAGTGTGGAAGTTTGCCACCATCGGCCCCGATAAGCTCAACCAGCTGCGCCAGGCACGTTTTTTCCGCAATGAAAGCGGCATTGAAGCCCATATGGCACGCCATGCCCGCCTGCTGCGCCCCAAGTTCGAGCAGGTCATCTCCATTTTCCGCGAGGAACTGGACGGCAGCGGCATTGCCAGCTGGACGGAACCCCGCGGCGGCTACTTCCTTTCCTTCGATAGCATGCCGGGCTGCGCGGCCCGCACGGTGGAGCTTTGCCGCCGGGCCGGTGTCAAATTCACCCCCGCCGGTTCCACCTGGCCCTATGGCCGCGACCCGCAGGACAGCAACATCCGTATTGCCCCCAGCTTTGCCAGCGCCGAGGAGATCGAACCTGCGGCCCGGCTGTTTACCATCTGCGTGCGGCTTGCCACACTGGAAAAGCTGGCGGCTACCCGCTTTGCATCCGAAACCGCCTTTGGCGCGGAACGCATCGCCTGAATCTCCGCTCCTTGGCAGTTTTGCACAAACACCGTACCTTTCCCTCACCATCAAAACCGCACAGAACCGCAAGATTTGTTTGAAATCAAGAACTTTTCCGTATTTTTTGTCATTAAATTCAGCAATTAGCTCAATTTTCAGTGCGCTTTATTGTGTATCATGCACAGTATTTTTAATCTGTCAGAATTACGGAATATCCAAAAGGCAGAATGTGCGGCAAGGGACTTACAAATGGCGGGGAATGGTGGTATTATGGCGGCATAAAGAACGCAGCAAGGAGGGTGCGGAAGCGGAACATCGCCGTTCCCCCCTTCTGTTTTTCTCCTTGGTGCGCTTTTTATCAGATAAATTCAAAACATAAAGCCAGCCCGGCGCACAAGCTGCCCCGCTGGCCAGAGGAGGCGGAATAATGAACGAACTGACCGCCGCCTTAAAAGAGGAGCTTAACGTTGATACGGCGTTTACCCTTCCCATTTTTGGCGGCATCGACATCCCGGAATCCATCGCGGTAAGCTGGGGCATCATGGCGTTTTTGGTGATCGTTTCGATTTTGCTCACACGCAATCTCAAGGTCAATCATATCAGCAAGCGCCAGGCCATCCTGGAAACCGCTGTGGTAACCATGGATAACTTCTTCAAAGATCTGCTGGGCGAAGCCGGCAAACAGTATGTGCCGTACCTGATCACGGTTGCACTGTACATTGCCTGCTCCAACCTGATCGGCATCATTGGTCTCAAGCCCCCCACAAAGGACCTGAATGTTACCGCAGCGCTGGCCATTATGAGCATTGTGCTGATCGAATATTCCGGCATCCATGCAAAGGGCGGCAAGCGATTTGTACACAGCCTGGCGGAACCCATTGCCCTGATGACCCCCATGAACATTCTGGAAATCGCCATCCGGCCCACCAGCCTGTGCATGCGTTTGTTCGGCAACGTTCTGGGCGCATTTGTCATCATGGAACTCATCAAACTGGTGGTTCCGGTTTTTGTCCCCGCAATTTTCAGCCTGTATTTTGATTTGTTTGACGGTCTGATCCAAACCTATGTGTTTGTCTTCCTGACCTCCCTGTTCATGAAAGAAACGATGGAATGACCTGCGTTTTCTTTCCCACTTTTACATTATTATAAAAAGGAGTAATTTATTATGGCAAGTTTGGTAGCTTTGGGCGCTGGCATCGCAGCACTGACCGGCATTGGCGCCGGCATCGGCATTGGCATTGCAACCGGTAAGGCAGCGGAGGCCATCAGCCGCCAGCCGGAAGCTGAAAGCAAGATCAGCAAGAACCTGCTGCTGGGCGCCGCCCTGGCAGAAGGCACCGCCATTTTCGGCTTCGTTGTTGCCCTGCTCATCATCCTGTTCCTGGGCTGATAACGGAGGCATAAACGATGCTGACACTGAATTTGAATATTCTGTGGACGGTCGTCAACATTCTGGTTCTGTTTGTTCTGCTGCGCAAGTTTTTGTACCGTCCCGTTATGAACGTGATTGAGCAGCGCCAGAAGCAGATCGATGATGCGATCGCCGATGCAGAAGGCAAAAAGAACGACGCACAGGCTGTTTTGGCACAGGCGCAGGATAAACTGCAGAATGTGGATACCGAAGCTGCTCAGCGCCGCGAAGCCTACGAAAAGCAGGCTGAAAAAGAGAAAGAACAGCTTTTGCAGGACGCCCAGCGCCAGGCAGATGCGATTGTGGCCGAAGGCAAAGCCGCTGCCGAAGCAGAGCATGCCCGCCGCCTGCGCGATGCCAATGCTGAAACTTCCGCCCTGGCCCGCGATATGTGTGAAAAGCTGCTGGCGCGCAACCTGACGCAGCAGGACGATGCACGCCTGCTGGATGACCTGCTGCAGAAAGCGGGGGACAGCAATGGCAAGTGAATTCAGCCGCGAGTTTTTCTCCGCCAACCGCATTGTAAAGGCCGACCTGCACTGCGCCCGCCAGCCGCGGGAACAGGACCTTGATAAGATCAAGGCCGAGCTGAAATCCCTGTACGATGCAACCGAAGTCCTGCTGGATGTCAGCGTGGATGAAAGCCTGCTTTCCGGCTATGTATTGCAGGTGGGCGACCGTGTGTTTGATAACTCCGGCCGCCATGCCCTGGACCAGATGACCGGCGACAAGCCCGACCTGGCCACCCTGAAGACCCGCGTGGAAGACTACAAGCCCGCCGCCAACACCGCCGAGGGAGGCACGGTTGTGTCCGCTGCCGACGGCATTGTTACCGTTGAAGGCATGGACCGCGCCGTGTACGGCGAGATTGTCACCTTTGAAAACGGTGCCAAGGGCATGGTGGAAAGTGTTGAGCCTTCCCACCTGGGCATTATGCTGTTTGATGGTGCCGAATCCGTTGGCGTGGGCACCCTGGTGACCCGTACCGGCAAGCGCGCCGGTATCCCCGTCGGCGAAGCTTTCCTGGGCCGCGTCATCAACCCGCTGGGCGAGCCCATCGACGGCAAGGGTGCCATCGAAGCCGTTGGTTACAACCCCATCGAGAAGCAGGCCCCCGGTATTCTGGAGCGCCAGAGCGTGGACACCCCGCTGCACACCGGCATTCTGTCCATCGACTCGATGTTCCCCATCGGCCGTGGCCAGCGTGAGTTGATCATCGGCGACCGCCAGACCGGCAAGACCTCCATCGCCACCGATACCATCCTGAACCAGAAAGATACCGGCGTGCTCTGCATCTACGTTGCCATCGGGCAGAAGGCTTCCTCCATTGCCCGCGTGGCCGAGGACCTGAAAAAGCATGGCGCCATGGGCTACACCACCATTGTGGCCGCCACCGCCAGCGACAGCGCCCCCCTGCAGTACATTGCCCCGTATGCCGGCACCGCACTGGCCGAATATTTTATGGCCCAGGGCAAGAGCGTGCTGATCGTCTATGACGACCTTTCCAAGCACGCCGTGGCATACCGTGCCATTTCCCTGCTGCTGCGCCGCTCCCCCGGCCGTGAGGCTTACCCCGGCGACGTTTTCTACCTGCATTCCCGTCTGCTGGAACGTTCCTGCCGTATGCGGGACGACCTGGGCGGCGGTTCCATCACCGCACTGCCCATTGTTGAAACCCAGGCAGGCGATGTTTCCGCCTACATTCCCACCAACGTTATTTCCATCACCGATGGCCAGATCTTCCTGGAGACCGCACTGTTCAACGCAGGCAACCGCCCGGCTGTCAACGTTGGCTTGTCGGTTTCCCGTGTCGGCGGCGCTGCCCAGACCAAGGCCATGAAAAAGGCCAACGCCAACCTGCGTATCGAGCTGGCCCAGTACAAGGATATGGAATCCTTCTCGCAGTTCAGCTCTGACCTGGACGCTGAGACCCGCCGCCAGCTGGAACACGGCAAGGCTTTGATGGAACTGCTGAAACAGCCGCTGTACCAGCCCAAATCCGACGCCGAGCAGGTCGTTTTGCTGACCCTCGCCGCCCACGGCGTGCTCGACGAGATCAAAACCGGCGAGCTGCGCCAGAAAACCTCCGCATTTGTGCGTCAGTTCCGTACGGACCCGTCCGGCGTGATGGACGAGATCCAGGCTTCCGGTAAGCTCAGCCCCGAACAGGTGCAGACCATCCTGAACGCCTGGAACGCATTTGCGGGAGGCGATGCCCATGCCATCCACTAAGCTGCTCAAGGAGCGTATTGAGAGCATTCAGGACACCATGAAGATCACCAATGCCATGTACCTGATCTCCTCCTCCAAGCTGCGCAAGGCACGCAAAAATTACCAGGCGGTTTCGCCTTACTTTGAGCGCATGCAGATGACGATGACCCGCGTGCTGCCCCACCTGCCGGAAGAACCGGTCCACCCGTTCTTCCACACCCGCAACCCGGAATCTCCGCGCCGCGCCTATCTGGTGCTGACGGCGGACAAAGGCATGGCCGGTGCGTACAACCAGAACCTGCTCAAGTTTCTGAAATCGCACTGCGGCGATGACCCCAAGGCCCGCTTTTATGTGGTGGGCCAGACCGGCTACCGCGCCCTGCTGCACAAGGACCCCCGCCTGGTGGAAGATTTTCTGTACAGCGGCCAGGCTCCCACATTGCAGCGTGCGCGTGACATCACGGCGGACATGATCGATACGTTCAAGGCGGATGAGGTGGATGAGGTTTACCTCATCTACACCAAGATCCAGAACGCCCTGACCGCTGAACCGGTCATGCTGCAGCTGCTGCCGCTGGAACGCTCCCACTTTGCGCCGCTGCCGCCCGCACTGGGCGATCCCCATGGCGAGGTTGAGCTGTTCCCCGATGCGTGGTCGGTGTTCAAGCAGATGGCCCCCATCTACATGCACGGCATGATCTTCGGTGCCATGACCGAGAGCTATTGCGCCGAGCAGAGCGCCCGCATGACCGCCATGGATTCCGCCACCAAGAGCGCCACCGATATGATTCACGCGCTCCAGCTGGAGTATAACCGCACCCGCCAGGGTGCAATCACCCAGGAGATCACCGAGATCATCGGCGGTGCTTCTGCTGTGCAAACCAGCGACTATTAAACTTTTTGCACTGTATCCCCTATCGGGATACAATATTCAAACATTTATCTACTTCTGTAATTAAGGAAGAGGCTATCGTATGACACAGGGAACAATTATTCGTGTAGCAGGCCCCGTGGTGGACGTTCAGTTCACCGAGGGCAAGCTGCCTGCCCTGCAGGAAGCGCTGACAGTGACCGCTGAGGGCACCGAGCGCACGATGGAAGTAACGCAGCATGTGAACGAAACCACCGTTCGCTGCATTATGCTTTCTGCCAGCGAGGGTCTTGGCAAGGGGATGACCGTGAACGCACTGGGCCACGGCCTGACTGCCCCGGTGGGCGAAGCCACCCTGGGCCGCATGTTTGACCCCCTGGGCCGCCCCATTGACGGCAAAGGCCCCATGGCCGCAGACGTCCCTACCTGGCCCATCCATCGCAAGGCCCCCGGCTTTGAGGACCAGAAACCTGCAACCGAAATTCTGGAAACCGGCATCAAGGTCATTGACCTGCTGGCACCGTATGCCAAGGGCGGCAAGATCGGCCTGTTTGGCGGCGCCGGTGTTGGCAAAACCGTGCTGATCCAGGAGCTGATCCACAACGTAGCCACCGAGCACGGCGGCTACTCCATCTTTACCGGCGTTGGCGAGCGCAGCCGTGAGGGCTGTGACCTTTGGGGCGAAATGAACGCTTCCGGCGTTCTGAACAAGACCGCCCTGATCTTCGGCCAGATGAACGAACCGCCGGGAGCCCGTATGCGCGTTGCCGAAACCGGCCTGACCATGGCAGAATACTTCCGCGAGGAAAGCCACAAGGACGTGCTGCTGTTTATTGACAACATCTTCCGTTTTGTGCAGGCCGGCTCCGAAGTTTCCGCCCTGATGGGCCGTATGCCCTCCGCCGTTGGTTACCAGCCCACGCTGGCCAACGAGCTGGGTGCCCTGCAGGAGCGTATCACTTCCACCCGTGATGGGTCCATCACCTCGGTTCAGGCCGTTTATGTGCCTGCCGACGACCTGACCGATCCCGCCCCGGCCACCACCTTTGCCCACCTGGATGCCACTACCGTTCTGTCCCGTAAGATCGTGGAACAGGGTATCTACCCCGCCGTGGATCCGCTGGATTCCACCAGCCGCATCCTGGAAGCAGACATTGTGGGCGAGGAGCATTATCGCGTGGCCCGCAAGGTACAGGCTACCTTGCAGCGCTACCAAGAACTGCAGGACATTATCGCCATCCTTGGCATGGACGAACTGGACGACAACGATAAGCTGACCGTTGCCCGCGCCCGCAAAATCCAGAAATTCCTGTCCCAGCCGTTCTTCGTTGCCGAGAACTTTACCGGCCTGCCGGGCAAATATGTGCCCCTGGCCGAAACTGTCAAGGGCTTTGCCGCCATCGTGGACGGTCAGGTCGATGATCTGCCCGAATGGGCGTTCTTCAACGTGGGCACGCTGGACGATGCTCGCAAGAAGGCTGCCGAAAAGGGCGGTGTGGCCTGATGGAAAAGTTCGTTCTGAACATCACGGCCAGCAGTGGCGAGTTTTTCCAGGGCGAGTGCGAAAGCCTGACCCTGCCCACCGCTGACGGCCAGTACGGTGTACAGGCCGGACATAGCCCGGTGCTGGTTGCCCTGGAAATGGGCATCATGCAGTTCACCGTGAACGGCGAAACCCGCAACGTACTGGTGGGCGATGGCATTGCCGAAGTGACCCCCGCTTACGTTGTGCTGCTGGTCGACAGCGCCGAGCGCCCGGAGGATATCGATAAGAACCGTGCCGAGGCCGCCCGCATCCGCGCCGAGGAACGCTTGCAGCACAAGCAGAGCATGCACGAGTATTACCAGAGCAAGATTGCCCTGAACCGTGCCATGCAACGCCTGCAGGCTACTGCAAAATACAACCGCTGATTACCTTCCAACAAAGTTGCCACCCGTTCTGTGCAGGGGATCCCTGCGCAGAGCGGGTGGCTTTGTTTTATCCTGTATCTGATTTTCGTCTTAATTTGTCTTACTTGTTATAGTAATTTTATGTCAAAATTAAGATTCAGTCTTTTTCTTGTTGACAAAGCAGCCCAAACTGTGTACAATCAGCAGTAAGGGAATGTCTTTCCCCCTCCCGGTCCATACTATGGTGTAGATACGCCATAACCATGTCCGGCAAACAGCAGCGGAACACGCTGCTTTACAGTCATAATTAAAGGAGGGAACCTTTTTATGGTTACCAAAATCAGCAATAATGATCTTTCCCAGGCCAAAGCACAGGGCGTGGCCGTTCTGGATTTTTCTGCAACCTGGTGCGGTCCCTGCCAGATGCTTGCCCCGGTCCTGCATGAGCTTGCCGATGAAGTTGGCAGCAAAGCCGCATTTTACAGCATTGATGTGGACGAAAATCGCCAGCTTGCCACCGAATACGGCATTTCCAGCATCCCCTGCCTGGTCGTACTGAAAAACGGCCAGGAATCCGCCCGCAGCGTCGGTTTCCTGCCCAAGCAGGCTTTGCAGGATATGTTGGATAAGTATATTTGAGAGATACGCACGGCCTAAAAAGGAGCAGTTCCCCTTCAGCGCAGCGGGCGCACATTGTGTGCCCCTACGGGTGGGGGGTGCACCTAAATATTGCCGCACATTATAAAATGCACTGTAGGGAACGGTCTTGACCGTTCTGGCACCACAAAACATCTGCTCAAACCAACCTCGCCGCTCCCTTTCCCCACCTCCAATTCCTAATTCCTAACTAAAAAACGCCATGCTTTCTTCGGAAAGCATGGCGTTTTTCTTATTTCACTTTTTCCTCAATTGCGCAGGCATCATAGGGTTTCAGCTCCATGCTACCCAAAACGTTTTTGCCGCTCAACAGGTCTGCACCGGATTCCACCTGCACCTTAACTGCGCTCTGGGTGGTGTTGATGTAGAAATGGTAGCGCGCGTTCTCGCTTTCGCGGCAGTGGTATTCCACACCCTGCGGCAGGTCACGCAGGTGCACCTTGGCATCGGCCAAAGCTACACGCAGCACAGCGGCGTTGCCGGCATCATCCAGGCGCGCACCGATGTAATAAGCGTGCCCCTTGCCGAACACATGGTGGGTCACAGCCGCATGGCCGGAATAGAAATCCTGTCCATACACAGCCACCACCTCGGTACCCTCGGCAGGCTGCAACAGTTCGCAGTAATCCTTGATGCTGCTCTGCTGGCTGCTCTTGACCCAGATGGCACGGTTGCCCTCGCCGGGGTACAGGGTGTCCAGTTCGCTTGCCGTCACGCCAAACACTTCACGCAGGCCGTCACCGGGGAACCCGCCCAGCCAACACAGGGTGCTTTCATCCACATAGCCCAGCAGATAGGTGGCCACAACGGTGCCGCCGTTTTCCACATATTCGCGGATCTTTTGTGCAAAACCAGGCTTGGTCATAAACAGCATGGGCAGCACCACCAGCTTATAGCGGTTCAGGTCTGCATCCACGCCCACAACGTCGGTTTCCACACCGCAGTGGTTCAGCTGGGCGTACAGCTGGCAGCAGGTTTCGCGCAGATTCTTCTGCTTGATCTGCATGCCCCAGGCGTCATCCAGCGCCCAGCGGTTGTCCCAGTCAAAGATCATGGCCGCGTCCGCTTTGGGCAGGCTGCCGCACACCGGGGTCAGGGCGGCCAGGGCTTCGTTGGTGGCGGTCACTTCGTTGAACACGCGGGTATCATCGCGGCCATCGTGGTCCACAACCGCGCCGTGGAACTGCTCAGAGCCGCCGCGGCCCTTGCGCCACTGGAAGTACTGCACGCCGTCCGCACCACAGGCCACTGTCTGGATAGCGCTCATCCGGTTCACGCCGGGGCGCTTGAGCTTATTATACTCGTGCCAGTTCACCAGGCTGGGGGTGCTTTCCATCAGCAGGAACGGCTTGTCCGGCTTGCAGCCGCGGATCAGCGCATGATCAAACGCCGTCATGCCCGCCGTCACGGTGGTGCTGCGGTCGGGGCGCCCCCAATGGGGGTAACTGTCCCAGCAGACAAAATCCAGCTCTCTTTGCAGCTTGTGGTAGTCCAATCCGGGGAAGTACTCCATCAGGTTCGTGGTAATGGGCACATTGGGGGTCCGCTTGCGCAGGATCGCCGTTTCGCTGTGTACATAGTCCATCATGTTCCAGGTGGTAAAGCGCCGCCAGTCCAGCTTCAGGCCGTTCAGGCTCTGCTCCCCGTTATCAAACGGCGGCTCCACCTCGTCAAAGCTGTCGTAGTGGTGGCTCCAGAAGCTAGTCCACCAGGCATGGTTCAGGGCATCAATGGTATGATACTTTTCTTTCAGCCAGCCGCGGAAGCGCTCTTGGCACAGCGGGCAGTAGCATTCGCCGCCCAGCTCATTGGAAATGTGCCACAAGATCAGGCCGGGGTGGTCGCCCACAGCGTCGATCATGTGGTTCAGCAGCTCCTCTGCCTTCTGGCGGTAGATGGGGCTGGTCAGGCAGTGGTTGTGGCGCATGCCCTGGTGGTCCCGCACACCGTTGGACTGCACGCGCAGCACTTCGGGGTATTTGCGTGCCAGCCAGTTGGGCTTTGCACCAGTGGGCGTTGCCAGCTCGGTATAAATGCCCTGGTCATACAGTCGATCCATGATCTCGCGCAGCCAAGTAAAGTTATATTCCCCCTCGCGCGGCTCATATGCTGCCCAGGCAAACACACCCAGCGTAACGCTGTTCATTCCGGCCTTTTTCATCATGCGGATGTCCGCTTCAAGAATATCCGGGCGGTCCAGCCATTGATCCGGGTTATAATCGCCGCCGCGCAGCATCACAGGGGCTTTGGTGATAAAGTTCATCGTGGATTTCCTTTCCTCTACACTGTAAAGCATAAAACAAAAATTAGGAATCGGAAACCCGAAAGACGGAACTGGCGGTCTGCACCGAAATTCCTCATTCCTGATTTCCAATTCCTAAGGGGCAACACCGCACAATTCCCGCCTTGCGGCTTAAGCACCGCTCCGGCAGCTGCGACACGGCATCTGCGTTGCCAAAATGCTCGATAAGATATCCAGTATTATCTGCGCTTTTGGCTTGGCATCTGCCGCACCTCGCTTGCCGTATCGGCACTTAGAATTATGCGGTATTGCCCTAATTATAGTAGATTCTGCAGCTATTGTGCCATGTGCCGTTGATGCAAAGGTTTAGCCCTTTGCTGCACCGGAGGTAATGCCCTCAACATAGAACTTCTGCATAATGACAAACAGGATGGAGATGGGGACAGCCACCAAAACACCGCCTGCGCAGAAACGGGAGAAGTAGCTGTTGACCAAAGCCTTTTGCAGCATGTTGTACAGGCCGATTGCCACCGTCCAGTCCGACGAAACGCCGGAGTTCAGGATCATCTTTGCCACAACAAAGTCGGTCCACGGCGTCAGGAAGGAGCTGATAATGGTGTACACCAGGATCGGGCGGGACATCGGGATGACGATCTGGAAGAAGATGCGCGCTTCCGAAGCGCCGTCCAGCTTGGCGGCCTCACGCAGTGCCACAGGCACCGTATCAAAAAAGCCCTTACAGATCAGGTAGCCCAGGCCGGAAGAGCCCGCGTATACCATGATCAGACCGGCGTAAGAGTTGGTCAGGTTCATGTACTTCAAAACAAAGTACACAGCGATCATGGCCAGAACGCCGGGGAACAGGTTGACGGTAACGGACAAGTTCTGCAGCAGCTTGCGGCCCTTGAAGCGGCAGCAGCTTATGGCGTAAGCCACCATCAACACAAAGCAGGTGGAGATCACACAGTTAAAGCATGCCACAACCAGGGTGTTCATGAACCAGCGCGGGAACTGTGCAACAGAGTCCGGCTGTGTCATAATGCTGACGTAGTTCCACATGGTAAAGCTTTCCGGTACAAAGCGGGTAAAGTTGATGCCCTTATCGGTGGAGAACGAGGTCAGCAGCAGCCAGGCGATGGGTACCAGCCAGATAAAAGCCAGCAGCGCCAGCACCAGATGGCGGATGACGGAGAAGATGCCTTTTTTCACTTTGCCCTGCTTGAGCTGCTTTTGCGCAGCGGCAGAGGGTACAGCAGTGGTACTCAAGAGAACGTCGCCTCCTTCTTATTGATAAAGTGGAAGCATACAACCGTAAACACGGCACACACAATGAACACCATAATGCCCAGCACGGCAGCCATCTTGTAGTTGTAGTAATCCTGCGTCAAGCGGAACAGCCAGGTAACCAGCAGGTCAATTTCCTTTGCGTTGGACTGTGCAAGGGCCTGGTTCTGGGTTACAAACACGCCCTGCGTGAGCAGGTAAATGACGTTGAAGTTGTTGACGTTCTTGACGAAATCCGTTACCAGAGAGGGACCCTGCACGCTGAGCAGGTAGGGCAGCTTGATGCGGAAGAACATCTGCACCGGGTTGGCGCCGTCAATGCGGGCGGCCTCGATCATGTCAGCGGGAATGTTCATCAGCACGCCGGTAGCGATCAGCATCTGGTACGGCACGCCGATCCAGATATTGATCATGATGATGGTGAACATGGCCCAGCCCGGCTGGGTCAGGAACGGAATGTAAGAAAGGCCCTTATCCAGCAGGCCGATGTTATGCAGGAAGTCGGTAACACCTGCATTGGCCATCATGGTATTGAAAATACCGTTGTTGGAGAAGAAGTTGCGCACCAGCAGCAGCGTAACGAACTGCGGCACCGCAATGGTCACCATGAACAGGGTACGCCAGAACTTGGGGAACTTGGTCTTTTTGTCGTTGATGAACATTGCCATCAAAATGCCGCCAAAGAAGTTGGTAAAGGTGGCAAAGAACGCCCAAACCAACGTCCAGGTTAAAACCTTGGCAAAGGAATAACTAAACGTGGAGGTCATTCCGCCGCCGCCAAACAGGGTAAAGAAGTTGTTCAGCCCAACCCAGGTAAACAGTTCATTGGGCGGCATGTGCTGCTGGTCATAGTTGGTGAACGCAACGGCGATCAGGATGAACAGCGGCACAATGGTGAACACCACAACGCCCAGAACCGGCAGGGTGAGCAGGGTCACATAGAACTTTTCGTTCAGGTAAACGTTGATGTCCTGCACAAAGTTGTTGGTCTTTTTGCCAGCTTCACGGATCTTCTGCAGCTGATAGTTGGAAGATACCACCATCATGGCCGCTGCAATCAGGGCCGCGATCACGATAAAGGCGATCATGCTCATCAGCAGGATTTCAAACGAGTTATCGTAATCGTTTACAACGTTTTTCATCGTGGCAACATCGAACACCATTTCCATTTTTACGGTGCCAAGGGTGCCGAACTTTGCCAGGTTGGGTACGCCAAAGAATGCCAAGAAATACAGCGCAAAGCCCTGTACAAATGTGACCAGAAGCGCCTTCATCAGCTGGCCGTGGCCAATGTAGCCCAGACCCCATACAAAGAAGGATAGTTTGGTAAAGATATCGCCGTGCACAAAGTCATGACCAAATTTCTGCAAAAAATTGGGTTCCTTTGGTTCCGTGTGCAGGGCCGCAGCAGCGGATTTTGCCACAGGAATCTCTCCTTTCCAACGCGGTTACGCCAAACGGCCCACACGCGCCCGGCAACCGTTCCGGACCGTTTGTGGGCCGTTGTTTTAGTGTATCAATGCAGCTTTTTTCGTTTTAACAATTACTGGGTAACCGGTGCGGTGATGCCAGCAACAGCATCTTCAATCAGGGTCTGGGGATCCTTGCCATCGGGGTTGCCGTTGACACAGATCTGGCCGAGGGTTTCAGCAGAAGCCCAGTAGTTGCCGCCGACGCGCTGCAGGTTAGCGTACTCAGACTGAGCAACAACAGCGGTCAGAGCCGGAGAAGAAGCGGCTGCCAGAGCGTTGGTGTTGGAGGGGCCCTGTGCACGCTGCTGGAAGCGGAGGGTCTCGTTCTCTTCGTTGGTAACGTAATCAGCCAGCAGCATGGCAGCACCAACGTTAGCGCTGTGGGGGTTGACGCCGATCAATTTGAAGCCGGAGAAGGAAGCCATCTGGACCTGCTCGCCGTTCAGGGTGTAGGTAGGCAGCTTGCAGGCAGCGTAATTATCGCCCCAAACTTCAGCAGCGTCGTTTGCACGCCAGGTGCCGTTAACGCCAGCAACCAGGGTGCCGTCCTTCAGCTTGCCGGTGAACTCTTCATCCTTCAGGGCGAGGAAGCCGGGGTTCTTGCAGATATCGATGACAGCCTGGGTAACGTCAGCGCCCGGGGCTTCGTTCCAGTTGCAGACGGTGCTCACGCCGTCATCAGCCAGGCTCAGGTTCAGGCCAGCGCCAGCATAGAAGCTGTACAGGTACCAGCCGTTAGCAACGTCCATCGAGACTTTCTTGCCTGCGGCGGCTGCCTTCTCCATCATCGTGTCAAGGCTCTTGACGTCATCCTCGGTGAAGAAGGACTTATCATAGAACATGAAGTAGCCGTTATCAGCGGTCAGGGGGTAAGCATACAGCTTGCCGTTCAGGGTTGCAGCGTCAACAGAAGCTGCAGTGTTGCGGCTCTTGATGTCGTCAGCGTTCAGCTGAACTTCCTGCAGGGCGCCTGCCTGAACCAGCTCGTTCAGCTGGTCATCAGCAAATGCGTAAACGTCAGCAGCGGCGGTGGGGTCGGTCAGGACGGTATCCTTAGCCTCCTTTTCGGACTGAGCGCCCAGGTTGATGGTGATCTTGCCGCCGTAATTGCCGTATTCTTTGATAAAGTTATCAGCGATGGTGCGCAGCAGTTCCTGGTCTTCCTCGGCGCCCCACATGGTCAGGGTAACGTCGTTGGCGAAAGCAGCGGCTGCAGCCTGCTGCAGAACGTCACCATCGTCAGCTGCGGTGCTGTCGGTGGAGGCGGCTTCGCTGGAAGCTGCAGTGCTGGTGGACTCTGCAGCGGAAGAGGCAGTTGCGGTGCTGCCGCATGCTGCCAGGGACAGTGCCATCAAGGCAGCTGTTGCAAGTGCGAGTTGCTTTTTCATAATCATTCTCCTTCATCTGCTATATCACAAGCTTTTCAAGGTTGCGCATCATCGTTGCGCAACTTTGTTTCACAACTTAAGGATACACAATTCTATTTTCAGTGTCAATGTTCATAGCCAACATGTTTTACCACGTTTTCTTGTGCATTTTTCACAGCTTGTTACACTTTTGTAACAATGTCGAATTTTGTATGCGCAACTTTAGTACAGGCTTTTTAACAACAATCAGCCTTTCCCGGTGCACATGCTGTGTGCGCAGGAAAGGCTGTATCAATCATCATATTTTACAATATTGGTAATATTGTCTATTTTGTGGACTCGCGCAAAATCACCTGATATCCCTGCATCTGGCGCAATGCGATTTGCTTGCCCGCCAAAATATCCAGCAGCATCCGGCATGCCGTGGCGCCCAGGCGCTCGCCGTCAAACTGAGCGGCCGAGATCTGCGGGGTTGAGCTGGTCAGCAGCTCACTATCATAAAAGCTGGCCAGTTTCACCTGTTCCGGTACCTTGATGTGCCGGGCACGCAGCTCCTGCAGCACCGCGGCCGCCATGCTGTCGTCCGCGCAGAGCAGGCATTCGGGCTTTTGCTCCAGCGCACCTTCCAATGCATCGATCCGCTGTTCGCTGGTTTCAATGCCGGTCCAAATCAATTTCTGGTCCACCTGCACCCCACAGTCGGAAAATCCGCGCAGGTAGCCGCGCAGCCGGTCCTCGTTGACGGTATAGTTGGTGCAGCCACACATATAGGCAATGCGGCGCATGCCCAGCTGCAGCAGCAGGCGGGTCATCTCGGCGGTCGCTCCTACCTGGTCGTTATCCACCTGGGGCACCTTATCGTCATCCACGCGGCCAATGGCCACAAAAGGCACGTTGTGGCGCTGCAAAGTCTGCACACATTCATCGTGCAGCATCGTACGGGACAAAATCACGCCATCCACCTTGTGGGATTCCAGCTGGCGTTCCAGCTGGCCAACATCGGTTTCTCCCGCATAGCACAGCAGCAGGTCATACCCGCGCTGGGCCGCCATGTTCCACACACCGCCCATGCACTTGCGCAGGAACGGCAAGTCCAGCCGCATAAAATGCTTGGGGATCACCAGCGCAAGGTTATTGGTTGGGCCCTGCTGCGCAGTGCGCAGCGGCGCAGCTGCATCCTGGCGGCCCTTGCCGATATAATCGAACACACGCGCGCGGGTAGCCTCGCTCACGCGGCCCTTGCCGGATATTGCGCGGGATACCGTTGTTTTTGATATATTCAATGCCTCCGCCACTTCCGCGATGGTCACTTCATCACGCTTACCTGCCATTCAGCACCCTCCTTTTCCCATGTTGCGCATGTGTTGCGCATCAATAACAGCATATGTGTTTGTTGTACATTTGTCAATCTGCAAACAGCACAAAAAAAGCCTGCCAGATTTGGCAGGCTTGCCGCGCAGTACAGCCGTTCCAAGCATAGGCGTATGGCCGCCGCCCGGAATCTCTCCCGAAATTTTTCGTGTATTAAAAATTCTGTTGGGAGCATAGGGGCGCACATTGTGCGCCCGCCGCCTTGACATAGCAACGCACATTTATGTCATGCACATGGCAAACGTCCGTGGGCGAACACTGTTCGCCCTTACGGAGCATCTTTATTTTCCTGACGTTTTCGATAGGTGTTGTGCTGCTTAGGCAATACCGCATAATTCTAAGTGCCGATACGGCGAGCGAGGTGCGGCAGATGCCAAGCCAAAATCGCAGATAATACTGGATGCTGCAAAGGTGAGCGCCGCCAGTGGCGGAAACAGCGAACCGAAGCAGGGGCAGCGGTCGCAGAGTGCGAGGGGCTTTTGCCCCCGAAGCACGATGCGGGTACCGCAACCCGACATTATCGAGCATTTTGGCAACGCAGATGCCGTGCCGCAGCTGCCGGAGCGGTGCTTAAGCCGCAAGGCGGGAATTATGCGGTATTGCCCTTATTTTTTCTGCGGTTCGCCGTTGGCAATGTCGCGCACAACCTCACCCGCAATGATCAACCCCGCGGCGGCGGGCACAAAGGCGTTGCTGCCGGGAACCTGGCGGCGCTGGGTACATTTATGGGCCGTGTCGGGCGGGCAGATGCAATGGGTGCGGCAGCTGATGGTCATATCATCAATGGGGGTCAGTGCAGGCTCTTTGGAGTATACCACCTTCAGGTGCTTGACCCCGCGCTTGCGCAGCTCGGCGCGCATTACGCGGGCCAGCGGGCAGACGGAGGTATCATAAATATCCGCAACTTCCAGGGCGGAAGCATCCAGCTTGTTGCCCGCGCCCATGCAGCTGATGATGGGCGTGCCCGTTGCCTGCGCCTGCATGACCAATTCCAGCTTGCCCTTTACCGTGTCGATGGCATCGACCACATAGTCGTACTGGCTGAAATCGAACTGGTCGGCGGTGTCTGGCATGTAGAACGTCTTGTAGGTGTTCACCACGGCGTCCGGGTTGATATCATGGATGCGCTCTTCCGCCACATCCACCTTGTATTTGCCCACTGTTTTGTGGGTGGCCAGGATCTGGCGGTTCAGGTTGGTCAGGCAGACCTTGTCGTCATCAATCAGGTCCAGCGTGCCAATGCCGCTGCGTGCCAGTGCTTCCACCGTATAGCCTCCAACACCGCCAACGCCAAACACGGCCACACGGGCGTTGTACAGACGCTCCATTGCCTCCTTGCCAAACAACAACTGCGTTCTTGAAAACTGATTCAGCATACTGCCTGCTCCCCCACGGTTTTGTAAATTAACAAACAAATGGGCGGGTTCGCGCCCGCCCAACCTATCAAATCGGTAGTCTTTTCAAATTATAAAGCGCAGCATACAAAAAGTCAAGGGGAAGCCCTGCGCAGAGCTTCCCCCTGACATATGTTTTGCATTTTACAGCTCGCTGCCGTTTGTGGCGATCACATGGGCGTACCACGCAGCGGAATCCTTGGGGATGCGTTCCATGGTGCGGTAGTCCACATAAATCAGCCCAAAGCGCTTGCTGTAGCCTTCGGCCCACTCATAGTTATCCATGATCGACCAGTAGGTATAACCGATCAGCGGGTAGCCCTCCTGCAAGGCACGGCGGGCGGCCAGCAGGTGGCGGTGCACATAATCAATGCGCTGCGGGTCGTGCACTTTACCATCCAGCATCACAAAATCTGTGTTGGCCATGCCGTTCTCGGTAATCAGGATGGGCCGACCATACCGCTGGTTCAAAAAGCGGATGGCCCAATAGATGCAGTCCGGCGTGATGGGCCATTCCATCGCAGTGCGCGGGCTGCCCTGCCAGGTGTTGGCGGTATACTCGCTGCCCGGCTGCTGGGCCGCGCAGGCATTGTAGACGTTAAAGCCCAGGTAATCCAGCGGCTGGTGCAGCAGCTCCAGTTCCTGCGGAGTGAACACATCCGCCCCCAGGGCTTTGGCCATCGGCTCCGGCACCCTGCCCAGCAGAACGGGGTCGCACCACCAGCTGATGGAATAGCAGCCTTCCACCTCCATCGTCTGGCGGTAAGCTTCGGCGATGGCGGCTTCGCTTTCGTCCCCGCAGGGCGAAAACACCGGTCCGGTGGGAGCATACCCCACCTTAGGCGGCAGCTTTGCATACTGGCGGATGGTCTGTACCGCTTTGGCATGGGCCAAAAGTACATGGCGGGTCACGGGGCGCAGGCTGGCCGGTTCATCAAGGAACGGCGCATGCCGCCCCTGCAGATGGCCAATGCCCACAAAGCACTGCGGCTCGTTCAGGGTCATCCAATACTGTACCTGGTCAGACAGGGCTTCCACCACAATTTTGGTGTACGCTGCAAACCAATCCGGGATCTGCGGGTTCTTCCATCCGCCCTGCAAATACAGCGCATACGGCAAATCCCAATGGTACAGCGTTACCATCGGCTCAATGCCCGCGGCTTTCAGCTCCCGCACAAGGCTTTGATAGAACGCAATGCCTTTTTGGTTGATTTTTTCCGTGCCATCGGGCAGGATGCGGGACCAGCTGACCGAGAAGCGGTAGCTTTTCAGCCCCATCTTTTTCATCAGGGCCACATCTTCACGGTAGCGGTGGTAGTGGTCGCACGCCTGCAGAGGGCCCTCGTTATATTTGGTGTGGCCGGGGTACAGCACATCCCAGATGCTTGGCCCGCGGCCATCCTCATTCCAGGCGCCTTCCACCTGTGCCGCTGCCGATGCCGCACCCCACAAAAAGTCTTTCGGGAATTCCATTTTATCACCTCTGTGGCTGACATATTTTATCAATCTATTTTGTGTATCCTAGGGTGTATCTGAAAAAGTAAAAGCATCAAGAAGTCAAAAATTCATAGAAAAATCAGAAATCGCGAAAACCGCATTAGAAATTGTATTTAGGGCAATACCGCATAATTCTAAGTGCCGATACGGCGAGCGAGGTGCGGCAGATGCCAAGCCAAAAGCGCAGATAATACTGGATGCTGCAAAGGTGAGCGCCGCCAGTGGCGGAAACAGCGAACCGAAGCAGGGGCAGCGGTCGCAGAGTGTGAGGGGCTTTTGCCCCCGAAGCACGATGCGGGTACCGCAACCCGACATTATCGAGCATTTTGGCAACGCAGATGCCGTGCCGCAGCTGCCGGAGCGGTGCTTAAGCTGCAAGGCGGGAATTGTGCGGTGTTGCCTTAGATGTTTTTCGTTACCCAATCCCGTAGGGGCGCACATTGTGCGCCCGTTGCCTTGCGGCGAATGATGTGGCGCGGCCCGTCCGCGGGACGATGCAAGCATCGTCCCCTACAAATATTGGCAGCGTTTATAGCAACCGGCAGGGTCTCTCCCCGGCGCGATAAGGGCATCGTTCCCTACAGATCAAACCGCCGGGCCTTGCCCTTACCGCAAAATTCCTAATTACTCATTCCTAATTTCTAATTCTCCCATCCAACTCCTCACTCCTACCCCCTAACTCACTTCATGAGCATTTCCGCCGCCTTCGCCAGCTCCGCGTTCACCGCATCGGCTTCCGCTTTGCTCTTGCCCACGGCGGACAGATACACTTTGATTTTCGGCTCGGTGCCGGAGGGGCGCACCATCAACTTGTGGCCGCCCGCCAGGTGGTATTCCAGCACGTTGGCGCGGGGCAGGCCGGTACCATCGGTATCATAATCCGCAACACGCTCCACCGCATAGCCCGCAATCTCTTTGGGCGGGTCGGCGCGCAGAGTCTTCATCAGGTTCTGCATGGTGTACATGCCGGTTTCGCCCTCAAAGGCAAAGCTGCACAGGGCGTTGCGGTAATAGCCAAACTCTTTGTACAGCGCTTCAATGGCATCCAGCAGCGTCATGCCCTGCTGGGCATACCAGGCGGCGGCTTCACACACCAGCAGCGTGGCGTTCACGGCATCCTTATCCCGCACATGTCCGCCGGACAGGTAACCATAGCTCTCCTCAAAGCCAAAGATATAGCGTTCCACATGGCCCTCTGCTTCCAGCTTGCCAATCTGCTCGCCGATGAACTTAAAGCCCGTCAGGGTGCGGCGCAGCTCCACGCCGTACTTTTTGGCAACCGGCGTTGCCATATCGGTGGAAACAATGGTGGTCACGGCCACGGGATCCTTGGGCATGGTGCCGCGGGCCAGGCGTGTGCGGCAGATATAATCCAGCAGGATAATGCCCATCTCGTTGCCGGTGATCAGCCGGTAGCCGCCCTTGCCGTCCGGCACAGCGGTGCCGCAGCGGTCACAGTCGGGGTCGGTGCCAAGCAGTAGATCCGGGTGTACTTTATCGCACAGTTCCAGGCCTTTCTGCATGGCTTCGCGGATTTCCGGGTTGGGATACGGGCAGGTGGGGAAATTCCCATCCGGTGTTTCCTGCTCCGGCACCACCGTCACATGGGTCACACCCAGCTTGGCCAGCAGTTTTTTTACGCACTCCAGGCCGGTGCCGTTCAGCGGGGTGTACACCAGCTTGAGCTGCTCAATGCCGGTGCCATCGCCAACGCGTTGGTCATATACAGCCTGTACAAAATCATCCAGGCATTTGTCGTCAATGCTCACAATGCGGCCTGCCTGCACACCGGCTTCATAATCCACCAGCTTTACGCCGTCAAAGCAGTCCACTTTTTCGATTGCAGCCAGAATTTTATCTGCCACTTCCAGCGTGATCTGGCAACCATCGGCGCCATACACTTTATAGCCGTTGTACTTGGCCGGGTTGTGGCTGGCTGTAATGCAGACGCCTGCCCCGCAGCCCAGATAGCGCACCGCCCAGGAAAGTGTGGGCGTGGGCTCCAACCGCGGGTACACGCAGGCGGTAATGCCGTTTGCCGCCAGCACGCGGGCAGCTTCGCGGGTGAACAGTTCGCCGTTATTGCGGCTGTCATGCGCAATGGCGATCTTTTTGGGCAGGTCGGTCGCGTTCAGGTAATCGGCCAGGCCCTGGGTGGCCTTGCGCACCGTGTACAGGTTCATGCGGTTGGTGCCCGCCCCCAGCACACCGCGCAGGCCGCCGGTGCCAAATTCCAGGTCACGGTAAAAACGGTCCGTGATAGCAGCATCATCCCCGGCAATGCCGTGCAGTTCTTCCGCCACAGCGGTATCCAGTTCCGGCTGGGCCAGCCAACGGTCATACAGTTCTTTCGCTGTATTCATAACAGCACCTTCTTCCTCAAAGTCAGTTTCAGGAAGTGTTCGTTATTTATCAAACATTTACACAGCCCTTATTATAGCAGATACTTGGCCGCAAAAAAAGCCGCGGCGGGCAAAAATTTTACCAGCCGCGGAAATTATACATTTTGGGCAATACCGCATAATTCTAAGTGCCGATACGGCGAG
>ULRL01044374.1_pt1 | contig 32436 bp, 13 predicted proteins | sample 1955391 | NCBI WGS metagenome assembly ULRL01 (sample SAMEA4835681, study PRJEB28245) | human gut metagenome | biome: gut microbiome; material: fecal sample | place: Denmark | collected 2008
ACAGGATACAGATAAAGCTGTTCGTGTGCTTCTGCTTGGCGGTAGCGCTAGTAGCGGTTCTCTGGCTGGCTCTGGTTTCTTTGATTCTGGTTGGGTTCGGTCGGCTTTTGATGCTGATGTCGGCTTCTTTACCACAGTTAAGCTTGATTAAATAAGTCCACGTGGAACTGTTGCTAGGAGTAGTTGGTTAATTAATTTGTTTTCTGTTTTTGCATTTCTCGATACTACTCCTGCAACAGTTTATTATAATAATATTAAAGGTTATATTTCTTAAGATGATTGACATTTAGATACAGTGCTTCTGCTTAGCAGTAACGCTAATAACAGTTCTAAAGCTAGCTCTAGTAACTTTAATTCTAATTGAGTTCAGTCAGATTCTAATGCTAATGTCGGCTTCTTTTATATAATTCCTGAAACTAATACATATAAGATTAATATAAATATTATTTTGGGAAGTATAACCTTACCTCTTGGTAAAAGATGACGTTATTTAGAAACTAAAAGTGTTGGTAGTGATATTCACGAAGGCTCTTATATAAATTATATAAATATGAAAAGATATAATGGTTTACATGATAAACTATGTACTATTGAAAATATTGAAGTTGCTGATAATAATGCAAGAAAGAATAAAAATAAGAAATATGGTATTAATAAACATGATAAAAATAGACAATATGAAAATGAAGATTTAGTAGATAAACTATTTAATCTTAAATATAAAACTTCTAAATATAGTCTATATAAAATATATGAACCAAAAGAACGTATTATTTATAGACTTCCTTATTATCCATTATGCTAAGTATTTTAGAATTAATTTTATTAGAAATGGTAAAGCTTATTATGCTGATAGTAGAGATAAAATTCTATTTTATTCTATACATAGACTTAATCATTTTCCTATTAATTTTAAAATTATTAAATATGATTGGCGTATTTATGCTAAAAATAGAAAAGAAAAAGTTAAACCTCAAACATAATATATTATGACTAAAGATAAACTTAAAGATGATATTATTAGAACTATATGCTGTTTAAATAGTGATATATCTAATAAAGATAGAAAATTACTAATTGAATTATTAAATTCTATTGTTGATTATACTAATAATACTGAACTTGAACAAAATATTAAAGTTATAACACAAAAACATAATGAATTAGTTGAAACAGTTAATGAACTTAAAACTAAAGTTGAAACATATTCTAATAAGATTAATGAACTTGAACAAAGAGTTCATCAATTAGAAAATGCAAGTCAATCTTAATATGGCTAGTCTTAATCAATTAATTAGTGAATTTGCTCATGCTGTTGGCAATCCTAATAGTATTCCTCTTAGACGTAATCTTCGATATGCTATTCTTCATGGTCGTAATGAACTAATTCGTAAAAGTTATGAAAATCATAAATATGTTGATAAAGGTCTGCAACAACGTATTCGTGTTTCTATTATTAATGTTCCTGATGGTGACTTATATAATAGTCAAACTCTTGGACTTCCTGCAATTAAACGTACTAAACAAGAAGTTCCAAAGCCAGTTAGACTTATTAATAACTTACCTTTCCAATCAATTAGAACTACCGGACATACTGGGATAGAAATACCATTTGCAAAAGAAGCTAGTGCTAAGTTTTATCATTATCTTGCAGGTATGTGTAATCTTCCTGTTTATGATTATATTAATGGTTATATTTATTTTTTTAGTAATAATAAAGATTGGTTTCAAAATATAGGTTCTATTATTATTGAATCTCCATTTGAAATTCCTTATCTTGTTCCTACCGAAACTGTTGAAAAAGCTAAAGATGTAAATTATGACCCTATTGATGATGAAGCTAAATACGATGATGATGAATTTCTTATTCCTGAAGATATGATTGGTGCTCTTAAAGAGATTGTATTTAAACGTAATCTTATTGAAGTTCCTCGTCAAACAAATGAAACTCCTATTGATAATTTTGTAACTAGATAAATTATGATTAAAGATATAGATATTAGTCATTATTATAAAAAGTTTATTGAAACTTCTAATGACGATATGGCAAAATATAATAAAGAACTTGAACTTATAAATAAGATGAAAGCTGATTGTCGTGCTTATATTAAAAGTAAAAATCAAGTTATTAAAGATGATTTAAAAATTAATCTTAATGAATATGGGTTTCAATTTCTTAATGATAATGTTGAATTAATTAATAAGTTAGAGCAATTAATTAATAATCAACTTAGTTATACAGTTGGAGAAAGACGTATTGTTCTTCTCCAACTTTTGCGTTATTGTAACTTAGCTAAAAAAGCAAACGATTATATTATTGCTCTTAAACTTGCTACAAGACGTTCTGAATTAAGTCTTTCTGATTATAAAAAGTACATTCATAGATATTATAGTTATGGTGTTCATAAATGTGTTCTTGAAGGTTATGCTTATCATTTTAAATATGAGATTGGTGATTTAGTTATTAATTTCTGGAGATATAGAGATAAACCTAGAGATACTTATGTTGATTGGAACGCTACTAGACTTAAAAAACAAGAAATTATTGATGCTGGTCTTAAACCTTATGATAAAGAAGAAGCAGAAATATATAAAATTCGTGGACTTAAGTATGATGGTATTCCTTATGTAGTTTATAAAACTAATAAAGAGTTTTATGAAATACAACTTATTAATAATGGAACTCATAGTTATAGTGCTATTAAATTTAAGTATGCTAATTATATTAATAGAGAACTTAGAGGTAAAGATGCAAAACAACTTAATTCTGAATGTAAAACTGTTGATGATATTTTTAATCTTAAATTAGGATTAAGAAGTAAACTTCTTGTTTATCTTGAACGAGAACCTAATGCTCCATTTAAATATATTAGAAATGTTAATCAACAAAAGTATGAACGTGGAGCACATAATAATGGTAATAAAACTAGATATAAAAACTAATATTATGGCAAATAATAAAACGATTACGATAGAACATATAATTGGTAAACTTGATAATGATTTCAATCCTGATGGAAGTGATTGGATTCCTAGAGTTCCTGCTTGGTGTGTTGATGCTATGAATGAACTTAAAGTTCTTCGTAAAGTTGATAAGAAAATGAAACTAACCGTCATTAATAAGATAGCTAAAAGTAAATGTTGTCTTATTGATGACGGTCTTAAAGTATATGATAGTAATGGTTGTGAAGTACCTAGGGCTGATACTAGTAAATATAGATGTGGTGATACTGAATCTGCTCCATCCTCTACGGGGGGTCAAGCGGAGGACGAAAGTCCGGAGCGTGCTACTAATAAAGACTATCTTGGTATGCCCGATGATTGTTGTCCTAATGGTTCTAGAACTAGAGAAGTTATTGATACTGGTAAAGTAGGATGTAATCCTGTTGTTTATACAGTTCATAATAATACTGAATGTCCAAGATGTCAGCATGAAGTTCATTCTCATTGTCAGACCCCCCGTGGAGGATATGATAAGTCAAATCATAATTATATTCTTATTGGAGGTAATACTATTGAACTTAATTTTAATGATACTTGTATAACAGTTGTTTATAAAGATATTGAAACTCAATATAGTGATAATTATCATTGTGAAATTCCTGTTATACCTGCTAATGGTAAATTAATTCAAGGTCTTACTTATTATTGTATGGCTCGTATGCTTATGAGAGGATATAAACATCCTGTATTTAATCTTTCTGCTAGTCAATATGGAACTAATCCTTTCTATCTATGGGAGAGTATGAAGAAAGATATTAAGACTAGTATTTTATTAGATGAACAAAGTGATGATGATAGTGGTTGGAATGAGTTCTTTTATAACTTTACTTTTCCTAAATAATTATGAATATACAAAAGAAACTTAGTCTTAATAAACATCCCGGTGATTGTGTGCCTTATTCATTAGTTGCTGCTAAGAACGTTAAAGTAAGTAATGATGATAGGATGATTGTTAATGAAGAAGGACTTGAAGATTGTAAAGTAATTGCTAATGCTATTCATGAAGATGGTATTAATAATTTTAAAATAGTTGGTGTTATTCCAACTAGTACTGAACTTATTTTATTTATTGTTAATACTGATTCTAATGAGTCTTATATTTATAGATATAATGAACAAGCTGATAATTGTTATAGAGTAAATAGTAATTGGAAATATAATGGTGGAAAGATTAAAGGAACATATACTTATAATGTTAAAAATCATCTTATAATAGCTATTGCTGAAAGTGATACTTCTGTTGATGTTCCTCTTAAAACTATTAATATTGATTTAGATTCTGACCGTCCTGATTCTGAAATGTCTGTTATTCCACAAATAACTTTACCTACTATTAGTGGTTTAAATTATGTTAGTGGTGGAGCTTATAAAGGATTTTATTTTATATTTATTAGATATAAGATAGATAAAACTAATTATACTAAATGGTATAGTATTGGATTTCCTATTTTTAATGATGTTATAATTCCACAAGTTATTAATAAAGTTTGTTTTAGAAAAACTAATGTTTATGAACCTAAAGATGACCCAAATGGTTATTGTTATGGTAATACCGATTCATTTAGTGATTCTAAAGATATATGTAATCAAACTTTTGAAATAAATATTAGTGGAGGTCGTTCTGGTCTTTATCAACTTGGTTTTATTGTATGTAAAAAAGATAGTACTCAAGCGTTTAGAACAGATGATTTAAGTAATAATATTTTTAAATTTAGCAGAGATGTTCTTGTTGAATATAGTGTTTCTGATTTAACTACTGATTATTATAATTATTATAATGTTGGTAATATTATTAATTATAAGAATAGAATATATATTGCCAATTATAATGAAAAAACTGATAATGATGATAGAACTTTAAGCAATGGTAAAACATTAGAAGAAGCTGTTAAGGATATCACTATTAAACTTCGTAATAAAGCTGTTAATGCTTATTATAATGATTATACCACTGTTAATGCTGTTAGTGAAAAAGGTCCATATTTTAAAATGGCTAGCCTTCAAATTACTGGTACTGCTGATTGGCAAATTAAAGATATTAATAAAGTATTCAATAATAATCAATATCCTTTTCGTACTTTTAGAACTTTGTTCAATGATACAGTTATACAAGGTATTGCAGCACATGAATATTTAAAGATTAATTATAATGCTAAAATAAAAGTAGGTAGTAGAGGTAGTCATAATCTTAAAGAATATCTTGCTTGTCATTGTTTTATTATTCCTACAAGTTATAAATATGAAAATAATCAATCTGTTTATACTTTACCTAGTACAGTTAAAATAGCTTGTTATGTTTATAATGGAATTGGATTTACAGAAGATGCTGTATTTACTAGTGGACAAGTATTATTTGGAGATACTATATTTGATATTGATAATTGTAAAATGAGAATTACTCATTCTATTATTGAACCTAGTTATGATTTTAATGAACGTAAAAAGAATGATACTCTTATTCCGGGAGAAGTATATAACTTTTTTATTCATTTTGTTGATAAATATGGTGATGCTAGTAGAGGATATAAACTATCTAATAAAGATAAATATATAAATAATGTTGTTAATGATGGTTCTCATTGTACTATAATTACTTTTAATTGGAATAATCAAGGTAATGGTAATATTCCATATTGGGCTGTTATTAGTGGAAATATTTCGATATCTAGTATTAGTTCTAATGTTAAAAGATATATTGCTAATCGTAAAATTGTAGTTTATACTGCCGAACCTATAAATAATCCTACTACTCATATATTACTTAATAGTTCTGGAGAACTTGGAGCTAGTAATAAAGATGAACTATATACTCTTATATCTAATTATTTTATTGATTATCAAGATAAAGATAAATATAATGATTTATATGTTTATCAAGTTATAAATAGCGGTAGTTATACTCCTTGTAGTAATCAAGTAATAGGTGCTATTGGAGTTGATAACGAAGCTAAATTTGGCTATTATGAAAATATTAATGGTGATGAACTATTTAGAATACCTGATTTAATATTTGATTCTGAAGTTGTTGGTGGTGAACATACTAGAGATTTTATATATAACATGAATAATACTTTTAATAAGTTTTATATTCGTGCTAATATTGATACTACTTTATGGAATCAAATTAAAGAACTAGGTTATGTTGGATGGTTTATTAGTTATGAAAAAGTTGAACCTATTACTAGATATACCGGATTATTAACTAGAAAAGATTATTGTAATATAGCTAGTAATGTTACTTGGCAAGATGGTAATTGGGGTACAAAACCGGGTTTTGTAGCTAATAATTTTACTAGTGATAAATGTTATCTATATAGTGGTCGATTTGATATTGATGATAGTATTAAATATGATTTTAATATTATTCGTATTGATGGTAAATGTAAATTCAAGCCTTATAAAGAAAAACATGATGTAGTTGATATGGTAGTTAATACTACTTATCCTTATAATTATAATATGCCAGTTATAGGTGTAATTAGTAGAAATGAGTATAAACCTATTAATAATTATAAATTAGTAGTTGCTGATAGTGTTACTGATAGTAGAGCTGGAAAAGGAACTGCTCTTGAAATGGATGATTATAAGGAATTACTACTTGACGCTGAAACTATGTTTCTTGCAACAGTTCTTAATTGTACTAGAAATATTTATACTAGTAAAGAAAAAGAACTTGTAAGACTTAACGATGTTTGTTATAATGGTGGAACTTATTCTATTGAGCATGGATATAATGGTAGAATGACTTATGATGGTGTTCTTATTTATAATGATAATGGAGTTATAATGAATGAAGGTAATTATAAATTATATGCTCCTACTAATAATCAATATTATTATAGTGGTGATGAACCATGTTGGTTTGATATTCCATTTAACGTTTATGTTCAATTTCCTTTATATAATGATAAATTCTTTGAAAGTAAATGTTTTAATAATGAACCTAGCAAAATAGCTTTTAGTATTAAAGAAGAAACTGAAAAGAAAAGTGTTGCTTTTGGTACATTTGTAGAACCTAAGAATAGTGTTGATTTATTTAAAGACCCTATTGGAAATGTTGACCAATATGTTCCTAAACTGTTAACTCAATATCGTAATGATATTATTAATATTACTCGTTTTGATAAAACTATAAGACGTAGTAATGTTATTCAAGATGAAAGTGAAGTTAATGCTTGGAGAATATTTCCTATTGAAGGTTATAAAAATATTACTGAAAATAAGGGAAGTATAACTAATCTAGTTGGAATTGGATATTATCTTTTAGTTCATACTCAGCATAGTATGTTTATGTTTGATATAAGTGCTGCACTTAAAACTAGAGATGAAAATGTTCAATTATATCAACCTGATGCTTTTGAAGTTGATTATAAAGAAGTTTTTACTAGTGATAAAGGTTATGGTGGACTGCAAGATGATTTAGCATATATAGTTGGAGAATTTGGTTATATTTTTTATAATGATGATTTTCATAAACTTTATCAATTTGACGATGGTCAACTTAAAATAATGGATGAAGATATTAAATTATGGCTAGATAAATATCATCCTAATAAAGTTAGATTTGCTCATGATAAATTTAATAATCGTATTCTAATTAAATTTGATTATACTTATGATAATATTAATCCTAATACTAAAGAATCTATTATAGAATCACATAATGAAGTTATTAGTTTTAATTATAAAATAGGTAGTTTTATTAGTTTGCATGATTATTATTTTAATAATGCTTGGTCTACTAAAACTAAATGTTATTTTCAAACTGAACATAACGATGATAGACTTAATTGTCCTCTTCATGTATTTACTAATGAATATAATTATGGTAGATTTAATACTCATATGGGTGATGATAGTAGAAGTTTATATTTAGTATCTAAGCAAGAAGTTGGCGATGAACCTATATTAGTTCATAATAGTTATATTGATATTATAGTTAATGAATCTTATGAACTTATTAAATTTCTTGAATTTATTAAATATAAAGTACGTAAGATATATATTCCTATTTATAGTGATAATATTAATAATCCTGTTGATTTAAGAGAACATCCTTATGGTGGAGATATACTTCGTATATTTAATGAAGATAATGATACTGATGATATAGATATTAATATTGATAAACTTAATGAATTTAATAAGTATAAAAAACCTTGGTATGAACTAACTCAATATAACTTTAATTATTTCCGTAATAATATTAAAGACCATCCTAATGTTATAAGTGACAAACTTCGTAGGTTATATGGTAATTATTTTGTAGTTCGTTTTATATTTAATAATTCAGATAATAAGCGCATTGAATTTGAAAGTCTTGAATGTGCTCAAACTCAATTTAGAAAATTATGATACAGTATAGAGATAGACAAAGACAAAAAGCTTTTATTGGTGCTATTATTGGTGCAGCTGCTAGTATTGCTGGTGGTATAATTAAAGGTAATAAACAAAAGAAAGCTCAAGAAAAAGCCCAAGCTGAAGCTCAAGCTGCACAAGACCATAAAGATGCTTTACAAAATGCTCAAGCTTTAACTAGTGCTTATGCTAATCAAGATTATGTTGGTCAATATAATGATAAGCTTACTCTTAAATGTGGTGGTAGAGTTCGACGTAAAGCTAATTTTGGTACTGAGTTTGCTCAAGCTCTTCCCGGTTTAGGTAATCTTGCTAGTTCTATTACAGGAGTTCAAGGACTTGGTGAATTAGGTACTGCAATAGGTCAAGGTATTTCTGCTAATCAACAAATTAATGAAAATAAACGTATTGCTCAAGAAGCTGAACAGCGTAAACAACTTCAAGCTGGTCAACAACAACTTAATATTACTTCTGATAAAATGACTAATCCGATGACTATGTATCAACGTTCTAGTTTTATTAATAAATATAAATGTGGCGGACGTAGAAAAGCATGGATTGGTGCTGCTATTGGAGCTGCTGGAAGTTTAATTGGTGGTATGTTTGGAAGTAAAGGACAACAACCAATTCAAGTTAAACAAGCTGACCAAGCTAGTTATAGTGCTCCTAAAACTGGTCTTGAACGTCCTGAATGGATTACTAATGGTACTGTTCAACAACCTGTTATGCCTCAATCAGTATATCGAGATAGGCTTAAAACATATCGCTGTGGTGGTCTTAGACGCTAGTCTTTTGCTCTCTGTTGAATTATTATATATAGGTATGAACTATTAATCGACTGATAGGCTATCGTTCAGCAGAGAGCCTTAAAATCAATCAAATTACAATTTCTCATTATATTATATAAAATGCCTAGAAAAGATAAAGTTATTCATATAAGTAATTTGCCTAGTACATTTAGAGGTAATGTTACTCGTAATGGAAGATTTATTCAAAATGGTATTCCTCCACTTGGTGGAGCTTATGATAAAGTTGCTAAATCTACTGGTTTAATAAGACTTGGTAATGAATTTCTCTATAATGGTATAAACAATTTGGTGTCTAAAGATAATAGAGAAAAATTAATGAATAATACTGCTGGTAGACTTATTAATTATGTTAAAGATTTTAATAAAGAATCTTTTCCTAGTGATGATGAACTTGGACCAACATTTCCATTTAATATTATTCAAACTCCTAGAAGTAATGGAAGAAATCTTCCTCAAAAACAATATGCTGTTGGTGGTAAAGTACCAAATATAGTTGCTGGTGGTATTGCTCAACCTCTTGGTAATAATTTCTTTTATATGAACGGAAGAAAACATAGTCAAGGTGGTATTGATATTGGCCCTAGTGATAAAACTGGTATTGAAGTAGAAGGTGGTGAAGTAGTTGAAACTAATGGAAATGAACTTAAAGTTTATTCTGCACAACCTATTCTTAACGGTGCTAGTCCTGCTCAATTAGTTATGGGTGGAGCTAATCCTAATAAAGTATTTAAAGCCCAAGAAGATTTTAAAGATAGAAATGGTATTAATGATGATGGTACTAAAGGTTATAGTCGTAAATCTAGAAAATTTGGAGGTAAAAATATGATTATAAGTATTAATGGTAATGTTAAGAATGGATTAATTCATTCTCCATCCTCTACGGGGGGTCTACGTGATAAATTTGTTGTTGGTGGAAATCGTATTAATCGTCATGGAAGAACTTGGGAATATGATGAACAAGTTGGAGCTTATGTTCCTATAACTAATAGAACTATTAGTAGAACTTCTGCTTATCCTATTAATAAATCTGCTAGAGGAGAAACTATTATTGGTAGTGATTATACTTTTAGAAATGGAAGATGGTCTAAAAATAATATTACTAATAATAATATAAATAATAATACTAATAAATCTAATATTGATAATGGAAATCGTCGTCCTCAATATTATGCAGAACGTAGACTTCCTTTATTTGAAGATGGTGCTGGAATTACTAGTGGTTTAGTTAGAGCCGGTTGGAGTCATGGAAATAATAGAGGTATTAGTACAAATAATACTAATATTCCAAGTTTATCTGAAACTAAATCTAGCGGGAAGTCCCCCCGTGGAGGACGTAGTAAGTCAAGTCAATCAACTCAATCTATTTCTACTAAAACACTTCCTACTGCTGTTTATAATCGCAATTTACCTAAAGTAGAAGCTAGTATTCCTACTACTTTACCTGTTTCTACTAATACTCCTGCTAAAGGAACTACATCTTCCGATGGTAAAGGTCAAGGTAAATTTAAAAATCTTACTACTGCTGATTGGATTGGACTAGGTAGTAATGTAGCTGGTAGTTTAGCTAGCTATTTTGCTAGTAGAAGAGCTATTAATAAAATGAGAGGGCCAGGTCAACCTACTCTTATTAGTGCTAATAAACTTAAAACGAAATATAATATTAATCCTCAACTTGATAGAATTAGAGAAGATAAATTTGAAGCTTATCGTGATATTGATTCTAATACTGCTAGTAGTCGTGTTAGTTTAGCTCGTAAACAACGAGTTCGTAATGCTGCTGGTCAAGCTGCTAATGAGCTTTATGGTAATAAAGAAAATATAGAAACTAATCTTATTAATCAAGATAGACGTAATCAGCAAAGTGTTCGTCAATTTAATGCTCAACAATACAATCAATATATAGATAGAAAAACAGCATTTGATAATGGTATTAGAGAAGCTAAAGTAACTAATATTAATAATTTATTTAGTGGAATTAATGCTGGTATTCAAGATATGATTAGTAGATATGAAAATCGTAAAGCTTTAAATAATACTATTGGTGCGATGAGAGCATCTGCTCCTAATGTAGATGATAGAATTATGAGAGATGCTGGAGTTGATTATGATGAATTTATTATTCGTAAACGTAGAAAACTTGGAGGAAAACAATCATGCCGATAAACTTTTATACTCCTACTTTTAGACAACAAGTTAATCCTATTGACTTAAATGTCTTAGCTAGAACTTATAATACTCTTGAACAAGGTCATCAACAAGCTATTCAAACTAAATCTCAAATTGATGCTCAACTTGCTCAATTAGATTTAAATGAAGCTGAAGATGCTTGGCGTCAAGAACAACTTAATAAAGTTCGTAATGCTCTTACCGAAAATATGCAATATGGTAATGCTTATTCTAGTCTTGATAATATAGTTGGAACTTATGGAGATATAACTTCAAGTCCGGGAATGATTGGTCGTTTACGTGCTCAACAAGATTATAAAGCTTATATGGATAATCTTGATAAACGTACTGATTTATCTGAAGATTATAAGAATTATTATCGTACAGTTAATAAATATAATTATCAAGATATAACTGATAAGAATGGTAATGTTATTGGTGGAAGTAAATGGACTCCTATTGATAAAGAAGTTTCTGAAATTCCTATGAATCAGATACTTAATCAAGCACTTCAATGGGCTGCTAAAGAACAAGGCGGTGGTAGTCAAACAAGATGGCTTGATGCTAATGGTAAAGTTACTGATGATATTACTAAGTCTGTTACAGGAGAGATTTATTCTCACACTAAAGGTGTTTGGCAAAGATTAAGTAAAGCTAAACTTGCTGAAGCTGTTAAAGCTGTTATTGAAAATACTCCTGGCGCTAAAGCTAGTCTTGAACAAGATTATAAGATTGCTAAATGGAAATATGACCAAAATGGAAGTAATCCTGATATAACAGATAAAAATGGTATTCTTCTTACTCCTGAACAATATCTTGCTAAACGTATTGACCCTTTCTATAATGCTGCAACTTTTTATAATCAAGATAGTAATACTACTTATGGTGAAGCATGGAAAGCTCAATTAGCTTTATCTAAACAAGCTGGTTTTGGAAGTAGTGCTCAAAGAAAACAAGCTATTGATAATCTAACTTATAAAGGTACTCCTGTTCGTATTGATAATTTTATGCCTGCTCAAGCTCAAGCTGAAATTACTAGTAATAGACAATCAATAGCTGGATTACTTAATAAATATAATCCTGATATTAATATTAATTTAAGTACTGCTAATCCAGATGATATTAGAACTAGTATTATGACTAATATTACTAATCCGTCTGATAGAGCATATGCTTTAAGTTATCTTAATGATATTATTGATAATCAAGAATATATTAATAGTCTTAAAGTTGGTAAATCTCAAGATAGTATTGATGGATTTGATACATATAATTCTATTATTAGTTTAAGTGATTTACCTAGTAATAAATATTCAGATAGATATAGTAAATATGTTAATCAAATATTTGGAGATAGTTCTGCTATTAGACAATACTTTAATAATGATGATGTTTATAATTCATTTATTAATTCTCTTGGTGGAGAGAAAAAAGCTGCTAGTCTTGGAATAAGATTTGGTTCTGATGGTAATGGTTATAGATATGCTGAATTACCTAAAGATTATCATAAATCTATTTATAGTTTTGGCAAAGCTGTTAAAGAAGCTGAAGATACTAGGAATCCTTTAAATGCTTTTCTTAATTCTGCTAAGACTAGATTTTTTGGTTATGGTGATAAATTTGTTCGAGTTGATTCTAATGGTGAAGAACATCATGCTGGATTACCAATAGGTAATAAAGAACCTTATATTGGTTTAATTTATTATGTTGATTCTCTTAAATCTAAAAATGATGCTGTTCTTGATGGTGGTCAAATAACTTCTTCTACTATTGGTATATCTGCAATGACTCCTGAACTTGCTGAACTTAATTTTGTTATGAGTTCTAATCCAGAAGCTGCTAGTAAATATTCTGCTCAAAAGAAACAATTAGAAGAACAAGCTATGTCTGCTATTAAAGCTGGTATTGATTTAACTCAAGGAGAATCTTATATTACTAGTGAAAATGGAATATTTGAGCCTATGTCTTCTGAAGATAGAAAAGCTTATACAGCTTATCTTAGAAGTGCTAAAGAAAATGAGATTACTCCTACTATTGTTCGTGACCCAAAAACTGGGGATGTTGGAGTTCAAATTAATATTGCAGGTTACTATGATACAGAAGGTAAACTTAAAAGAGAACCTATTACTTTACTTGTAGGTAGCGGTGCTATTGATAGTTCTATTATTCAATCTTGGAATCAAGATACTAGTTGGAGAGCTGCTGGTAAAGTAGAAAATTATTATAATGCTAATAGACCTATTTCTCTTACTAATAATGCTGCATTTACTGGAATTGATAAATTTAAATTAGTACCCAATGGTGAAGGTTTTAATTTAATTAATTCTACTAATAATCAAACTATTGGTTTAGTAAGTAAAGAAAATGCTGTTGATATTGTAGATAATTTATCTCAATGGGAACAAACTGTAACTGCTGTTAAAGCTGGAATGACAGTAGATGAAAATGCTGTTAAAGCTATTCAACAAAATGTTGCTACTAAACTTGCTCAACTTAGTGGTAGTTCAGACCCTTATGTTATTCAATATTACTATGATGAATTAACTAATAATCTATATTAATATGGATGTATTAAAGTTTCTACAAGGTGGTAATCAAACACCTAATCCTAAATATAATCCTAAAACTAAAAAGGGGGCTATACAGCCTCCTACTTTAGTTGATTACAACCCCGGCACTTCTATTAGTGACCGGGGTCGTGGTCATTTATTTAGTCGTATTGCTGGACAATCATATAATCTTAATCAATATGATATAGATAAATATGCTCCTTATGATGTTTATGTTAATCCTGTTGATGACCCAGAAAAACTTGATAAAGAACGTGCTGTTAATCAAAGTAATTGGGAACAAGGATTAAGAATGATTGGGCAAATTGGTAATGAGATTACTGTTGGTACAGCTATTGGTTTTGCAGATTTAGCTGATGCTTTCTATAATATGGTTAGTAATAGTCCTAATGATTATCAATCTGAAATAAGTTCTGAACTTGAATCTTTAAAAGAATCTATTAATGAGCGTTTAGCTATATATAGAGAAAATCCTAATGCTGCTTTTGATATTGGAGATTTTGCTTGGTGGGCTAGCAATGCTCCTAGTATAGCTAGTTCTTTAACTCTTATGGTTCCTAGTACAGGTCTTGCTAAAGGTGTTTCTTTATTAGGTAAAGGTATAAAGTTTAATAAATTAGCTAATAAAATGGCTAATGCTATTAATATGACTCAAAAGAGTAGAGCCATTACTGGTAGAATAGCAGAAGCTACTGCTATTGGAGTTCCTTCTCGTTATCTTGAAAATTATCAAGAAGCTAGACAAACTTATAATGATATTGAAGATTATTCTAAAACTCAACTTGCTAATATGAATGATAAACAAAGGGAAGAGTTTTATAATAATAATCCTAAATATAAAGATATATCTGATGAAGAAGTAGCTAAAGATATTGCTAAGAATAGTGCTGATATTACTTTTGCTGAAGATTGGGCTAATGTTCTTTTTGACGTATGGCAAGTTTATAGTTTAAAGAACTTATGGAAAAATGCTTTAAGTGGTAATACAACTAGTTCCAGACTTAGAAATTTAAATATTGCATTTAATAGTAATATTGATGATGCCGCTGCAATTACTAATGCTTTAAGTAATAAAACTACTAAACAAGCTATTACTAGTACATTAAAAGATGTGGGTAATGATATTCTTCATGGTGTAAGAGCAGAATGGACAGAAGGGGTTGAAGAAGCTATTAATTATATAGCTAGTCAAGATGGTTTATATAATGGTAAAAAAGTATTTGATAAAGATATTCCTCAACAAACTATTAAAGATTATCTTCAAGACCCAATGTTATGGGAGCAAGCATTTTGGGGTGCTCTTGGTGGTATTACTTTTAGTAGTGTTATGAATAAAGCTGGAGAGTTTATTAATAAACGTCTTGATAAAGATTGGACTTCTGCTGAAAAACAAAGAGAAAACGAAATTCTTGGTCGTACTGCTACTTTTCAAGCATATCAAGAAAGACTTAATAGTATTGCTAATGGTAAAAATCCATTTATAACTATTACTGATGAAAATGGCAATCAAGTTAATCCAGATATTATTACTAGTACTGAAGAAGAACTTCGTAATATAGCTGAAAAAGAATATATGGATAATATTATTATTAATTCTATGAACGCTGGTAATTTAGGACTTCTTGAAAGTTCTATTAATAGTAAAGAATTTAATAATAGTATTACTAATAAACTTGGATTACAACAACAAGATAGTAATGAACTTATTAATAGATTTAAAACTGAAATTAATAATCTTAAAAATGAATATAATACTACTTTAAATAAAGTTAATAGACTTGGTGGCGGATTTGAAGTTGGTCGTATTATAGCTACCCAAATGGTTCATGCTCGTAATCGTCAAGAAAATTATAATAATCTTCTTAATTGGGCTAATGATGTTTTAAATCAAGATATTACAAATAATCATATTGAAGATGTTGATATTAATTCTGCTAAGAATGGTATTTATCAGCATATTATTAATAGTATTCAAAGAGATATTAAAACTATTCAAGATAATGCAGCAATTAATAATTCTGTTAAGCAAGAACGTATTGCTCAATTAAATGAACGTCTAGATGCTATTAATAAACTTTATACTCCTATTGATATTGAAAATAAAAATGATGTTCAATCAGCTATTCAACTTCAAAAACAATATAATGAAGTATTTAAAGATTTAGCAGAAGTTGTTAATGCTGAGATTAATGTTGAGGTTAATAAAAATCAACTTAATTTATCTGATGATAATATTAAATCTCGTATAACTTATCTTAATAACTTCTTTGATAATAGTCGTAAAAAGATTGTTAATAAAGCTATGGACGATTTACGTAATGCTTATAAACAATATGGTAAAGAATATGTCAATTCTGTTATTAAAGATGCTAATAATGGTAATAAACCAAATATAGATAAAACTATTCGAGATGCTTATGCTGCACTTGATTTAAGCTCTAAAGGTAATGAACATCTTAAAACTACATTAGAACAATTAGCTGAAATTGCAGAGATTGAAAATGATGTTAATAATGCTCCTAAAGAGGAAGAAGTTGCTCCTATTAATCCTGATGTTAATGAAACTAATGAAACTGATGTAGATGATACTAACTCATCTCCATCCTCCACGGGGAGTATAGCGGAGCGAAGCGGAGCGGTTCCTAGTGAATCTACTAATGCTGAACAACCTCAATCTCAAACTGGGCAATCAGTTTCTCAAGAGCCTATTAGCACTCCTAAACCTGAAGTTACTAATACTTTACCAGATGATGAATTTGAACGCGGTCAAATAGGTACTGATTTAGTTTATGAAAGTATTGCTGATTTAGAAGATTCTTTAGGACATGAATCTACTAGTAATGATTTACTTAATGCTAGACAATCTATTATTGATAAACTTAGTCAAGCTGGATTTGAACAAACAGAAGCTACTGACATAGTTAATAATATTATTGATGGTCTTACAGGAGGTAGTTTATATAGTTCTGTTCAAGATGATAACACTAGACGTTTATTACTTAATGCTACTTATGCTACTGTTACAGGTAATGAACGTAATATAGAAGCTATTATGGATGATTTTGCTAATAGTGTTGATAGTGAAGGTAATACTAGAGGTAAAATTGTTAATGATAAAGTATATCTTAGTATTGGTCAATTAGTTGAATATATAGATAGTATTACAGGTAATAAAATTATTAAAAATTACTTGTTTAATCAAATAAAAAACTATCTTTACGCCAGCACTAATAATCAAGGTAAATATCGTGCTACTGATGAATCAACTATTAAGAAACTTAATGCTAGACAATTTGTTCAATACGTTGACGGTATTGCTAAAGAACGTCTTGAAAGACTTCAAGTTGAGCATACTAATAATGTTAATCTTAAGTATATAGTAGAGAATGAAAATGTTAAAGCATTTACTAGTATTAAGCAAGGTGATTATTTAGAAGCCATATATAATGTTAAACTTAAACGTATTGATATATTTGCTAATGATACAATTATTGGTTATATAGGAGTTCCAAATATTGATAAGTTTGGTAATTATGATATGGTTAATCAAGGTTGGAAATATAATATTCATGCTGAAAATGGTCAAGTTATTTCTCCGCTTAAAGATGCTTTAATTAGTATTCTTGATGGCGATAGATTTGACGAAGAATTTATTGGTCATTTATATGAACTTGCAGTTAAAGAAGAAGTTACAAATAAAGAACTTGATACTTTATTTAAAGAATTTGAAACTAAATATCCTGATATAGTTAGAGATTTTACTACTCCTGTTGCAAGTTTTGATTTAGCTGGACATCTTGTTAATCTTACTAAATATATATTTAATCAACCTTATGAGAATAGTCATGAAGCTAGTATTAATCGTTGGTTTAATAATCTTCTTAATAGTTATGACCAAGCTATTACAATAGTTAAAGGTGACTTTAAAGGTAAAATTAGAGCTGTTAATGTTAAATATGGAGTTCTTAATACTATTGATGATGCTAACGGTGAATGGAATGATGTACAAGAAACAGTAGTTAATTATAATGAAAATATTAACAAACTTGGTGTAGTTATACAAGGTCAATTATATCTTAATGGAGAAAGTAAACCTACTATTATTGAAAATCTTACTACTAATGGTATGCCTGTTATTAGTATTCCAAGTAGTGATGGTACTTCTCTATATGCTTTTTGTAAACAAGTTCCATTAAATAGTAATCTACTTAAAGGTGATGCTCGACGTATTATTAATTCTATTAAAAATGAAGTTAATAATCTTTGTAAAGATTATATTAGTGGAAAAATAAGTTTTGGTGAACTTAAAAAAAGTCTTGGGGATATATTTGGAAATAATAAACTTATTAACGGAGATAGAAATACTGGACTTCAAATTAGTATTAATCCTACTAATATAGGCTTTTATGTTAAAGGTGCACATTTTAATGGTAAAGATTATGCTTTTACTATTAATTCTGATGCTGGTAATTATAAACGTAATATTATTATTAATTCTCCTTATGTTGTTAATAGTGCTTTTAAAATAGGTAAAAGTTATGGTATTAATGCTAGTACTATTGATGAATTAGATAATGCTCTTCGTCCTGTTATTGATGAAATGTTTAACTATGCTCAATTTGCTATTAGTAAAGATTTTATTAATGATAGTACAAAAACTAATGATAAAACTAATAAATATATTTATCGTGAAAATGGTAAAACTATTATAAATATTGATGGTAAAACTTATAGTTATAATAGTTATCAAGATTTTATTATTAGTAATGGTTTAGTTAGAACTAAATTAGCTAATACTAATACTAATGAAACTGCTGGTAATTGGCAAATAGATATTCATTCTAAACTTGATATTACTTATGAGCTTGAGGGTAGACCCCCCGTGGAGGATGGAGCAATACCTGAACAGCTATCAGAGTTCATGTTAGATGATACTCTTAATGCTATTAATTTTAATGCTTTTGAATCTGCTATAACTGCTAAGAATTTAACTCGTGGACTTAAAAAGTATTTTGCTAATGACCAAACTGCTCTTGATTATATTGATTCTCTTCAAAAGATTAGTATTTTACCTAAAAATATTCAAGTTGTAGATAGTATTACTGATAATAATGGTAATCAGGTTAATGCTGTTTATCATCAAAATACAGATACTATTGAACTTAATCGTTCTGCTATTGCTGGTCAAAGGGTTTATCGAGTTGTTAATATTATACTTCATGAAAGTTTACATAGACAACTTTATACTAAATATAATACTGAACAAGCTATTGCTTTAGTTAAACCTATTTATGATAAATTTAAAGCTTGGCTTGATACTCAAGATGATTCTACTAAAGAAAGACTTAAACCTTATCTATTTGAGAACTTTAATACAAGTGAAGCTCTTGAAGAATTTCTAGTTGAAAGTATTACTAGTAATGCTCTTATGACTGCACTTAATGAAATTAAATATGATAATAGAAAAGTTAATAAACGTAAGACTTTATTTAGTAGACTTCTTGAAGTTATTGCTGATATGTTAGGTATTAAGATTAATGAAGATAGTTTATTAGCTGCTGCTAGAGATGCTTATAAAGCTATTAAAAAAATGCCTAAAGAAAGTAATCAAGAAGCTATTCAGTTTGAAGAAGAAACTATTAGTACAGAGCAAATTGAAAATCCTAATGAAGATAATAGTCAAGATTATAATTATAATAATGATAATCTTAATGATGGACTTGATATGTTTAGTAGTGTTGATGATAATACAGTGGTGAATATGGCTGAATTAACTAGCCGTTTACCAATAGACCAACAGTCCGAATTTGCCACTTTGCTTGACACAGGACGCATCAGTTTTAGCTGTATGTAGAATTAATCGAGCAAATATAAAAGTCGCTTAAAACGAAAGAAAACAGCCTCTATGACGATGTAATTAAATTTTACTTTACATTAGTCATAGAGGTATTACTATTAATGAATTTAAACTTAAATATAAACTTATGAGTTGTGGAAATATTAAACTTGTAGGATATAATAATCTTAATAATGTTATTATTAAAGAACATGGTTCTAATAATGCAGATTATTATAGTCTTATAGCTATGGTTGAAGACCCAATTTTTAAAAAGATTGTAGCTGATAAAGGTATTAATGTTAAAACTTCTGGAAAACAAGCTTATAATGCTCTTCTTGAAGCTAGAGCTATTAAACTTCGTAATATGGATGATGTAGCTTCTATTGCTGAAAAAGAAGAACGTGGTTTGTTTAGTACAATTAAAGCTAGAGATACAGCTATTACTTATATGGCTGATATTATGAATAAACTTAGTTTTAATTTTTTATATAATGGTGCTCCATTAAATTTTAATGAAATTAAAAAACGTACTAATGAAACTGTTATTAATGCTGGACTTAAACGTGCTAAGAAATTAGCCGGAAGTGATGAAACTAGAAATAATGAACTTAATAGTTTTATTAATAATCCAAATCCTGCTACTAAAATTAATGGTCTGGGTGCATTTCTTCGTAAATATGGTAATGCTCAAGATTTTAATTATGGTGCATTACTACGTTCTTTAACTAATACTGAATTTAATGAAGCTCTTTTTAATAATAAAAATGTAGCTAAACTTATTAAACGAGATGAATTATATCAAACTACTGATTATGAAGAATTAGGCGGTTATCTTGATGAAACTTCTACTGAAGGTGATGAAAATAGTATAGATGATGGTATTGATTTAATGACTCAACTTTGGAATTTAAGTATTGGTGAAGTTAAAGATTTTAATAAACACGTAGAAGAAATTATTAAATATCATCTTGCAAGTTTACCTAAACTTACTGCTGCTTCTCAACTTGATAATGGAAGTTATCCTTTTGATACTAATAATGAATTAGGAGTTGTTACTTTTTCTGATGCTAATTACTTATCTAAAATATTATATGCTAGTGCTGATACTAGTAATGTAGATAATTTTATAGCTAGTCTTAAACGTATATCTGAAACTATTCCAAATTGTGAATGTTTAATTCAATTACATGATTTACTTAGCAAAAATAAAGTATTTGCTAATAAGTATATGATGGTGTTTAATAAACCTATTATATCTAAAATTGAAACTTATATTCAAACTGATTCTAATGGTAATAGTTATGTTCGTGCTCGTGTAACTAATCCTAATACTGATTCTCGTACTATTTTACAGAATACTTTTTATAATAATGTTAAGAATAATATTATTACTAATCGTGTTCCTGCTGCTCGTGAAAAGTTTCGTATATATGATAGATATAAAAATACTCCTCATGCTAATCTTTATTTATATGATGCTTTTAAAGAAATATTTCCAGATATTAATCAAGCTAGTTTTAATTTAGCTATTGCTAAGATTGGTCGTGTAGCTATGGCTAATAATCTTATCAATTTTGTTAATGTTATTAATCGTACAGTTGAAAACTATAATAAATATGTAGAAGCACTTAAAAAGGATAAAGGAACTAAAATGCCTGATAGTTTTATTAATAGAGGTGATACTTCTATTATATATCAAATGGCTGATGTTTTTAAAGATATTATTTATATTCCTGTTGAACTTAATTCTCGTAATCCTGAAGGTAATTTAAGTTCTGATGTTATTAATAGAAGTTTTATTACTAATATTGCTAAAATTATTAATGATGATAAATCTACTGTTGAAGAACAAAATGCTATGGTGGAAGCTTATGCTAAACAAAAGTTTGCTAGTCATCAATATGATTATAGTAATTTACTTCTTGAACATAGAGATAGTAATGGTAATATAATTAATTATGGATTGTTTAGAAGAATTGGAAATGGAACTCCTAAACTTACTGAATATGCTCGTAGTATGTTTAAGACTTCTCTTCTTAATGGTATTAGTGAATTAGATAATAACAATAATGACTTATATCGTAGTATGAGTGACGGTGATTATTTAATTACTGCTATGGGATTATTTATGACTGATATTAATAATTCTGAAACTCCTACTGCTAATTATTTACTTCCTATACCTAGTGATGCTCCTAAAAACTTTACTATTACTGCTCCTAGATATAGTCTTGCTGGATTACGTAGTCAACTAGAAGATGGAACTAAAATTATAAATAGAGAACATCCGTTATTTAAACAGTATTATAATATAGCTATTCAAGAACTTACTAATATGGCTCAAGCTGTTAATGTAATGTTTAAAACTAATGCTAATGGTAATCCTATTTTAATTAATGGAAATTTTGAATTTAGTGATACTTATAATAATAAACCTGAACATTTTTATAATCAATATCATAAAGATGGAAAAGGTAATGTATTTATTACTAAAGATGGACACAAAGTTTTAGCTGGTAGAGTATTTAGTTTTAAACGTTTAGTTAGTAAAATTACTCCTAATAGTAATGGAGCATTTAATGAACTAATTGGGTATGGTAAGACTATTGACATCCTCTACGGGGGGTCTACACGTGGACTTAGCTATGTTAATAATCAAGTAGTTCTTAATGGAGAACAACGTGTTGCTCTTGAAGATGCTGTTGCTGATTGGTTAAATGAATATATAACTAATGGTTATAAAGAACTTAAAAATAAATATGGTACATTTATTGATGATAGGATTAATAATGAATCTTTAGCTGAATTTCTAGTTAATGATTATCTTGTTAGAGATAGTATGTACGATATGTATGGTGGTGACCAAAGTTTTTATAAGAATGGTCAAGCTATTCTAAAACGTATTAAAGAAGTACAAGCTAGTGGTAATCCTTTTGGTAATACTGATTTTACTAAAAATGATTTAGATATAGCTACTGATTTATATGATATAACTATTAAAGGTAATGCTGTTACTGTTCCTTATACTGTTAATGGAGTTATTAAACGTAAAAAAGTAGTTCTTCAAGATAAATTTAGAGGTGTTACTATTTATAATACTTTTAAAGCTTCTGATAAAGTTGTTATTGATAGACTTGATAATCAACTTAAAAAAGCTGGACTTGATAAAAAAGATAGAGAACGAATACTAGAACCATTTAAAGGTGGAGTTAATGCTAATGATGCTCAATCATATATTACTCTTGAGGAATGGATTCGTCGTATTACTGCTGCTGGTGAATTAGATAAATATGCTGGACTTATTCAAAGTCTTACAGATGATACTCCAATAGATAAAATTGATTGGACTAAATTTGCTAATAAAGTTCAAATTCAAAAGAATTTCTATTATGATTTATATTATGATACTACTGTTGGTATTGAAGTTCCTAGACAAGTAAAGAATGCTGAGTTTGTTCTTATTCCTAAACTTATTAAAGGAACAGAACTTGAAAAAGTTTATAATATAATGACTAATAGAGATATTCATCAAATTAATACTGTTGAAACTGTTAAAGTTGCACAACATAATCGAATGACACTTTGGAATAATGATGGTGTTTTAACTGATGAAGCTCTTAAAGAATTTGATAATAATGTATTTGATAATTCTGAACTATTTAGTTATAATTATCTTTATCGTCAGCAAGAAGTTCCTCAACATATGGTTGATGCTAGTAATAAAGCTGCTATTCAGATTATGAAGAAAATGCTTGATAATCTTCCTAATCGAACTGAACTTAATGAACTTAAAGATAAAGTATTTAATAATTATGTAGCTAATATTAGAAATAGTTTTGAAAAAACTTGTGCTGAACTTGGTATTGGATTAGATGACAATGGACATATTGATTTAAATTCTAATGGTACTATTAAAAATCTTAATCGTTTTGTATTCTTTGATAGATTTAAAGAAAATGCTCAACAACAAGGAGTTGAGAAAGCTCTTCTTGAATTTTTTGATTTAGATAGTGCTGGATTTAATAATCTTCCTTTATTCTTATCTAATATTAATAGTAAACTTGAAAGTATTGCTAATAGTTATTTTAATACTAATATTACTAGGCAACTTATTAGTGGTTGGCATGCTGCTCAGTTATCTGATTTTGGTTTTAAAGTTGATAAACAAACTCAAACAGATAGTAAACTTCAATATAAAAAGATTGGAGAAGTTGATAGCACTCCTGTTTATTATACTGAAATTAAACTTCCTAGATGGAGTAGTAAACTTAAAGGATTAAATATTGAACAAGTTCCTGATAGCTTACGTACTATGATTGGTTATCGTATTCCTACTGAAGGTAAGCAATCTATATGTATTATGTATGTTAAGGAGTTTCTTCCAGATGCTTATGGTAGTACTGTTGTTGTTCCTGATGAATGGGTTACTCAAACTGGTTCTGACTTTGACGTTGATAGTGTTTATGGTATGTCTAAAACATTTAATCTTGTTAAAGGTGTTCCAACTGAAATTACTCATGCTAGATATACTAAAGATAAAGTAGGATATATTAATTATGTTAAAGATAATGTAGATAAAGCTAGTCGTAAGATTCTTGGTAAGACTTATAATAAACAAGGTAATATTAGGGCTTCTTTAAAAAATAGCGAAGATGCTATTAATGCTACTCTTGAAGGTTATAATGGCAATCTTAAAGTTGTTGAAAAAATTGCTAATGATGGTGGGCTTAAGTCTTACGAATCATACTTAAAACTCCCCGTGGAGGATACAAGTAGTCAAGCTGCTAGAACTAATGCTATTATTCAATCATTTATTGATATACTTAATAATCCTGCTGCATTTGAAGAAAATACTACTACTTCTAACTTTGAAAATGTCAAAGAAGCTAATGAAACTTATGCAGAAATAGTTGGTGCTAATAAAACAACTGTTGCTCCTAGTGATTTCTTTACTCAACTTGATTGGTTTGATGCTGCTACTTCTGGTATTAAACTTAAAGGTATCAGCGTTAATCGAGATACTTTTATGAGTATTGGTAATGTTACTAAAGCTAATCATAGCGAAGGTATTAAAGTTATGTATACTACTGATGTGATTAGTGAGCAAGAAGCTGTTAATAGATATGGTAAAGAAAATGTTGAAACTATTGGTAATAAACATATTCGTATTACTCATAAGAATTTTGGTTGGTCTGGAGATGATAAGAATGTTGATGGTTATTTGATTAATCCTTATAGTTCTCAGACTACTGCTCATATTCTCGATGTTATGAAAGAGGGGGCTATACATAATGAAAATACTTATACGTTTAATGCTTTCAAAACTATTGTTGACTTTGGAAGTAATTATGATACTGCTATTGGATTTATGTGGCAACCTGCTATTGATATACTAGTTCGTAAATGGAAAGAAACCAATAGTGTTCTTGCGGAAGGTACTAAAAATCCGCTTACTGAAGCTATTAGAGAAGTTGCTCATAATCTTGGTTTTGGTGAAAAAGTTAATTTTGCTGGACGTAAAAAGCTAATTGAAACTATCGATAAAAGTTATGGTGAAACTTTCAAGAAATTATTCAATTTAAGCGTTTCTGACGCATTTTCATCACCTGACCTTATATTTTCATCAGACGCATATAAATCTCGTCTTAGAGGGGAAATGAATGGCGTTCAGCAGGCTTTATTTGACCTTTATGTTCTAGCACAATTCAATCGGTTAAACTCAATCGGACAGGATATAAGTAATAATCTTAATATTCTTAGTGCTGATAAATATGGTGCTAAACAAAGTTTTTATGCTAGTGATAAAGTATTTAGAGATGCTAGAACTGTTATTGAAAATAGTAATATTTATGCTCCATCCTCTACGGGGGGTCAAACCTTGCTATTAGAGAGTGTATTTCCTGATATTAGTGGTGGTATAGATGCGTTTATTAAATCAGATATATCTAAAAGTAGTTATCCTAGTTTAGCTGCATTTTTACAAATGAGTACTGCTCTTAGTGTTAAAGCTACTCAACAAGTATTTGAAACTGCTAATCCTGTATTTATTGATTATGTATATAGAATAGCAGAATGGACTAAAGGTGGAATAATGACTGAAAAGTTATATAATGACTATAAAGATTATCTTATTAATAAACTAGAAGTAGGTAATAATGGTAGTTCTTATCTTAATTTACCTGTTACTGTTGTTAATGGTGATTTTGTTCATCCTAAATATATTAAAGAATATGGTACTGGACAATCTAGAGCTTTAGAAGTTGGTAGAGTTAGTGGTACATTAGTTAATATTAAAACAGATAATGTTATAGTTAAAAATATATTTGAGCCTACACAAACTGAAATTGATGTATTTGCTAGACTTACTCCTGCTCAGAAAGTTGATTGGATTAAACGTAATTTTAGTCAAGATGGTAGTGTATTTGAACATATTGAAATAGTTGCTAATGATGAAAGAAATAATCGTCGTAATGTAAATATTCAATATATTAATTACATACAAGGTGATATTACTAATGATGAAGCCCATAGATTGTTTGATAGAGCTTGGAATCATCCCAATCCTCTTATTAAACTTACAGCTCTTGATTTAGTTAAATATGCTTTTATTGTTGAAGGCCATAAATTTAGAACTAGAAATATTAGTAGACTTATAAGTAATACTCCCCTTAGAGGGTTGAGCGATGGCGGAATAGCTATTGGTGATATAGCTATGAAAGGTATTAATAGTTATGGTCTTGTTGATAAAGATAATGTTGAAGATATAATTGGTTTTATTCGTAAAAATTATAATAGTTTTAATTGTCCTAGTTATACATTTAAAAGACTTACTAATAATAAAATTAATTATAGTCTAAAAGGTAGTGGTATTATTGTTTTTAATGGTCAAGAAAATCTTGATAATGTAGGAATAATAAGAAATGGAGATGCTGTTAATGTTATTAGAATTAATAGAAATTTATATATTAAAGGAACTTATGATGGAACTTTAGCTTATTATCCTATTGATAGACTTGAATCATTTGAAACTTATAATAGTATTGAGCCTAGTATTATAGCTAATAATAATATTCATAAACCATTAGCTGTTCTTCTTTATGAAGGTCTTACTCAACAAGAAAAAAGAGATAAATTTATTGATGGTATTAAAGATAATATTAATGAAGCTGTAAATAAAGGTTATAAAGAAGTTCCTGAACTATATAGTAAATATATATCTGATGAGTATTTCCAGCCTTTTATGAATACTCCTTTTGAGAATAATACTATATATACTATTAATGATAAATTTTATCTTAATATTAATGGAACTACTGCTATTAATTTAAGTGATGATTTACAGCAATATAAAGCTAAATATCCTAATATTGAAGATAATAAACTTGGACTATTTATTGAAATTAATGAAAATGAAATAGATAGAGTTACTAGTAATACTGATAGATATAGTAGTGTTGATGACCAAACTCCTATTGGTAGATTTGCTAAAAATGCAAGTTTAATTATTTCAAGAGCTGTTCGTCATGGGCAACCTGCTGCCCAGAATGTTCTTAATGCTCTAAATAATGCTGAAATTAACTATCTTGATAGTAGTAGTCTTTCTAATAATTCTGAATTTTCATTATCAGTCATTGCTAATTATATAGATGTTGAAGCTAATAATATTCTTAACGATATCAATCGTTTTATTAAAATTGATGGTATTGATAAACCTATTAACGATAAAGATGTTATTGGTAAAGTTCTTAAAGATGAACAACTTCAAAATCGTTTCTTAGATGTTATTCTTAGTGCTAATACATTTAAGAATAAATACAAACTTATTAGCGAAATTGATATTGATAGTACAAATCTTGATGATAAAACTAAAGAGAATATTAGAAAGATTCAAAAATTAGTTAATCAAGTTGATTCTAATACTGCTGTACATTCTGCTAGAAAAGATTGGTTTGAAAGATGGATTCAATTACGCACTACTAATCCTAATTATATAAGTGGTCTTATGAAAGAATTTGATGCTTATGGTGATACTGGATTTATGGATTATTGGATACAAGATATTCGTGCTAATCGTAACTTTGTATTGCAGAATATACTTAAAGATGTAATGGGTACTGTTGAAGAAGGTCGTCTTAATGGTATTAAAGAATCTAATGACTTTAGAAATTATCTTAAAGAACTTAAATCTAGAGCTGCTAAAGATGGTAAATCTGTTAGTCTTGATAGTATAATTGATGATGATGGTAGATTAATTCAACCTAATAATCCTATTTGGGAAGAAAAGATAAAGAAATATAGAGATGCTGCTATTGAAGCTGAACAAAAATTTGGTATAAATAGTGTTGAACATCTTATTGCTTTATCTAATAAAGCTAAATTTATTGATATGACTACTATTCATCAACTTAAGCCTATCACAGTTCAAGATGAAGATGGTAATGATGTTATTATTGAATATTCTACTTATATTATAAATCTTGAAAGAAGTTTATTAGGACTTAAAAAAGGAGATGATGGTATTCCTAAAGAATTTGCTGAATATAAAAGACTTAATAGTAGAATACGAGATATTTTAAGTCAAGCGACTGATAATGTTACTACGCAAAGTCAAGATGAAGAACTTGGACGTATATACGCTCAAATGGATAGTCTTACTAGTCTTTACGATGAAGATGGTAATAAAAAAATTGGTCATGATTTAAATGTAGCTGAAAGACTTCGTGCTTATCAAACTAATATTCGTAAAATTAAAGAAATGTTCTATGATAAGCAAGCTAAAGAAGGATTTGATTCTAAACTTAAAGAACAGCTTTCTGTTATTAGTAAATATGAAAGTCAACGTGATGCTAATGGTAATCTTCTTATTAGTATGGAAGAACTTATGAAAGTTCCTGAATATCGTGAAGCTAAAGAATGGATTCGTAAGAATACTAGATATATTCTTGATATTAAAGATATAGAAGATTTAAATTGGGCATTTGAAGAACTTAAAGACGCTAATAAAGGTAATAGTGTTCTTAATCTTGCTATTAGAGAATTTCAAGCTAAAGATGAATTTAACGTAGTTGATGGACGTAAGATACCTGAAGAACGTGCAGCTCTCATAAAAGCTGAAACAGTTAGAAAATATAAATATACTAAAGGTAATGGTATGCCTTATGTTGGTATTATTCGTTCTGCTGAAGATGAATTAAGAATTTATCATGCTGATTTCTATAATTATCTTACAGGTAATAAATCTAAGAGTGAAGAAGAAATTAATGTAGGAGAAGCTATTAATAAAATACTTGAAAAATATTTTGATAATGCTACTAGAACTCTTAATACTGCTGATATTAGTCAAGAAGATTTAGAACAACTCAAGACTGGTTTTGAAGTATTTAATGAAATTACTAGAGGAGAAAAGAGTACTGATAAAGCTAAAGCAAAACGTGTTGCTGAATTTATTGAAAATGAATGTGATGTTACTTATAATTGGAAACAATATGAACTTGATAAAAATAGAGCTTTTGCTAAAGGTAAAAAGTATTATGATAAATGGCTAGAAGTATTTAGTGAACAAGTTGAAGAAAATGGAACTATTGCAGAAAGACCTAATCGAACTATTTATGGTATTATTAAACCTAAAGATTTAGATAAATGGACTGATATTGATAGAACTGCTGCAATTAATATTCTTCAAAAGAGAACTAGAGAAACTACTACTCAATATTACTATATAAAAGAAAGAGAAGTTCTTGACAAATATGGTATTGATAGTGTTGAATATAAACAATGGTATAGAGATAATCATTATTTTGACCCATATACTCGTACTATTAAACCTATTCGTATTTGGACTACTATGCAAATGATTAAAGATGATGGTTCAGCTGTTGTTGGTAATTATGAACCACGTATTAATCAAATGCATATTACTCCTAAAGAAGAACTTGTTAATCCAGAATATAGTAGTTTTGTTAATAAGTATAAAGTAGGAACAGGATATGATAATCCTAATTATACTAATCTTAATGAGTATCAACTTGAACTTATGAATAAAGTAAATGAACTTATGAAAAAGTATTGTTTTACTAATAGTAATAAGCGATATGTTGATATGGGTTATCTTCCAGCTTTGCCTAAATCTAAAGATATGACTGTTAAAGATTACTTTGAGCAAGCTCTTAGTTTTCTTGGTTGGACAGCCAATGTTCCTAATAATACTAGTTGGAGAAATAATGAAGATTTAACTTTTGATAAAGATTATGATATTCCTAATCCTAGATTAGTTCAGTTAGTTAATAAAGATACTCAACAACTTCCTACTATACCTAGATTTAAAGAACCTAATGAAAGTGATGAAGAATTTAGTAAACGTAAAGCTGCTGCTATTAAAGCTAGAGATGAGATTATTGAAAAGAATAATAAAATTCATAATGATATTCTTAATCGTAATTGGGAAGAAGTATTTAATAGTTTCTTAATTGAAAGTAATAGATATAATGCTATTAAAACAGTTAAAAATCTTCTTTATACTGCTGACCAAATTATTACTAGTAATACCGCTTATGATATAAATTATAAAGGTAATATAACTGAAAATAGAGAAGCCAGTGCTGGTGGTGAAATTGAATATAAGCAAGAAAAACAAACTAGAACTAGTGCACATCTTAGAAGTTTTATACGTCGTCTTGTATTTGAACAATATAAGGATAATAAAACTCCTAATCTAGTTAAACTAGGTTCTCTTGCTCAAAACATTGCTGGTAGTAAATATATGATGATGAACATTACTGGTGGTATTGCTAACGTTCTTACTGGTTCTAGTAATATATTTATGGAACGAGCTGCTGGTGAATATATTAATCTTAAAGATTGGGAAGCTGGTAAATCTGAATGGATTAAAGGAACTGTTAGTTATATGGCTAATATGTATAGTGAAAATAGTAGTACACTTCAAGATGCTATTATTAAACTTAGTCATGTGGTTGATTTTGATAGAGTAACTGAAGTTAGTACTGCTGAAGGTCTTAGAGAAAATATTCGTAGAGTTCGTGGATTACTATTTAGTCCTCAATCTGTTGGTGAACATTATATGCAAAATACTATGTTATTTGCTATGCTTAAATCTCATAGACTTGTTGATAATGGTAGAGGCGGTTATGATATAATGAGTAAAGAAATGTATCATCGTAAAGCTGAACAAGATGCTCTTATGTCTGTAATAAATACTCCCCGTGGAGGGGAGAACCAAGCTCTACTTGAACAATTCAATAAGTTCATTGATGATGCTAAAGCTGATAATAAAAAACGAGCTAAATATAATCTATTTAAAGCTAATCCTATATTCGATTTTGTTAAGACTTATCTTAATGAAGAACAACAAAGAGAATATATAGCTAAGCGTAAAGAACTTATTAAAAATATTGATAAAAAGTTTGCTGAACTTCCAGATATTTATAATCAATTTGAACTTAAAGATGGAATTGCTCAAATAAAACCTGATAGTAAACTTACTCTTAAAGAATATGCTAAATTTATTGATAAAGTTCGTGAAGTAAATAAAAAAGTTCATGGTGTTTATGATAAACTTGGTTCTGCTAATATTGAACAATATTGGTGGGGTGGTATGGTTATGCAATATCATAAACATCTTTATCCAGGTTTTAAGAAACGTTGTCGTTGGAATGGTTATTATAATGAAACTCTTGGTACTATTGAAAAAGGTAGTTATACTAGTTTATATGATTATTTAACTATTCCATTTAAAGAAAGTAACGTAGGAGAAATTAATAATGTAAGTGATGTTCTTAAAGCATTCCAAACTTATGGTAAGAATTTACTTTCATTTGCTGTTAATTTCAAACTTAATTATGAACTTCTTCCTGAACATGAAAAAGCAAATATTAGACGTAATTTAGGTGATTTACTTTATGTAGGTGCTGCTATTATTGGAGCAATTGCTATAACTGGTATGGGAGGAGATGATGATGAAAGTATTATATATAATCTTATGCTTTATCATGCTGACCGTCTTGCTTCTGAAGCTGCATTATTTACTCCATTTGGAGCTTATGCTGAAGGTAAAAAATTATGGTCTAGTCCTGTTGCTATTGGACAAACTATTAATGACTTACTTGGTACTATTGCTATGGCTGCTAGATTTCTTATTGAAGAAGATTTTACTGAGGAATATACTACTGGTAGATATAAAGGTATGAATAAGTTTGAAGTTATGGCTATTCGTAATATACCTGTTGTTCGTAGTATTAATCGAGTTCTTGATTTACCTAATAATAATAGTTATTATAAACTTGATGAAAATATACTTAGTATTATACCTTATAAAGATATAGCTAAAGATATATTTGAATAAGCTGGACTTGAATCTAGTAAAAAATAAGGGCTTGCCTATGGTATCACTACCTAGACAAGCCCTTTTACTTTTATTTTAATTAAAACCATCATCATTATTACCAATAACACACATAAGAATAACAAAAACTATAATACCAACAACAAATAGTTTTCCACTATACTTATCCATAGCTTCACTATCACTAATATTATTAGCAACTGCTAATAGTTTAACACCACCAAATATAATTCCAAGAAGAACAATAAATGCAACCATAATTATAATATATTTAAGTTTAATAATAAGATAAAAATAAACCCCAGTAGTAAGACTAGCTTAGCTACCGAGGTT
>ULRL01024808.1_pt1 | contig 27963 bp, 20 predicted proteins | sample 1955391 | NCBI WGS metagenome assembly ULRL01 (sample SAMEA4835681, study PRJEB28245) | human gut metagenome | biome: gut microbiome; material: fecal sample | place: Denmark | collected 2008
CGGGGCAAACCCGCAAATGAGAGAAATCTCAATATCAAACTGGTGTATAACATTCTCAAAGCCTGATTTTAAGCCTATCGGAGCAAAATCATTATATTTCCTCAAATTCAATCCTCCCCATCCCCATATGATACAGCTTTCCCTGATACTTTGTACATTTACAGACATGCGGTGCCAGTTTAAGCTGCAGGTCTTTGGTATGTTTATGCACAACATAATTTCTGCCCAGTGTATTTATAATATATCTTTTGTCATATTACCCTATAATAATCACTTCTTCATTTTTAATTTCAGGACTTGCCCCAAAAAGATTAACCTCTCCGTATCCTCTTATTTTGTAAACTCTTACGCTGTCCGATCTACGGTCAATCAGCTCTGGAATATCATGTAACAGACGTCGATATAAATTTTCCGTAATCATCGCCTCAAATGCCGATTTCTGAACCCGAAAACCATATCCATTCATTTTCTTCGCAAACCTGACTCTTCGCTTATTATCAACAATATCATAAATCACGAGAATATACAGCTTCTTTATGCTATTTTCTTCCTCAGTATTCCAAAAATAATTTTCCATTTGTCTTTCCCCCCACATTTATCAAACCAATTACCGAATGATCACCGGCATATATTCATTCACATTTTCCGTTTCAATTGCCTTTACAAACTGATTAACCTGAAGATCCATTGCACGCCGGAAGCTGACACTGTAATCAATATACGAAAGGTATCTGTTCTCTGTACGAAATTTTCCCTCCAGTTTCTGAATATATTTCCGGAATCCATCCTTTTCTAAAAAGACTCCAGGCTGATCGATTCCAGTATAGAAATCTTCTTTTACCAATTCATGTCCATTTAACATACTAAGCGCTGTTGTGTCAATTAATACGGCTCTCCATTCTTCCATCAGATCACTTGCTAAGGTAGGATGCTTTTCTCTGTCTTTATGCATCACTCCAAAATATGGATTTAATCCTTTTCCCTCAATCTTTCCATATAATTCATTTAAGATAATCGAGTAACCAAGACTGATCAGCGAATTAAACGGGTCCATCGGAGGACGTCTTGACCTGCCTTCAAAAGCAAATTGTTCATCAATTAACTTCCCCAATACTTTAAAATATATTTTTGCTGCCGTTCCCTCATATCCCATAACCTGTTCCACACTCTTCGCATATGGCAGTTTTTTCTGCATATTCTGCATCTCAATGATCATTCTATGAATATCTTCATCTCTGCCTCGCGCATATCTGCGCAAAACAACAACCTGATTGCGAATCTTTGCATCAATGATTCTTTTTGACATTTCCAGTTTAAATGTTTCATTGTGTCCGATTTCCGCCTGAATACGCTGTCTTTGCACATTCACATGGGAAGTTGAGATCAGCCTTCCATAATACGCCCCGCTTGTGGAATAAAACAGGATATTCACTCCCCGTTTTAAACATTCCGTCAGGCAGCGTGTCGTAATCTGGACACTGCCAAATACTTCGATCATCTCTAACGTCTCTGCTGGAATACTTTTTATCATTCCATCCTTGTACTTTACCTGAAAACGGTTTGCTTCTATCCCGATACTCGCACCCTGTTCACTGACATAAAGATAACTCATGTGTTTCCTCCCTTGTTTTTTATTTGTCCCCTTACTGAAGATTTTTTCAATTATACTTGTGTAAGTATATAACAAAAACAGCTAAAGGTTCTCGTCCCCTCCACGGGGTTCTTATATTTCAATGACCTTAAGGAAGCCTTAAAGTCTAAAGACTATGGTTCTCGTCCCCTCCACGGGGTTCTCTTATCTCAATGATAAAAGGTGTGTATTATTATAAAAAAACAGATAAGTTCTCGTCCCCTCCACGGGGTTCTCTTATCTCAATACACGAAAATCTGACAGCGGAACTGCCCGGATCAAGTTCTCGTCCCCTCCACGGGGTTCTCTTATCTCAATTCAAACCAATATTGTTTATATGGCAAACACGATGGATGTTCTCGTCCCCTCCACGGGGTTCTCTTATCTCAATCTGCGCTCCTGCTCCGGATCTGCGTCTACAAACCTGTTCTCGTCCCCTCCACGGGGTTCTCTTATCTCAATGGTTATCTGCGTTATTGGTAACACCTGCACCACAGGTTCTCGTCCCCTCCACGGGGTTCTCTTATCTCAATTATACAATACAACTTGTATGGCTATTGTTGCCACTGTTCTCGTCCCCTCCACGGGGTTCTCTTATCTCAATCATAGCGAAAACGATATGGAGTCTATTCTTGATTCCTAGTTCTCGTCCCCTCCACGGGGTTCTCTTATCTCAATTAGAAGTATTTTTTAAAGTAGTTCTCCATTCTTGTTCTCGTCCCCTCCACGGGGTTCTCTTATCTCAATGTAAAGTCCTTGTTCGCACCAAGGTACTCCACGTTCTCGTCCCCTCCACGGGGTTCTCTTATCTCAATAGGACTTAACAGATCGTGAAAAAGAGAATGGTTGCGTTCTCGTCCCCTCCACGGGGTTCTCTTATCTCAATTGTGGATATGCATAGCAAAGTTTTTTTACATACTGTTCTCGTCCCCTCCACGGGGTTCTCTTATCTCAATACTGTCCCTTACACCTCTCCAAACACAAGGCTTTCATCCCCCATTTGCGGGGCAAACCCGCAAATGAGAGAAATCTCAATATCAAACTGGATCATACCGATCACAAAGCCTGATTTTAAGCCTATCGGCGCAAAATTGTTATATTTCCTCAAATTCAATTCTTCCCATCCCCATATGATACAGCTTTCCCTGATACTTTGTACACTTACAGACATGCGGTGCCAGTTTAAGCTGCAGGTCTTTGGTATGTTTATGCACAACATAATTTTTTCCAAGTGTATTTTTAAACACATTATCCACAACTTTTACTGCATTACTGCCAAGCAATGGATATAAAACCGTCTTTGAAAGAAAACCACATCCTCCACCTAACCATACTGTATTTTTTTCCTTTGCCTCCCAGTGGAATCTTGCATAAAAATACCGGTTACAGATATTCTGGAAAATATTCAGTGCTTCTATGATATCTTCCATCTGATACGGGCAGATTGTCGTGTCAATTGATACATCAAAGCAAATCTCTGTTCCGGGGATCAGTGTCTCCCGCAATACATTCAGCGGTTTTTCTGTACCGTCTAGTGTAACATCGATCTTCTGGCTTAATGTCAGCTGATCCACACTGATAGGCTGGCTGTCACCTACATGCAGACCAGAAAGATTATCATTAACAGCATTTGCAGGCTTTTTTTCATCACGATTTAACGTATAAAATATCTGTTGCTCTAAACGTTTTGTCTCTCTTGCAAGGCATTGTTTCCTGCTTGCGCGTTCTGCGGAAGCAGACTGTATCTCCCTGCCTGTTCTTTCATATTTTTCCGGACATTTTTGTATCTCATCTGCAATCAGTGCCGTGCGGAACATGCCTTTTAAAGTACTGCCCGGAACATACGGCATACCATATGCATCCTTCACAAAGGCTTCAATCTCTTTTGGTCTGGCTGTCTGTGAAACAAATGCTTCCCCTGCATCCATCTCATACAATTTCCATCTCTCATAATCTTCCCGCTGCATCTTATGCTGTCCAAGCCACTGGGATAGAGAAGGTTCCTTCGGCCGCGCATCCATCATATAGTCTGCAAACTCTTTTCCGAGTCCTTTTTTCTGCAGATCCATGTACATCTTCTCTACATTCGGTATGATCACATGATGATTCCATGGCATATAGATGTGCTCTTTTTTTCCTATTTTTTCACCGGAACCTATATAGACTGGGGATAATACACATATTTTCACCCGGTAGTGTTTTAAATAATCCCTCATAATGATACCCCCATAAAAATCGGCTTTGCATATCGATACACAGGATGTTTTCCGCCTTCCGACACATCATAGATATCTCCGGCAAAACAATTTACAAAACAGGAACCTGCTGTAAATACATAAAGATCCCTCTTTTTTCTCCATTCCTCTGCATAATTCGAAGACGCAACAAATCCGGATCTTTTTTCTAACAGATAGGATGCATTTTCCAGCGCATTTTCCAACTCATCATCCGCCGGAAGTGCAACTGACAATAACATATATCTGTCCGATTTTTTCTGCAGGCTCTCTAAAAGTTTTCCTGGAATCTGTTTCTCATCGTATTGAAATTTACCAAGTCCACCTGATTTTTTTCCGCCAATTCCTGTATAAGATAATGCCGTCAGCAGTTTTTCCATAAGACATTTTTCATTTTCGCTTTGATACGCGGCAATGATATACAGGCCACATCCCTCTCCATAATAAAATGTTCCAACCCGGTACGGCAGAGTCTCCTCCCCGGTGCGGACAGCTGCCATCGTCTGCTGAAAATAATGTCCATAATGTTCCATCGGATCATTTGACAGATCCATCTTTCCACTCAAAAAATCACTTAAACATTCTACCGGGATAAACTTCATCTTTTTATATGCTTTTTTCTGCTTCGATTCCCCGCGGTTTATCGGTTCCACATATATCATCGGTTTTGGAATCATATACTGCTGTCCAATATATGGAAATGCATCTGAAATTAACAGATTTCCTTTTTTCACAGCATCATATAACTGCTGCTGCAGATTCAGTTTTAAAGCCTCTATATAAAGTGCTGAAAATATCTGATCTGCCTTAAACGTGCAGGCACTTTCATTTAACATTCCGGTACCAAAATGAACACCTGTTTTAAATTCTAACTGATAGATCGTATATTCCATGTCCCGCCTCATTTCTTTTCTCTCTGTAGTCAAAAATCAATCCTGCAAAGTTATTTTATTCCACTACACTCATGATTTTCTGACACTGGGACAAAACATCTTCCGACACTTCCCCTATCACAGGTTCCACATGGATATCCATGATTTTGACACGTCCATAACCTCTTGATCCACTGCCGCCTAAATAATCATATTCTAAAAGTTTAAACCCGTCTTTTAATATTTCAAAATCATGAACCATTTCCGATTCATTCGTCACTTCATAAATCAACTGCATCGGAAATTTTGCGCCTCTTACCACACGTTCGATCTGTCTGGGGTTCGCTACTGCCGTTGTTCTTTGGATGCTGTTTTCAAATTTAACCTCTGTTGCACCTGTCAGCCCTGCATATTTTAATTCATCCATATTTTCAAGAAACATATCGTTAAACAGGATTTTACTAGTCTTTACCTGACCTTTTTTCGCACTTCCAAACAGACTTGTCAGACATACCGCATCGTCATCCGGTGTTTTCGCTACTGTCTGATTATATTTTTTTGCCAGAAGTGTCCTTAATTTTCCTTTTAAACTGCTACCCGGAATCATCGGCATATTCGTCCTTGCATCCCGGATGACAGGAGAATCTACTGCACCAATCGCAGAAAAAGCACTCGATCCGCCAATATGTAAACCCGTTATTGTCTCTAACACCCCACTGATTTTAACTTTTGCAAACATTATTTCATCCTCCCTCTACTCATCACGTCCACCATAAAATTTTCTATATGCAACCAAGGCTTCCATATACCGGCTGAATAAAATATACTGGTCTCTGCTGCCTTTGATCTCTTCTAAGTGCTCTAAAATCTTTGCTTTATCTACCAGTTTCTTTACCTTCGGTTCACGCCCTGCTTCATAGATAAAACGAATCTTCATGTAGTTGATCCGTCCAATTATTTCTGCATTCAGCTTGTCGCTCTGACTATTGACCACATCATTGTAAATATCGGATGTCATGGCAAGCAGATTTCTGATCTTGGATGTTGTTACCGGTCCAACCAGTCTCCCTTTCTGGTCTTTTTCACTACACAGTTCCTTGATTGCCTGTTCTGCAATCCCCACATAATTTTCTTCTGTCAATTTCATTTAATCCTGCTCCTCTCTTTTGCGATTCAGATATACATACAGATAGATTGCCGTGATCAGTTCTTTTCTATCCTGTTCCTTCCTGCTCCACTCGTACATCTTTCTTGAAAAACTCCGGTAAGCCGCCCGTTTTTCTTTATTTTCATGTTCCTGTGGTTCCATTCTCGACAACAGATAAACATATCTTGCAAAATTGATGTTGTTCCCACTTTCCCTTAACAATTCCATGAGATGATATAAAAATCCCATACCGTGCTCATCATTCTGATCAAAATAATTCTTAAGCACACCTATCTTTTCTGTAACAACATTTTGTATAAATACATTCCATGGATAAGCATGTGTTTCATCAAACAGCGTAACTGCATTTTTTCCTTCCACATGTTTTGATCTGTCTTCAAGTCTTTCCACTTCTTTTGCCATAACATTCAGCGGATATTTCGCATCGTAAATACCAACACCTCCTGATATTGTCAGCGTTCCCTGTGTAAATTTTTCAAGCGCATTTCTGATATCCATAAAAGCTGCGATCACATCATTCCACGCTCCGGCTAAAAACACATCATCTCCACCAGAATATACAATTACCGCTTTTCGTTCCCCACTTCCACCAAAATTGTCTGCTGTTCCTTTCCGAAGTATCTCATTGATATAACATTTAAAAAATAAAGACAACTGCCGTGACAATGTAGATGTTCTCGAAAGTGTTACATATTTGTCATCTCCATCCGGTCTCTTCAGTCCATAAACAAAAGTCGTTCCAAGGTTATCCACATCCGCACGAAGGATTCCAATTCTTTCCACACCTTTTGCCTGTTCTGCCAGTTTTTCAAACGTGTCACCTGTCGTATAATCTCCAACCCACAATTTTGTAGTAACATGTTTCCCGGTATAAATTTCATTTTTCGTATAACACCGGACATAATTTTCTGATTCCATCCGTTTTAACAGACTTTCTTTTGTATCTGCTGCTAAGTACCTGTTTTCCGGAAGTGGCAGCGCATCTTTATCCGGTTCACTCATGACAGTAAAATAATTTTCATACAGAATACTTCCTGACATTTTTTCTAATGCCAGACATACCTGACATTTATCATCTGTAAGGCGGGCTATCCTGCGGCACACTTTACATTCCCGCTCTCCTTCATGTTTTCTGCTATTCAGATTCCGGATTATATCTGCATTATACCGATTCGATTTTTTCTCAGAAATCATCTTTGATATCGTTAGATAAAGATCGGAATAACTTCCGTTCGGCATATTTCTTAACGCATTGGCATTTGCTTTCGCATATCCGCAGGCAACATATAACGCTGTATCAAAATGTTCCATCATCCAGTGATTCAGACTTTTTTCATAGTGCTCTAAAATATCACGGGTATCATCCGTATTCGCTAAAAGCAAATAGCAGTGTCCTCCTCCTGTATAAATTAAATTTGCCCTTGAAAGTGACAACTTCTCTAACAGTTCATCCACAATATGCTCCATCATAATTTCAAGGTAAAAACTTCTCGCACGCAGTCCTTTTAATGCACCTTTTTCTCCTATCGTATAGATAAAACTCTGAATACCGGAAATATCCATGGAATACAGTAAAAACATTTCCTCGTCATAAGATTTCTCTGCTTTGATAAACAGGCTCTGCTTATAATTTTTTTCGCCTTTCGCAGTCAGAAACTGCATTACGCATGACGCAACTGCTGCGGTCATCTTCATGTGGTCATACAAAGAAATATCTGCAAGCTCCTTTTTTGAAGTAGAAGATGGAATGTATGTCAGATTTGCCTCAAGCACAGCCAGCAGGGAATTGATGTATTCTTCGTCTAACGTGATACCCTGTAAATTATCTGTAATATTTTGAATGACGGACTGATAAAAATGTTCATCCATAGATATTTCATCTTCTGTCGGATAATTAATTTCATTCTTCGGATTTAAAACCTGCATGGCATAATGACTTTGTCCGTGATTTCCATTTAAAATATTAAATACACTCTCTAACGGCATCGTTTTATCAAATCCGCCTTCTCCTGCTTCCGCCTCTCTGCGATCCGAAAATGCTGCCACATTGTCTGCATAGTAAACAACATATGCCTTATCGTCTTCTGCTAAGGATGCGTTCTTTAAATACATTCCATGATGATATCTCACACAGTTTAAAATTTCATCATCTGAAATATGTGCTTCATTCTTCAGATACTCATATCCACTCTGACTGTGATTCCTTCCATCCCCACTTCTATACACAACTTTTCCTATGTCATGAAGCAGACTTCCAATCATTAATTTTATCTGATCGTCCGTTATCATTTTCTTCCCCCTTCGTTTATGATTTTCATATATCCCATTCCGAGGGAAGTTTTGATTCCTACCCCGGAATACTCTCCAAACTCGAACAACATGTTAACAAAATTTGCCATTGTATCTGTGCCATGCAGCTTTATGGTTATTTTTCCGATAAAGGATGGAATCTTGACCCCCTCCAAAGAAAAACTTACACTTTTCAGATCATACCTGATCACCTGTGCATGCTCACATATCTGTTCGAGTGTATCTTCATCATGCATTGTATTTTCTGCTGTGGCACTGTCGTACTTATTCATCAGACTCTGAAAAACACAGCGAAGATCCGGATAAAAAAGATACCTTCCATTTTGTTTAAATGCAGTCGGAGATAGAAAATGAATCTGAATATACCTTTTCCCATCATCCTCATAAAAATGATCCATTAATTCTTTATATGTTGTTTCCATATAATTTTTCTTCACTATCAAAACTTTAAGATCATGTTTTTTTATCAGAATGTATTCTATTTTCCACAACGTATCCTGTATAATAATCTTCACTGCTTCTTTATTCAGTCCTGTAATTACCCAGTACCAGTTCCCTTCTCTGCATTCTAAATGCTGTGCATATGGATGAAGGCTTGAAATATGCAGATAATCTGCATATTCCTCTGGCAGCAATTCCATAAGTGCCCCATGAAACAATGATGACATCTGATATGTCAGTTCTTTTTCACATTTTAACTTTAATTCTAATTTTGCTAACATTCCCCTTCTCCATCTGTTATTTTATGCCTTTATATTTTATTTACTTACTATTGTAACATGCATCTTCCAAATTTTCATATATTAACGTAAAATATTTATTTTTCTATTTCATAATCTGACATAAATAACCAAAAGGCAAGAGATCTCTCCCTTGCCTTTTCATAAGCCAGCCACCCTACAACTCTTCCGTCTTATACGTGACATATCCCTCATAATAATAACTATGGTCAATACCTTTCATATAAATTTCCCGGTCATTGATCTGATCGGTAAGTGCTGCATTTAAAATATATTTAATTTCAATATCTTTGATCGGACTGCGTTCCATCGCCATCAGATAGTCTTCTTTTTCTATCTTACTCCAGTCTACTACCTGTCCGATCTGTTTTTTTAACATCATATCCAGCCAGATGCGCATGCTTCTTCCATTTCCTTCACGGAACGGATGCACAATGTTCATTTCCACATATTTTTCAACAATCTCATCAAATGTGTTCTGTGGCATTTTGTCTACATTTTTAATTGCTGTTTCAAGATACATAAGCGGTGCAAATCTGAAATTACCTTTTGATAAATTTACGGTTCGGATTTTTCCTGCAAAGTCATAGATATCATCAAATAAATATTTATGAATCTCACATAACGTTTGAAACTTTCCCGCCTCAAGTTTCTCGAGCATACCATTTTCAAACAGTTCTACTGCCTTCTTTTTACTGATACGTTCCTCTTCACGCGCGAGTTCTGCGGAACTTTTAATTCCAAGCTTATTTTCCAGCGCCATACAACATGTCCTCCATATTGGGATGTTCTCCCTTTAATCCTCCTCGATCACATGCATCTCCAGAAAATCAAAATCCACATGCTCAATAAAACAATCCTGCGTAAAACGTGTCTTTGCATGCCTCTTAAACTCTTCCACATTCGCATCTAACCAGATCGGTTTTCCAAGGTCAAATGCATAACATACCTCATCTAACGCCTTGAAAATTTTGTGCGTTCTCGTATCATCTGACTCATCTGTCACTGTCATGTCTTTGATCAGGTGCGTACCCTTCATCATTTTAAACCAGATTCTCATGAATTGTTATCTCTCCATTTTTATTATTGATCAGTGTCTTCTCTGCCGTCCCGTCTCATACATCAGAAGTGATGCGGAGATTGCCGCATTCAACGACTCCACCTGTCCCTGCATTGGAATCTTAATATAAGTATCTGCTAAATCTGCGATCTCATCCGACAATCCGTTTCCCTCATTTCCGATGAGAAACGCCGTCTTTTTCTTATAGTCCGGCTCATCATAGGAAAGTGTGCCCTTAAGGTGTGCCGCATAGACATTGACCTGCTGCTCTTTGAGTGATGAAATCGTCCCCGCAAGATCTTTCGTGATGAAAAAAGGAACCCGGTAAATGCTTCCCATCGTGGAACGGATGGTTTTCGGATTAAACAGATCCACTGTTGTCTGGTTCATGATCACACCTGTGATACCTGCGCCCTCACCGGTTCTTACCATCGTGCCGAGATTTCCCGGATCCTGGATGCTCTCTAAGATCAGAAGATGCGTCTGTTCCCCTTTGATCAGTTCCTCTAATGCATACTCCGGTTTCTTTATCACACAGAGAATTCCCTGCGGTGTCTGTGTGTCGGAAACACTTTTAAACACATTGTCAGAGACGATCTCATAGCCGGTTTCATTCAAACGCTCCAGTACTTTTCTGTTCAGTTTTTCTTCCCCATGTTTTGGCGTGCAGGATTCCATGCAATCCTGCATATTGCCCTGCGTACATGTTCCATAAAAACTCTCGGAAACATAAACCTGTTTCACCCACTCCACCGGGGCCTCTAAAAACATTTTTCTTCCCTCTGCCACAAAAACACCCTGTTCATTTCTGGCTTTTGCTTTTTTCATGAGCAGTGTCAAATTTTTCATCTGCTGGTTTGATGTACTTGTAATCATAATTTCCCTCACTAAAAAATCCGTTATACCTGTCGCTAAGTATAACGGATTTCTCTCTAAAATGCAAAAATATATGATTCTATGTAAAATCAGATTACAGAGAAAGGTTCTTGCTGATCTCGTACTGATATTCCGGAATCTCTTTTTTCATTGCAAGTGCCTCGTCGATATCATAATCAACGAAATCACCATGACGGTATCCAACTACACGGTTTGTCTTTCCTTCGCAGAGTAAGTCTACTGCTAAGGCACCCATGGTAGACGCATATACACGGTCTTTACATGTCGGGCTTCCACCACGCTGCATGTGACCTAAGATAGTTGCACGTGTCTCGATACCGGTTGCAGCTTCGATTCTCTTTGCCATACTGGAAGAATGTCCGATTCCCTCAGCATTTACGATGATATGATGCTGTTTACCGCGTTTACGGTTCTCGATGATGTGGTTGACTAATTTCTGCTCGTCATAGTCATATTTTTCCGGAAGTAAAATATCCTCAGCACCGTTTGCAATACCGCACCATAATGCGATATAACCAGCGCCACGTCCCATAACCTCGATGATACTGCAACGCTCATGGGAGGTTGATGTATCACGAACTTTGTCGATTGCTTCCATTGCTGTATTTACTGCTGTATCAAATCCAATCGTGTACTCGGTACATGCAATATCAAGGTCGATGGTTCCCGGAAGACCAATGGTATTGATTCCAAGTCCCGCAAGCTTCTGAGCTCCCTTGAAAGAACCGTCACCACCGATAACAATGATTCCGTCGATGCCATGTTTCTTACAGATCTCTGCACCACGCTGCTGTCCTTCTGCTGTTGTAAACTCCATACAGCGTGCTGTCTGTAAGATCGTACCACCGCGCTGGATGATATCGGAAACATCTTTTGCTTCCATATCAATGATCTCTTCCTGAAGAAGTCCTGCGTAACCTCGCTTAATTCCTTTTACCTTTTTTCCCTTTGCAATTGCTTCCCTTACAACTGCACGAATGGCTGCGTTCATTCCCGGCGCATCGCCACCACTTGTCAGCACACCGATTGTATTAATCTCTTTTGCCATTTATCGTTCCCTCCTAAAATAATATACCCATTTTTCTAATCTTTATTATTCTAATCTCTTTATTATTTCTTTTCAATGCTCTTTTCAACAATTTTTACATTTTTTTCGCCCAAAAATTCCGTCAAGTTACCAACAAGCTCCGGATTGATATGAACATTGTAATTTTGGCCTAATCTTTTCATGGCACGCAGCGAGGCAATATAGATCACAATCTCATCATTTCCGTCCGAACCATAGAGCCGGGAATACAGTTCTTTTTCCTTTTCTTCATATGATTCTTTTGTCGCAAACTGAAGCCACAGCTCCCGTTTGGTGTCGTCAAAGGAATAGATTTTTTCACAGATCAGTTTTCCGTTTTTATCTTCCTCGACATTGGCATGTCCGGCGACAAAGACTTTTTCATCCTCGTTCAAATAACGGCTGTATTTCTCGTAATCGCGCGGAAAAATAATAACTTCCACCGTTCCAAACAGATCCTCGACCGTGATGAATGCCATCGCTTTGTTCTGCTTGGTGTATTTGATGGTCTTTTCAGTGATGATGCCCCCAATGACAACACTCTGGTTATCTTTGATCTTTACGGCATTCGTTTCTTCATCCAGCATAAAATCTGCTGTCACGGCGCTGATATTTTTGCGCCATTTTTCCTCATATTCCTCCAACGGATGTCCGCTTAAATAAATGCCAAGAACCTCCTTCTCAAAACCAAGTTTGATCTCCTTGGTGTACTCCTCCACATTCGGGAAACGGACTTCATACGCCTTTTTTTCTTCCTCTGAGACAAGGTCAAACAAAGACATCTGCCCTGCAAGTGAATTTTTCTTTTCCTGGTTCAGGTTGTCGATCAGCGTATTATATACTAAGAGCATCTGCTGTCTGTTGCCGTCTAATCCATCGCAGGCTCCAGCTTTGATCAGGTTTTCGACCGCACGCTTATTGACCTCCCGCCCGGCAACACGGCTTAAGAAATCAGAAAGTGTGATATATTTACCGTTTGCCTCTCTTTCTGCTAAAATGATATCAATAACCTGTCTGCCGATACTCTTGATCGCATACATGCCGTAGCGGATCCCATCTTTTGTTGCCAAAAAGCGTCCTTCTCCCTCATTGATATCCGGGGAAAGCACTTTGATCCCCATCTGACGGCAGGAATAAATGTACTCGGCGACTTTTCTTGTATTGTCGATCACAGACGTCATGAGCGCCGCCATAAATTCAACCGGATAATAATATTTTAAATACGCCGTCTGATAGGCAACCACCGCATAAGCTGCCGCGTGGGATTTGTTAAATGCATATTTGGCAAAATCGACCATGGAATCGTAGATCTGGTTTGCCGCCTGCTCGCTGATTCCGTTTGCGATACAGCCTTTGATGCCCTGCTCTTCATTGCCATAGACAAAGTTCTGACGCTCCGCGTCGATGACGTACTGTTTCTTTTTACTCATGGCGCGGCGGATGTTATCAGCCTGTCCCATTGTATAACCGGCGAGGTTCTGCACGATCTGCATAACCTGCTCCTGATAGACGATACAGCCATAGGTCGGCTCTAAGATCGGCTCTAATTCTTTGCAGACATAGGTCACACTCTCCGGTTCATTTTTTCCCTTGATGTATTTTGGGATAAAGTCCATCGGGCCCGGACGATAAAGTGAGATACCGGCGATAACGTCCTCTAAACTCTGCGGTTTTAACTCCTTCATGAAGTTTTTCATGCCCGCACTTTCTAACTGGAATACACCATCACATTTTCCGGTTCCGATCGAGTCTAATACTTTTTTATCATCATAATCAATGTTATCCACATCAATTTTTATTCCATGATTTTTTTCCACAAGTTTGACTGCATCACTGATGACAGTTAAGGTACGCAGTCCAAGGAAATCCATTTTTAACAGTCCGAGTTCCTCGATCGTAGTCATGACAAACTGTGTTGTGATCGTTCCATCGGAACTTCTCGACAGAGGCACATATTCGTCCATCGCCTTCTGGGAGATTACGACTCCGGCGGCATGCATGGATGTATGGCGCGGCAGACCTTCTAGTCTTTTCGCCATGTCGATCAGTCTTTTTACCGTCTCATCCGACTCATACATGGCACGCAGTTCCGGGTTCATTATAAGTGCTTTGTCGATCGTGATATTGAGCTCGTTTGGAATATTTTTTGCAATCGTATCACAGAAATTATACGGCAGATCCATGACACGTCCGACATCACGGATGACACCGCGCGCCGCTAACGTACCGAAGGTAACGATCTGCGTTACACAGTCTTTTCCGTATTTTTCAATAACGTAATCAATGACTTCACTTCGTCTCTCATAGCAGAAGTCAATATCGATATCCGGCATGGTCACACGTTCCGGATTTAAGAACCGCTCAAACAGCAGGTTATAACGGATCGGATCAATATTGGTAATGCCCGTTGTATAAGACACAAGGCTTCCCGCCGCACTTCCCCTTCCAGGGCCAACCGGAATGCCGTGTGTTCTCGCATAGTTGATAAAATCCCATACGATCAGGAAATAATCGACGTACCCCATCTTCTGGATGACAGAAAGCTCATAGTCAAGCTTCGGCAAAAGCTCGTCATGCTTGTCCGGGTAACGTCTTACCAGCCCCTCATGACAGAGTTTGTTCAGGTAAGTCCACGAATCATACCCCTCCGGCACGTCAAAATGCGGCAGCTTGGTCACTCCAAATTCAATCTCCACATTGCAGCGGTCCGCGATCTTCTGTGTGTTGTCAATCGCCTGTGCCGCATACGGAAACAGCGTGCGCATCTCCTCCTCAGATTTCACAAAATACTGCCCACCCTCATAACGCATGCGGTTTTCATCGGACAGTTTTTTTCCGGTCTGCAGACAGAGTAAAATATCATGCGGCTCGGCATCCTCGGCATATGTGTAATGCACATCGTTTGTCGCCACCAGTTCAATACCTGTCTCTTCACTCATCCGCATCAGACCTGCATTAACGGTCTTTTGATCCGGGATTCCATGATCCTGCAATTCCAAAAAGAAATTGCCTTTTCCAAAACATTTTTCATATTTGTATGCAGTCTCTTTTGCTTCCTCATAAAGTCCACGTACCAGATAGCGCTGCACCTCACCGGCAAGACAGGCACTTAAGGCAATGATTCCCTCATGATAAGTTTCTAAAACTTCCATATCCACACGTGGTTTGTAGTAATATCCTTCCACAAATCCTTTGGAAACAATCTTCATCAGGTTCTGGTAACCTTTGTTATTCTCTGCTAAAAGTACCAGATGATAATAACGGTCATCTCCATGGGAAAGCTCCCTGTCAAATCTCGATCCAGGTGCTACATATACCTCACAGCCTAAGATCGGCTTGATTCCGGCTGCCCTTGCTGCCTTATAAAAATCAATCACGCCGTACATCACACCATGATCTGTGATGGCGGCGCTGTTCATCCCGAGTTCTTTGACTCTTGAAACATATTCTTTTATCTTATTTGAACCGTCCAAAAGGCTGTACTCTGTATGGACGTGCAGATGCGTAAATGACATGCTTTGTTTCCTCCGCATTCTATTATATCGTCTCCCTGATAAATATTCAATTTTTTTCGCACATCTCATACAATCTCATACAATTTTCTCTCTTTGTCTATCTGACTGCCGTGTCTGCCTATGCATCCTCTGCCGGCACTTTGCTTACGGTATCATCTCCCTGTACCAGAACCAGCGCAGAGATACCTTCGACAGTAACAGAACCTTCCGCCGTTCCAAGAGATCTGCATCCTGCCTTTTTACCATTGACACAGATATCCCACGTCCCGGCAGGTAAGTTTACTGTGACTGCATCCGGATTTCCATTATAGATGACTGCAATATTCTGTGCCGTTTCTCCCTGTACCTCACCCTGAATGGTATAGGCTACGACATTTGCATCAAGTCCAGTCATAAAGGTAAGATTATTCTGAATTGCAGCGGCTGTTGTCATGCGCAGTGCACTGTGTGCCTTACGGAATGCGATCAGACCTTTATAATATTCATAAACATCCATTACGTTACCTTTATTATCCCACTTAATGCTGTTCGTTGCATCAGGGGAAGAATAGCTGTTCTCATCAAATCCAGTCTCAGACTTCTCATTTGGCTTAGAGCGAAGCATCTCTTCACCAGCCTGCATAAATGGTACACCCTGCGAGGTAAAAAGAACCGCGCTTCCCAGCTTATTCATCTTCACTCTGTCAGCCTCACTGTCATCTGCATTGGAAATGGCAAGCTTATCCCAGAATGTCAGATTATCATGACAGGATATATAATTAATACTCTGTCCCGGCTGTCCCGACCAGTTCGTACACTTATCACCAGCCTTTGTGAGCGTAACCTGCGAATGCGGGGTTGCTGCTACAACACTGAATTTAATGTTTTCTTCCATATTATCTTTGCCGCTTACAAAACCTTTGTCCAGAAAATCAAATACACTGCCTTTGATTCCATCACGGATATCATCACTGAAAGCACCCACACGATCCAGCCGGTAAATATTGTTCTTCGTTGCCTGCTGTGCTGCCGGCAATGCAGATTCTCCTCCAGTCCATCCTTCACCATATACCATAATGTCAGGATTCACCTGATCCAGTGCTTTTCTGACAGCCTTCATGGTATCCAGATCATGTACGCCCATCAAGTCAAAACGGAAACCATCTATATGATATTCCGTTGCCCAGTATACAACAGAATCTACGATATACTTGCGCATCATGGCACGCTCCGAGGCTGTTTCATTACCACAGCCTGAACCATCTGAATAATGATCGCCATTCTTTCTGTAGTAATAATCTGGCACTGTCTTCTGAAACCATGAATCTGCCAGATGATAAGTATGATTATATACAACATCCATATTCACGCGGATTCCATTTTCATGAAGTGTCTTAATCATCTGCTTCATTTCATTGACACGTACTTCCCCATGATATGGATCTGTACTGTAAGAACCTTCCGGCACATTATAGTTCTTAGGATCATAGCCCCAGTTGAACTGCGCTGTATCTGGCTTTGTTTCATCTACAGTAGCATAATCACAACTCGGCAGAATCTGTACATGCGTCACTCCAAGATCCAGAATATGATCCAGTCCTGTAGCCAGCCCTTCCCTGTTCTTTGTTCCGCGCTCTGTCAGTCCAAGAAACTTACCTGTATTCCGAATCCCGGAAGAAACATCGGAAGACAGATCACGAATATGTACTTCATAAATCACTGCATCTGTTGCATTATTAAATGCCGGTCTGACATCTGCATCAAATCCATCCGGATCGGCAGCTTGCAGATCAAGGATCTCACCTCTGTTGCCATTTACGCCTGCACTTCTTGCATATAAATCAACAACTTCATTTACTTTATTACCGATCTGTACTGAATAAGTATAATATACACCATTCAGGTCTCCTGTCTTTTCACACACCCAGGTTCCTTTGACATCTGCTGTCATTGGAATTGTTTCTATCAAATTGTCACCATCGCCCTGCTCATATAGGTTAAGCGATACTTTCCCGGCAGCAGGTGTCCATATACGAAATGTTGTCTTTTCTTTTGTATATACAGCCCCCAGATCGTTACCGTCATATACCAATTCATCATTAAAATAAGTAGAACCAATCTTTTTTTCATCGATACCATACATCCTTAATAGCCCTGTCTGTTCAAAGAATCATCCTGTTACCCGCCTAGTATACCTCTCCCTTTTCAGTTCGTCCAGTTAATTTTTTCGTTTTTTTTCGTAAATTATCCTATTTTGTCAAGTATACTACCGCTTCATACGGACGGATTTTTTCTGAAATATCTTTATAGTTTCCTATCAGAATTCCCCGGTTTTCTTTTACCATATCCGCAATAGAAGCCGGAACATCCAGTTCTTTTTCCGTGAAATTGCAGATTACCAGTATTTTTTTATTCTCGGATGATCTTGTATAAATGTAAAGATTTTCATCTGCATCTTCAAGTCCGTCGAACGTTCCATAAACGATCACTTCTTCCTCTTTGCGCAGTTCTATGAGTTTCCTGTAGTAATTGTATATGGAATCCGGATCTTCCACCTGAGCAGCCGCATTGATCGTTTTATAATTCGGATTCACGGCAAACCATGGCGTTCCCGTGGTAAATCCTGCATTTTCTGAATCATCCCACTGCATAGGTGTCCTTGCATTATCCCGTCCTTTCTTACTGATAATGTCCATCATCTGATCATGCGTATATACTTTTGTATCGGTAACAAGATCTATATAAATATTTTTTTCTTCTATATCGTCACATTCAGACACATCCGAAAAATGCATATTGGTCATTCCAAGTTCTTCCCCCTGATATACATACGGTGTTCCCTGCATCATGTGGAGACAGGTTGCAAGCATCTTTGCTGAAAGCTCCCTGTATTCCCCGGAATCATTTCCCCATCTCGAAACAACCCTTGGCTGGTCATGATTGTTCCAGTACAGACTGTTCCATGCTACTTCCTCTAACCCTTTCTGCCAGCGGTTTAAAACTTCTTTGAGATCCGGAAGATAAAGTTTCTTATCTGTCCACTTTCCATGTTCATCCGAATCCACATCCATATGCTCAAACTGGAATACCATGCTTAACTCTTTTCCATCGCTTCGCGCATATTTTTTTGCCTCTTCGAGCGTAACGCATGATGTTTCACCCACTGTCAGAAGGTTATACCTGCTTAATACTTTTTGGTTCATCTCCTGAAGATATTCATGTTCATGAGGTCCATTGGCTGTGACTGCACCACAAAAAGAATATTTTTCCCCTTCTTTTACCGGACCATCTTTGTATTCTTCCGGCTTGCTGATCAGACTGATCACATCCATCCGGAATCCGTCAATGCCTTTTTCACACCACCATGTCATCATATCAAAAACTTCTTTTCTTACCACAGGATTATCCCAGTTAAGATCAGGCTGTTCCGGCACAAACTGATGCAGATAATACTGTCCGGTTGTCTCATCAAACTGCCATGCAGATCCACTGAAATATGATCCCCAGTTTGTCGGTTCATGACCATCTACCGGATCTTTCCAGATATAATAATCGCGGTATTTATTATCTTTTGATTTTCTGCTTTCCAGAAACCATTTATGCTGGTCAGATGTATGGTTGACAACCAGATCCATTACCAGTTTCATTCCTCTTTGATGAATTTCTTTTAATAATTCATCAAAATCTTCCATTGTCCCGAACTCATCCATTATATCCTGATAATCGCTGATATCATATCCGTTATCTTTATTTGGAGATTTATAGATCGGGGATACCCAGATAACTGTGATACCGAGATTCTTTATATAGTCTAATTTTTTTATGATCCCCTGAAGGTCTCCGATTCCATCTCCGTTACTATCCATAAAACTCCTTGGATAAATCTGATAAACAACTGCTTCTTTCCACCATGCTTTCTGCATCTTTTTTCTCCTTATAAATCAGCGGTCATGATCTCAATGACTGCCAGTCTGATCTCTTTTTTTAAATTCGTCGTCTCAAGCTCGCCTAAGATATCTGCCAGATTTTTTCCACTACTTAAAAGCCGGTATGCAGACTCTTTTGCAAGATTACTGTCCTGTGCCTGATTCAGCAGATCATACACACGCTCCAGTGTATGGTTGTCATTTAATGTCAGTTTCTGTTCAAAAACAATTTCCACTTTTTCATCCACTGACACTTTCGGAATGTGGATTCTGATACATCCCTTCTTCCACTGATATTCATACGTTATTTTGATTTCTTTTCCACTTATGTATACTTTAGGCACTGCCTCTTTCACTCCACACAGTTCCACTGTATAATCCCGGAATTCCGGGATCAGATCTGTCTGTCCGGCCGCCCCTTCGATTGTGAACGCCCCTCTTTCCCAGTCAAAATGCATGGATGTAAAGCAACAGCTCCTGCCATCTTTATAATCCTCGGTTTCACCGTCATCCTCATAATGTGTATAATTGCCATCCGCTCCGCCATAGACTCTTATGATAAGTTCTTCCGGATTTTTCAGAAAATCTTTTCCGAACAGTTCTTTCTGCATCGGAATGATGCCTCCTGCTTTTACAAGCACCGGAATACTGTTAATGCCGCGGAACATCCACATTACTTTCTCACCTTTATAGATCAATCCGGTAAAGAAATCGTGGTAACAGCCTTCCGGTATCCACGCTTTTACTTTTCCCTGATTTAAACTCGCTATCTGGTCACTTGTAATCGGTGCAACAATCATATCTGTTCCAAAAAGATACTGGTTGTTGCTTACTCCCTCAACAAAAGAATGATCCTGAACCGGATATGCCTGTTCCTTTTCCGGATAATCGTAATACATTGGTGCAATGACCGGGCGGTATTCTTTGTATGCCAGATAGTTCATGGTGTAAATATAAGGCAGTAACTGATGCCTTAAGCGCAGGGCTTCTCCCATCGCATGTTCTACTTCCGGTCTGAAATTCCATGGTTCTTTTCCACTGAACGACATTTTTGTACTGTGCAGCCTGTTGATCGGGGAAAATGTCCCTAACTCATACCAGCGTGCCTCCATAACATCTGACCGGATTCCAAGCATATGTCCGCCTATATCATGACTCCACCATCCATATCCAATATTTGATGCCGTTGCTGTAAAATAAGGCTGGAAATCAAGAGACTCCCACGTTACAACCGTATCCCCGGAAAAACCTACCGGATATCTGTGAGAACCAGGACCTGCATAACGTGAAAATGTCATTTTTCTTTTTCCATCCCGTCCACTGTCAAGATAATGGTAATGATTCAGCATCCAAAGCGGATCTAACTCTTTCACTGCCGTATGTCCACCCTGCTGCCAGTCCAGCCACCAGAAATCAACCCCCTCTTCCTCAAGCGGATGATGTACGATCTCAAAATAATTTTCCAGAAACTCCGGATCTGTAATATCGAATTCAACCGGTTCTCCGGCTGCCGGATCCATTCCCATTGCCTCTGCCATTTCTTTATACATACTTTCGCATTCCCGGATACCGAGTGCCGGATGCACATTTAAAGTCACTTTCATTCCCCTGTCATGCAGATTATCCATAAAACTCCCCGGATCCGGAAACAGATCCCTGTTCCATGTATAACCGGTCCAGCCGGAACCATACTTCTTGTCAATATCTGTGATATGCCAGTCCATGTCAATGACTGCCACCGAAAACGGGATTTTTTCCGCTAAGAAACGATCCATCAGTCTCTGATACTCATCCTGTGAATACTCGTAATATCTGCTCCACCAGTTTCCAAGTGCATATTTTGGAAGCATTGGGACACGGCCGGTAACCCTAAAAAAATCTTTTACCGCGCCCCGGTAATCATGACCATAGGCAAACAGATAGAAATCCTCTCCTCCCTGTTTTCTCTCTTTGATCCAGCCATCCTCGGTAAGTAAAATCGTTTTTGAATCATCTAATACTGCAAATCCATCCCTGGAAAGAATTCCTTTTTCCAGTCTGATCCTGCCGTCTGCTTCATCGAGCGTACGGGCAGTTCCGAAAAGATTACGATCCTCTTTTCTGCCATAATACCATTCCAGATCACATCCATTGTCCGGTTTTTTCAGTTTCACACTCAGGATGCTCTCATCAAATGCTCTCTCATCATAGCGTATCCGTATGCTTTTTGTCTGGATCTCCAGAAAGTTGTTTTTCTGCTTTATCTCAAAAGGAACCTCTTCTAAATCCCTGTACCATATTACCTGCGAAGCCTCATCCACAAATGCACCGGATTCATTATATTCAAATCTGACCAGCCTGTCCGTCAGAAATGTAATACGGTAATTTTTTCCAAGAACAATATTCCGCGGATCTGCTTTTGGTCTTCTTTCACATATGAACTGCTGTTTCATCGTCTATTACACATCCTTTCGTATTTTTACATTTTGAAAAATCTTCTTTAAGAAAAAACTGTTGATCCATGCAATTCCTGAGATACCGATCAGAAACCAGATACCAAATGCAATTGGAATTTTTGAAATAATAAAAAATGGAAGGGTATTCAAACCCAGCATAAGCAATGTATATGGAATATTCGAGATTCCGAGCAATACGGCATTCCTCACAGTTGCTTTCACAGTATTCTCAAAGTAAGATTCCATTGGAAACGCGTAAGTAAAAATCTCTGCTACTATGATCCCGGCTGCGATCACAAGTATCTGTAAAGCATTCATCGTTCTGTCTGCAGCAAAAATATGATAATCCAGATATAGCATTGCGATCACCAGTACACCCACAAGATAAATGATCGTAGATGACCTGAAACTTGCTTTAAACAACTTCCAAAAATCCTTTATCAGATATCCTTCTTTTTTCTCCTGTATGCGAAAGATGCATCCATAAACGGCTGTTATGGATGCCCCTATCGTAACGATCGGAATACAAAAGAGGATTGCTAAAAGATTTAATCCAACCAGATCTGCGATCCGGTTTAATACCTTTACAAACTTTCCATCATTCTGCAGCATTTTTCTCTCCTATGCTCTTATGCCCGAAATTCGTTTTTTCCTTTGCTGACAGTTACTGTCTGACCCATGATCTCTGCCTCGAAATCTTCCCCTTCGTTTATAACTTCCACACCATCTTTGCAGACTGTGATATGAAGTTCGTTTCCTTTCCAGTAAAGAGGATATGTAAACTTCTCCCACTGTTTTGGACAATTTGGAGCAATACGGAGATGTCCGTCACGGATTCTTATTCCACCGAATCCCATTACCACATCCTGCCATACACCTCCCATATTTGCACTGTGGATTCCTGCATCAGAGGATTTCATCTCCTGTCCAAGATCGGTAAGTGCAGCACTCATGAACATTTCATAAGCCTCTTTCTCCATACCAAGGTCACATGCAGTGATACTGTGGATTGCCTTGGAAAGAGATGAATCATGCAGTGTTCTTGCTTCATAGTATACATAGTTCTTTGCCTTATTATCCGGTGTCGTGATATCTTCCATCTGATACAGCAGTTCTACAATATCAGCCTGTTTACCTGCCTGCATTCCCTGTACATCTTCCCCTGAATAATCATGAAAGATCGTTCCCACAACAGAAGCATTCTTATACACAGAAAGATCTATTTCTTTTAGATCAAAGTATCCGTCAAACTGAGGAATAATCCCTGTTTTTTCATCCGGCTGCGGCAGATAAAGTTTTTTCATTTTATCTTTCAGTTCTTCCTCTAACTGTTCTAATGATGTACCCTCTTCCTGCATTAATTTCTGTATTTTCCCGTAGATATCTTTCTTCTCATCACGGATGCATGCAATTACCTGTGCTGCAAGTCTCATATTTTCATGTGCCATATAATTCGTATATGCATTATTATCCACATGTTCTTTGTACTCATCCGGTCCTATAACATCACGGATCTCATATCTGTTGTTTTCTTCAATCCACTCCAGGCGGCTGTTCCAGAATCTGGCAGTCTCGATCGTCATCTCATAGCCATATCTATCCATGAAGTCCTGATCATCTGTTGCAGCATAATACTGCCACAGTGCAAAAATAATATCAGACGTAATGTGCTGCTCGATCACTCCGGTTAAACAGATCATCGGCTCTCCGGTATGAACATTGACACCGGTCACATACGGTGTAACTTCACCATCACTGACCCATGCCGCTTCCCACGGGTACATGGCTCCTTTGTAACCATTTTCGATTGCTTTCTTTCTTGCACCGTACAGTCCCTTATAACGGAATTCCAGAAGGGTTCTTGCCGTCTTCGGTTCTGCCATCTGGAAATATGGGAAAATAAATGTCTCTGTATCCCAGAAAGAATGTCCTTTATATCCTTCTCCACTAAGTGCCTTCGCACCAATACCAACCCGGTTATCTTCACTGCGCACCATGATTTGAAGATGATAAAGTGCAAAACGCACCGCTATCTGTGCATCATCTTCTTTACTATCAATCTGAATGTCCTGTTTCTTCCAGATTTTCTCCCAGACTTTTTTACTTCCCTCCAAAAGAGTTTCATAGCCTTTTTCTTCTGCTTCTTTTAAATTATCAAGACCATCCCTGCAGACATTCTCTCCTTCCGGCTCTTTCCCTGATGCCACATACTCCAGATCTCTGCTGGAATGAACCGTTGAGATCTTCTCCACTCTTGCGGTCTCTCCCTGTGGAATGACAAGCTGAATTTCAGTGTGGATTTTTCTTCGGTCATCAATGATCTTAGATGCCGCATCTTCTGTATACTTTCCGCTCTGGAATACTTTATGTACGGTGCTGACTGCAATTGAAACTGCCGATTCTGTCGTGACCATACCCATTTGAAGAAATTTTTCTTCAAATGCACGCTTGGAAAATTCTGTGAGATGCTGTGCCCCATGATTTGTTACCTGTGCATCAATTCCGCTTACAACTTTTACTTTCATCTCGCAGTTTACCGGCTTGATTTCAACATATGCACCGATCACATGCACATTTTCATAAGATACAAAACGGTGGAATGAAAGATGTACGATATCTCCATTTTTCCCTTTCCATAAAACGTTGCGGCAGGTTTCTCCTGTATAGAGGTTTAATGTTCTTGAATACTCTTTTATATTGTTCTCATTCATGGAAAAACGTTCCCCATTGAGTTCGATCTCCATGTTCACAATATCCGAAACATTCGGCAGTTCTGTTACTTCATCTTTACTTGCTTTATTGAATGTTCCTGTAATAAACATACCCCTTACGGTATTCACATATTGTTCTTCGAGAGAATTGCGGAGTCCTAAATATCCATTTCCCTGTGTGAAAACAGATTCACATTTTCCTGTATATTTCTCATTGAAACTGGTTTCTTCAATAATCCAGCTTTTTTCTTTTTCTGTCCCTTTTCTGTAATTCATAACTGGCATAGCTTCATTCTCCTTTATTAACCTTTAATTCCGGATGCAGCAACAGATTCCTGTACCTGCTCCTGTGCAAAGCAATATACAATGATCGCCGGAACCACTACGAGTGTGAGTGCCGCAAACATTTTCGTGTAATCGTACGATAATGACTGGTTAAAAAACTGTAATGCAACCGGCAGCGTCCTGTTCTTCTCTGATGATGTAAGAAGTGCTGCATAGAAATATTCATTCCAATTGCCGAGAAACATTAAAATTCCAGCGGTAGAGAGACCTGATTTTGCAAGTGGAAGATTGATCATAAAAAATGTACGGAAAAACCCTGCACCATCAATCGTAGCAGCCTCATCCAATTCTTTTGGGACTCCCATAAATGCCGATTTCAAAATGAAAATTGACATTGCAATACCGCTTCCCAGATATACAAGGATCAAACCTGTTTTGGTATCATACAGATGCATGGAATTGATCAGTGAAAAAATCGGCTGTGCTTTTGCATGACCCGGAACAAGCATTGTAATTGTAAATAGTGCAAAAATAAGATTTCTTCCCGGGAACTCATATTTCGCCAATACATAGGCCGCCATTGCAAAACAGACCAGGGATATTACCGTAGATATCAGCGATATCATCAGCGAATTGCCAAAATAACTAAAGAAATCATATTTCTGGAACAGATATGTGTATGCCTCTTTCGCTGTTGTAATACCTGTTGGCAGTGTAAATGGTCCCTCCAGAATCTGTGCATTCGTTTTAAAGGAGGATAATGCCACCCATACGATTGGGAATACACTCAGCATAATAACAATGAATTCTGTTCCATAAATCAGGATATTTGTTAATATTTTTTTTATCACATTCATGATTGTTCCTCCTAGTAGATTGAATCATTCATACGGAATGCCTTTGTTACAATGTACATAACCAGTAAACCGATCAGGAACATGATCACACCGATCGCATTGGCAAATCCGTAGTTGTAATCTGTGATCGCACGTACCAGCAGTACAGATAAACTCATCGTATCATCACCAGGTCCTCCGGCTGTCGTAAGTGCGATCGCTTCATACATGGAGATACGTGATGTGATAGAACATAACATTCCGGTTCCTATGGAGATCCGGCAAAGTGGAAGTTCCACGAAACGGATCAGCTGCCATCCATTCGCTCCGTCAAGTTTTGCTGCTTCGATCAGTTCTTTTGGAATCGCCATTAAATCATTCAATACAATCAATGTGACAATAACTGCATAAAACAGCCACGTAAGGGTAACTGCCCAGAATGCATATGGACTCTGGTAGAACCACTGCACCGAAAAATCTTTATCAAATACACGTATCACTGAGTTTAAAACACCCATCTGGTCATTGAAAATAAACCGGTAGATCAATGCCCACGCTGCTGCTGAAATAATATTTGGTATCATAAATACAGAACGTGTGAATTTCCATCCGTGAGGTTTCAGATATAAAACAAATGCTGTGAGCACACCAAATCCTACATGGAACGTCATTGCAATAACCGACCATAAAATCAGGTTTTTGATTGATGCTGCAGAAGCACTGTTGGTAAAGAGTTTTATATAGTTACTGATCCCATTAAAAGCAGGATCATTAAATCCATCCCATTTTGTAAATGATGTTGTAAGCATCACAACGATCGGCTGTACATAAAACATCACAAATATAATGATTGTCGGAAGAAGGAATGCGTAAATCCATTTAAAATTTTTAACCTGTACTTTTCCATATTTTTTCTTTTTTGTCATAATATTCCCTTTCCTTTCAGAAATATTCATTATTTTCAGATAAATTCCGCATCCAGAAGGCAATCTTCTGAAAGAAAAGGGGGAATCAATTTGTCCGTAAATGACTCCCCCTCCATGATTTCATTGATTATTTGTCACCAGCTTCAGCGGCTTTTGTTGTAAGAGTCTCACAGAACTCTTCCGGAGTGATCTGTCCATTTACTAACTGCACAAGATTGGTTCCAAATACACTGCTTGATACGGAATCAGGCATAATAGTTAATACATTAGGAACGATATTTGTATCAGATGTCAGTAACTCGGTCTGCTGTTTTACCAATGGTTTTTCATCTAACTTCGAAAGAAATTCATCGCTATAGGTAAGATTCGGTATCTGGCATCCCTCTGTAAGTGCAAATGTCTCTAACTCATCTTTTGAATAAATAAATGCAAGAAATGCTTCTGCACATTCTCTCTCTTCATCCGTACCACCATTGGTAAGCGTCCATCTGCCAAATACTTTTGTATCACAGATTGACACATTGCCAGGATAATAATCCGCTTTTACATCCGCTCCGTTAAATCCATTAGACCAGTTACCAGAAGCACTGTCCACGAATTCGGAGTTCATCCAGGGGCCATTGCAGATAACGGCTGCCTGATCAGACATGAATGCATTGGCTGCGTCTGCATATGCTGCACCAACTGCGTTAGCGGATGCATTTGTTTTCCAGATCTCTGTTAATTTTGTTACAGCATTTACGAATGCCGGCTCTGTGTAATCGTAGCATTTGGTTCCTTCATTCGATCGAAGCCATTCTTTACCGCCATCTTCATTTGCGATCAATGCCGTTAATAACATTGCTGATGTCCATGCATTGTCAACTGTCTGGAACGCAAATTTGTTGTCACCAAGAGAACTGATAAATTCATCCATTGTCATGGATGAAACTGTTTTCTCCGGTGAGTACAGTGCTGAGTTATAGTATAAACCTGTGTTAGAAAGTGTGATCGCCGGCACACTGATGATATCACCGTTCTCCTGTGTACAATATTCCAAAGAAGCATCTACGCAAAGCTCTTTGATCTCCGGATGTTCATCCAGAAAATCGTTCATCGGGTAATACAGTTTTCCCGGGATCATTGCTGTCTTGATCCATTCTATGTTAGGTGTCTGGATCAGTGCCGGAAGTGAATCAGACTGTGCCAGCTGGCTGATCTTGTCTGTATAAGATGCCTCAACGACTTCTTCTAATTCAATATGATATTTTCCTTTGTTTGCCTCATTAAATCTCTCAACGGCAGGTTCAAAATATACAGCGCCAACATTTTCTCCTACGAAGAAGGTCGGGATTGTAAGTGTGATCTCACCACCGTCAGATGCACTCTCTGTC
>ULRL01042376.1_pt1 | contig 27357 bp, 23 predicted proteins | sample 1955391 | NCBI WGS metagenome assembly ULRL01 (sample SAMEA4835681, study PRJEB28245) | human gut metagenome | biome: gut microbiome; material: fecal sample | place: Denmark | collected 2008
GGTAGGAGGTGCGTGCCTACACTATTGCTGAATAGTTACAGGGACCAATTTGTTTTGTTAACGAAGGTAAATACGTAAGCGGGTTGGAGACGAAGTAGGGCTTGTGATGGGTGGTTTTGTTGTTGCAATATGTTGAGTAGTAGCAGTTTGCGTGGCAATTGGGGATTGTTAATAGATGTTCATAGTGTTTTTGGGGATTGCTACTTTGTTACATTGTTACATTAAGATTTCCTACTTCTCACGCTTGCTCACTCTGCAAAGAATATAACTGTAAAGATTGTTTCGAATGCACATAGTCGGTTCACATAGCTTTGCTATGTGCTATTGTGCTGTGATGAAAAAAAGTTGGAAAATATTGGTTGTTTTATTTGGCGGCATGAAATGTTCTTCGTATCTTTGCACCCAAATGCAAGACTTGCGGACCAAGCCCATAGAGGGCCCGCGATGGGCGTTTCTTACGACAGGAGTGAAGGGTAAGCAACTATCGGCGCCGGTCCTAAGCTACCATCGGCAAGGTCTCCATTTTGATTCATCTTTAAAACCTTCAACGCAATGATACAGAGTTCTTCCATAGATGAGATTGTTTTTCATAGACTTGGGTTCGCCACTCTAAGATGTGAATCTTGGCGGGGGGATCACATACCGAGCTTTCCTCGGCAACTGCCTCAGAGATTACCTCGCCAACTGCTATCGCGGTTTCCTCGCCATCGGCCTTCTTGCTCAATTCCTTCGCGGCATGATGATTTTTTTCGGTGGGCTCTAAACTTTCTTTCTCGCGATGCGTCCTATATGAAAAAGAAGAAATCATGATGGAGATAGATGAGGCATTGAAGACCCGGTACGGTACGGATCGTCCGTTCACTGTCCCCGACGCCTATTTTGATCGCGTAGAGGAGGAGGTGATGCGGAGCGTGGCTGCCGACGCAGCGCAGCCCGTGGTGCGCGTCGTCCGCAAGTCTTTGTGGAAGCAGTTGTCGCCCCTTGTGGCAGCCGCTTGCGTGGTGGGCGTGATTGTCCTTGTCGGACTCGGCGTGAGCTCGACGAATCCGCAGGGCGACATGGCGGCGACCGTGTCCCACGCCCCCAAGGTCTCGAAGGCGGAATCCTATACCGACGACCTCGACCGGCTCGCCGACTACACGATGATGGACGAGGACGACGCCTATGCCTATATCTCCGGAGAATAACACTTAGAGCCTATGAACCCGTTCAGAAAACGACTCCTCCTCACGCTCCTCCTGCTCTGTGGCCTGACCGCCGCCTCGGCGCAGCACCACTTCGACGCCCAGGCCTTTGAGGCCGAGAAGCAGACCTACATCGTCCAGCAGGCACACCTCACCCCCGAGGAGACCCGCCGTTTCGTGCCCCTCTACAAGGAGATGGTGGCCAAGAAGCGCAAGATCCACGGCCAACTGCGCCAGCTGCGCAAGCAGTCGGCGGACAACGAGCGTGCGGCACGCGCCCTCATCGAGCGCCGCGACAACCTCGAGATCAGCATGCGCCAGGTGGAGCGCGACTACCACCTGCGGATGCTGAAGGTGATGAGTGCGGTGAAGCTCAAGGCCGCCCTCGACGCCGAGCGCAAGTTTCACCGCATGAAGTTTCGCAAGGCGGCCAGGAACGGCCATTAGCACCTCGCTCGTGCCCGCAGGTTTGGCACAATTCCCTCGTATGAAAATCATTGCATGAAAATCATCGTATGAAAACTTCCCAGATATTGAGAGTGATATGGCTGTCGGTGCTCCTTCTGTTGCCCGTCAGCGAGTTGGTGGCCCAGGAGAGCCGTCCGAAGCGCGAGTTTCGCGGCGCTTGGATCCAGTGCGTCAACGGCCAGTTTCTTGGCCTCGGCACGCAGGAGATGCAGCGCACGCTGTCCTATCAGCTCGACGAGCTGCAGAAAGACGGCGTCAATGCCATTATCTTCCAAGTGCGCGCCGAGTGCGACGCCCTCTACGCGAGCCGCTACGAACCGTGGAGCCGCTTCCTGACCGGTCGCCAGGGCACGCCGCCCTCGCCCTATTGGGACCCGCTGCAGTGGATGATCGACGAGTGTCACCGACGGGGCATGGAGCTCCACGCTTGGATCAACCCCTATCGGGCCAAGACGAAGGACACGCGCGAGCTGGCCGTCAACCACATCGCCGTGACCCATCCCGAGCGCGTCTTCGACTATGACGGTCTCAAGATCCTCGACCCCGGCCAGCGCGAGAACTGCGACTACATCCTCCGCATCGTCGGCGATATCGTCAGCCGCTATGACGTCGATGGCCTCCATATCGACGACTACTTCTATCCCTATCCCGTGGCGGGCGTCCCCATCCCCGACCAGGCCTCCTACAACCGCTACGGACGCCAGTTTGCCTCCGTCGCCGATTGGCGCCGTGACAATGTCGATGTCTTCATCAAGGCCCTCGGCGAGGAGATCCACCGCATCAAACCGTGGGTGAAGTTTGGCGTCTCTCCCTTCGGCATCTACCGCAACAAGCGGTCGGACCCCAACGGCAGCGCGACCAGCGGACTGCAGAACTACGACGAGCTCTATGCCGACGTGCTCAAATGGGTGAACAACGGATGGATCGACTACTGCGTGCCCCAGCTCTACTGGGAGATCGGCCACAAGGCCGCCGACTACCAGGAGCTCATCGGCTGGGGGAACCGCCACGCCGCCAACCGCCCGTTGTATATCGGCGAGGACGTCTTGCGCACGGTGAAATATCCCGACCCGCAGAACCCCAGCGTCCACCAGTTGGGCGCCAAGCACCGCCTCCACCGTCAGTGTGCCAACGTCAAAGGCACGGTGCTCTGGTATGCGAAGGCGGCGGTCGATAACCCCGGCAACTACGGCACGGTGCTGCGCACGGACTACTGGCGCTATCCGGCCCTGCAGCCCCTCATGCCCTTCATTGACAGTGAGGCGCCCGAGAAGGTGCGCAAGGTCAAGGCGCGCTGGACGGCCCAGGGCTACACGCTCCAATGGCTGCCGGCGAAGAAGGCCAAGGGATGGCAGGACGAGGCCCACCAGTATGTGGTCTATCGCTTTGCCAAGGGCGAGAAGATCGACCTGTCCAATCCCGCCCGTATCGCCGCCATCACGCGCGAGCCGCGCTACGTCCTGCCCTACGACCACGGCAAGACCAAGTGGGTCTATGTCGTCACCGCACTCGACCGCATGAGCAACGAGAGCGAAGGCAAGGCAAAGAAAGTGAAACTATAATCAAGGGGGATAAAAAATGGTTCTTCCGAAATATGGGGTGATACGACGTGGACACATAGAAGACAACTTGAACAACTTTTACAACAAGTAACAACGCTTCGCGGGGACATTGCCTCTTCGAGGCCCATGCAGACTAAGGCTTGCTGCAAGGGAAACAACTATGAACAACGCTTCGCCAGGACAATCAGCAGGAAATGTCCATGGCGAAGCGTTGTATTTTGTTGTTTACCTTGCAGCAGGATTGCGACACGCGAAGCGTGTAGGTTGTTACAAGTTGTAAAAGTTGTATTTGTTGTTTTCCCAACTCAGCAAGTGGCTTACAGGATCTCCAGCACCATCTCGGCCACTTCCTCGGGCGTGTTGAAAAGCATGCCCTCCTCCAGCTCGTTGTCGCTGAGCGAGTCGAGGTAGGTTTTGGCCGTCTCCTCATCGGTGCGTGGTGCGCCGTCCTGGTCCTTGGCCTGGAGAATGGCCTGGAGGACGGCCTGCCGATATTCCGCCACCGTCATCATTCGGCGTTGCGCTTGACGACGGAACCGCTGGCCTGGTGGGTGGCCAGTACGAGCACCTCGGCGATCTGGACATGGGCCGGCGCGCTGGCCGCATAGTAAGCCACGTCGGCGATGTCCTCGCCCGTGAGCGGCTTGATGCCCTTATAGACGCTATCGGCGCGGGCATCGTCGCCGTGGAAGCGGACGTTGCTGAAGTTGGTCTCCACCAGTCCCGGCTTGATATTGGTCACGCGGATGCGCGTGTGGGCCGTGTCGATGCGCAGTCCGTCGGTGATCATCTTCACCGCCGCCTTCGTGCCGCAATAGACGTTGCCGTTGGCGTAGGCAGCGTCGCCAGCCACCGAACCGATGTTGATGATCTCGCCACGGTTGCGCTCCACCATGCCCGGCACCAGCGCGCGGCTCACGTAGAGCAGGCCCTTGATGTTGGTGTCGATCATCGTGTTCCAGTCGTCGAGGTCGCCACCCTGCAGCGGGTCGAGGCCCAAGGCCAGTCCGGCGTTGTTGATCAGCACGTCGATCTCGGCCCAGTCGGCCTCCAGGCTGCCGCAGACGTCAAACACCTGCTGCTGGTCTCTCACGTCGAAGCAGAGCGTCTTCGCACGCACGCCCAGCGCCTCGATGCGCTCGGCCAGTGCCTGGAGCAGGTGGTCTCTGCGGCCCGTGATGATCACGTCGTAGCCCTCTTTGGCAAAGCGCAGCGCGCAAGCCTCACCGATGCCGCTCGTCGCGCCGGTGACCATACAAATCTTTCTCTTTTCCATATCTTTTTTCTGTCAAGGGCGGGAAGGTCGCCCCCTCCCGCCCAAAGGTTATTCTACATCACGCCGTCCTCGCGCAGTTTCTCCTGCCACTTCCAGGCGCTGCGGAGCACGTCGGCCAGGGGCGTGTCCGCCTTCCAGCCCAACACCTGGTTGGCCTTGGTGCAGTCGCCCCAAATCTTCTCGATGTCGCCCTCGCGGCGCGGACCATACTTCCAGTTGAGTTTCACGCCCGTGGCCTCCTCAAAGGTCGTGACGATCTCCAGCGTGGAGTTGCCCTTGCCCGTGCCGATGTTGAAATACTCGATCGGTTCGGTCTCCTGGTCCAGCACGCGCGCCATGGCCGCCACATGCGCCTTGGCCAGGTCCACGACATAGATGTAGTCGCGGATGCAGGTGCCGTCGGGCGTGTCGTAGTCGTTGCCGAAGATGGTCAGTTGCTCGCGGATGCCCATTGCCGTCTGCGTGACGTAGGGGATGAGGTTGTTGGGCACGCCGTTGGGCAGTTCGCCGATGAGCGCCGAGGGATGGGCACCGATAGGATTGAAGTATCTCAGGACGATGCTCTTGACGGCTGCGCCGCTATGGATGAAGTCGTAGATGATCTGCTCGTTGATCTCCTTGGTGTTGCCATAGGGCGAGGTGGCCTTCTGGTGGGGTGCGTCCTCGGTGACGGGCAGGTTCTCGGGGTTGGGTTGTCCATAGACCGTGCAGCTGCTGGAGAAGATGATGCCCTTGACGCCATAGGCAGGCATGAGCTCCAGGAGGTTGATGAGCGAGACAACATTGTTGCGGTAGTAGAGCAGGGGCAGCTGGACGCTCTCGCCCACGGCCTTGGAGGCGGCGAAGTGGATGATGCCAGCGATGGCCGGATACTTCTGGAACACGGCCTCCGTGGCAGCCTTGTCGCGCAGATCTACCTGCTCGAAGGCCGGGCGCACACCCGTGATCTTCTCGATGCCGTCGAGCACCTCTATCTTGGAGTTAGAAAGGTTGTCGATGATGACCACGTCGTAGCCAGCCTCGATCAGTTCCACGGTGGTATGACTACCGATGAAGCCCGTTCCGCCCGTCACTAAAATTGTCTGTTTCATGTAAGTTTTTCTCTTTTAGTTTCTGTAAATGTCGGCTATGGCGAAGCCTCCCTGGGGCAGGTCGTGTCCCGGGTCCGCCATCGCCACGCTATGGAAATAACGCCAAATCGTGTTTTTTATTTCCTCTAAGTGGCAAAAAGAGCCACAAAGGTTTTGCCAAAGCGCGTCCCGTGGCACGGTTTTGCACGGTTGGCGAGCAAAAAACGGGCTGGAAGTCGTGTATCTCGTTTTTTATTGCTACTTTTGCATTTTGAAATTACAATACAAGAATGGACCATATACGGAATTTTTGCATCATAGCCCATATCGATCACGGCAAGAGCACCCTGGCCGACCGCCTGTTGGAGCGCACCAAGACCATCCAAGTCACGGAGGGTCAGATGTTGGACAACATGGATTTGGAGCGCGAGCGCGGCATCACCATCAAGAGCCACGCCATCCAGATGGAGTACACGATGGAGGGAAAGAAATATTTGCTCAATCTGATAGACACGCCGGGCCACGTCGATTTCTCCTACGAGGTGTCGCGAAGCATTGCCGCCTGCGAGGGCGCGCTGCTCATCGTCGATGCCACACAGGGCGTGCAGGCGCAGACCATCAGCAATCTCTATATGGCCATCGACCACGACCTGGAGATCATCCCGGTCATCAACAAGATAGACATGCCCAACGCCATGCCCGAGGAGGTGGAGGACGAGATTGTCGATCTGCTCGGCTGCGAGCCCGGGGAGATCATCCGGGCCTCGGGCAAGACGGGAGAGGGCGTCGATGACATCCTCCGCGCCGTCGTGGACCGCATCCCCGCGCCGACGGGCGACAAGGAAGCGCCGCTGCAGGCCCTCATCTTCGACTCGGTCTTCAACTCCTTTCGCGGCATCATCACGCTGGTGAAGATCGAAAACGGCGTGGTGCGCAAGGGCGACAAGGTGAAGTTTTTCAACACCGGCCAGGAGTATGACGCCGACGAGGTGGGCGTGCTGAAGATGGACATGGTGCCCAAGGCGCAGCTCACCGCTGGCGAGGTGGGCTACATCATCAGCGGTATCAAGGACGCCAAGGAGGTGAAGGTGGGCGACACCGTCACCCATGTCGAACGGCCCTGCGCCAAGGCCATCGAGGGATTCCAGGAGGTGAAGTCGATGGTCTTTGCCGGCGTATATCCCATCGACCCCAACGACTACGAGAACCTCCGCGCCTCGCTGGAGAAGCTCCAGCTCAACGACGCCTCGCTGACCTTCCTGCCGGAGAGCTCCCAGGCCCTCGGCTTCGGATTCCGCTGCGGATTCCTCGGACTGCTCCACATGGAGATCATCCAGGAGCGGCTGGACCGCGAGTTCAACATGGACGTGATCACGACCGTCCCCAACGTCAGCTACATGGTCTATGACAAGCAGGGAGAGGTGAAGGAGGTACACAACCCCTCGGGACTGCCCGACGCGACGATGATAGACCATATCGAGGAACCGTTTATCAAGGCCAGCATCATCACCTCCAGCCAGTTTATCGGCCCGATCATGAAGCTCTGCCTCGACAAGCGCGGCGAGCTCGTGAGCCAAAACTACGTCAGCGGCAACCGACTGGAGCTCGTCTTCATGATCCCGCTGGGCGAGATCGTCATCGACTTCTACGACAAGCTCAAGAGCATCTCCAAGGGCTATGCCTCGTTCGACTACCATATCGACTCGTTCCGCCCCTCGAAACTGGTCAAGCTCGACATCCTGCTCAACGGCGAGCCCGTCGATGCCCTCTCCACGCTGACCCACGAGAGCAACGCCGTGGCCTTTGGACGCAGGATGTGTGAGAAACTCAAGGAACTGATACCGCGCCAGCAGTTTGACATTGCCATCCAGGCGGCCATCGGAGCGAAGATCATCGCACGCGAGACCGTGAAGCAGGTGCGCAAGGACGTGACGGCGAAGTGTTATGGCGGAGATATCAGCCGCAAGCGCAAGCTGCTCGAAAAGCAGAAGAAGGGCAAGAAGCGCATGAAGCAGGTCGGCAACGTGCAGGTGCCTCAGAAGGCGTTCCTGGCCGTGCTGAAATTGGACTAACCGCCGGAGGAACATCCTTCGGCCAACAAGATATATAAAAAGGAGAAAAGAGGAGACACGATGAGAGAACCGATAGCAACCCCCAGGGAGGTGGCCCGCGAGTTGGCCCGCAAGTACAGTACGATGACCCACGAGGAACTCGACGTGCTGGAGAGCGTGCTGGTGCCCATGAAGTTCAGCAAGGGCGAGATAATCCTAAGGGAGGGCGAGGTCTGCCGCAACATCTACTATGTGGAGCGCGGACTGATCCGCCAGTTCTACTTCAAGAACGGCAAGCAGATCACGGAGCACCTGGGGGTGGACCACACCATCTTCATGTGCATCGAGAGCCTGTTTCACGAAGAGCCCACCCATCTGCAGGTAGAGGCCCTGGAGGCCTCCTATATCTATGCGCTCCCCAAGCATCGCCTGGAGCAGGTGGCCCTCCACAACGTAAACATACAGATCCTCTTTCGCAAGATATTGGAGGAGAGCCTCGTGATCTCGCAGGTCATGGCCGACCTCGTGCGCTTCGAGACGGCACAGGAGCGCTACCGCAAGTTTTGCAAACTGGCGCCACAGATCGTCCTCCGCGCCCCCCTGGTCTATGTGGCCAGTTTTCTCCAGATGACGCCGGAGACGCTGAGCCGCGTACGCAGCAGCACCCTGCTCGATTAGCCCCGAGTGGGGGAGGGCGAGCGCCTGGGCGGGCCCCGGAGAGATGGGGCGCCGCGCGTGCGCTATATAAATGAGGTAGAGAGAACAAAGTATAATCATGACAAAATCATAAAAAGACATGAAACCGACATTACTTCTTTTGGCTGCCGGAATGGGTAGCCGCTACGGCGGGCTGAAGCAGCTCGACGGACTTGGACCCAATGGTGAAACCATCATGGACTACTCCATATACGACGCCATCCAGGCGGGATTTGGCAAGATCGTCTTCGTCATCAGAAAGGACTTCGAGGAGCAGTTTCGCAAGCAGGTCCTCTCCAAGTATGAGGGCCACATCCCCGCAGAGCTCGTCTTCCAGAGCCTCGACGCCCTCCCCGAGGGATTCACCACGCCCGAGGGCCGCGTGAAACCGTGGGGCACCAACCATGCCGTACTGATGGCCAAGGACGTCATCAAGGAGCCGTTCTGCGTCATCAACTGCGACGACTTCTACAATCGCGACACCTTCATGGTCATCGGCAAGTATCTCTCCGAGCTCCCCGAGGGCAGCAAGAACCGCTATGCGATGGTGGGTTTCCGCGTGGGCAATACGCTCAGCGAGAACGGAACGGTATCGCGTGGCATCTGCACGACCGACGCCGAGGGCAACCTGGCCACCGTCGTGGAGCGCACGAAGATAGAGCGCAGGGACGGCGCCGTGCAGTATAAGGACGACGACGACCAGTGGGTGACGACGCCCGACAACACGCCGGTCTCGATGAACGTATGGGGATTCACGCCCGACTATTTCGACTATAGCGAGGACTACTTCAAGACGTTCCTCTCCGATCCGGAGAACATGGCCAACCTGAAGGCCGAGTTCTTCATCCCGCTGATGGTCAACAAGCTCATCAACGACGGTACGGCGGCTGTCAAGGTCCTCGATACCACCAGCCATTGGTTTGGCGTCACCTATCCTGCCGATCGTCAGGGCGTCGTGGATCGCATCCAGCGCCTCGTCGATGAGGGCGTCTATCCCGCCAAACTGTTCTAATCGTATCACCAACCATTTCTACATGGAAATCAACCTTCTGGACGACAGTCAGCTTGCTCTGTTGCGGCAGCTGACTGCCGGTGCCAGCTTTGTGGTAGTCACAGTCCATAAGTCGCCCGACGGAGATGCCATCGGATCGATGTTGGCCTGGGCGCAGTATCTGCAGGCCCTGGGCAAGGAGGTCACCTGCGTGATCCCCGATGCCGCTCCCGACTTTCTGATGTGGCTCCCGGGATCGCAGACACTGCTCCGCTACGACAAGCATCCCGACCGCGCGAAGGAGGTCTTCGACAAGGCCGACCTCGTCTGCTGTCTCGACTACAACGACCTCTCGCGCACGGGGGACATGGCGGACGTCATTGCCCAGTCGAAGGCGCCCCGACTGCTCATCGACCACCATGTGGGCCCGACCGTCGAGGCGGCGCTCTCCGTCTCCCATCCCGCGATGTCGAGCACGTCGGAACTCGTCTTCCGCCTGCTGTGGCAGTTGGGCGCCTACGACGAGATGACGCTGCAGATGGCGCAATGTATCTACTGCGGCATGATGACGGACACGGGGGCCTTCACCTACAACTCCAATGCGCCAGCCGTCTATCTCATCATCAGCCACCTGCTGGAGAAGGGCGTGGACAAAGACCGCGTCTATAACCGCGTCTATAACAACTACTCGCCACAGGCCATTAAGTTTCGCTCCTATGTGATCTTCAAGAAACTGCGCGTCCTGCCGGCCTCCCATGCGGCCTACTACACCGTCACGCGCGACGAAATGCGACGTTTCCAGTTTGTCAGGGGCGACCTGGAGGGCGTGGTCAACATCCCGCAGAAGATCAAAAAACTCAAACTCTCCATCTCGTTGCGCGAGGACACCGAGAAGGACCAGGTCATACGCGTCAGCCTCCGTTCGGGCAATGGGTTCCACTGCCGCAAGATGGCGGAGGAGTTCTTCAACGGCGGAGGACACGAAGACGCGGCAGGCGGACGCCTGGAGTGCTCCATCGAGGAAGCCGAACAGGTGGTCCTCCGAGCCATCATGGCCTACAAGGAGCAGCTGCGATGACCCCTCGCGGGCCAGGATCATGGTCCGTAGGGCAGTCTTTAATGTCAAAAGTAGCTAAAAAAGAGCGTCGTCTTATGGTGGAACAGACGATTTGCTATAACTTTGCAGTAAGATATTATTGAACGTAAAAGATTCCGATGAAGAAAACGCTTTTTCTCCTCCTCCCGCTCGCAGCTCTGCTCTGGTCGGCGTGCAGCAATGACGAGACCTATGCTGACCAGCGCAAGCGAGAGAACGGAGCCATCCGCCAGTATCTCAACGACAGCAGCGTGACGGTCATCTCCGAACGCCAGTTTTTCGATCAAGACACGATGACCGACGTGAGCAAGAACGAGTTTGTGCTGCTCGAGTCTTCGGGCATCTATCTCCAAATCGTAGAGAAGGGTTGCGGAGAGAAAATCAAGGATGGCGAGACGGCCACCGTGCTCTGCCGATTCACCGAGCGCAACCTCCTCACCGATAGCATCATCGCCACCAACAACATCCTCTATTTCAGCGCGCTGGTCGATAAGATGTCGGTCACGAACACCTCCGGCACCTTCACGGCCTCCTTCGACCCCACGTCGAGTGTGATGTATCAAGTCTATGGAAGAAGTTCCGGCAGCACGCAGGTGCCCAACGGATGGCTTTCCCCGCTGCCTTACATCAAGGTGGGTAGGCCGCTCTCGGCCGACGACCGCATCGCCCGCGTGCGCATCATCGTACCCTCCACCGAGGGCACCTATGCGGCCACGATGTCGGTCTATCCGTGTCTCTACGATATCACCTACGAGCGCGGAAGATAACATGCAATTACAAAACTAAAGAGAAAATATGACACTGATCAAATCCATTTCCGGCATCCGTGGAACCATCGGAGGCCCTACCGGCGATACGCTCAACCCGTTGGACATCGTCAAGTTTACCACGGCGTATGCCAAGTTTATCCGTCAGAGCGACCCGACGGGCAGCAACTGTATCGTGGTAGGCCGCGACGCGCGCATCTCGGGCGACATGGTCCGACTGGTGGTCTGCGGCACACTGATAGGAATGGGCTATGACGTGCTCGATATCGGGCTTGCCACGACCCCGACCACCGAACTGGCCGTCCGCATGAGCCATGCGGCAGGGGGCATCATCGTCACCGCCAGCCACAACCCGCGCCAGTGGAACGCGCTCAAGTTGCTCAACCACGAGGGCGAGTTCCTCACCAAGGACGACGGCAACGCCGTGCTCGCCATGGCAGAGAAAGAAGACTTCGACTATGCTGATGTCGATCATATAGGCACTTACCGCCAGGACGACAGTTTCGACGACCGCCACATCGAGGCCGTCCTCGCCCTCGACCTGGTCGATACGGAGGCCATTCGCAAGCGTGGATTCCGCGTCGTCGTCGATGCGATCAACTCCGTCGGCGGCGTCATCCTGCCGAAGCTCCTCGACCGACTGGGCGTCGGCTACACCATCCTCAATGGCGAGGCCAATGGCGACTTCGCCCACAATCCGGAGCCGCTGGAGAAGAATCTCGGAGGCATCATGGGCGAGGTGGCAGCAGGAGGCTATGACCTCGGCATCGTCGTCGATCCCGACGTCGATCGTCTCGCCTTCATCCAGGAGGACGGCAAGATGTATGGCGAGGAATATACGCTCGTCAGCGTGGCCGACTACATCCTCGACCACGTCAAGGGAGCCACCGTCTCCAACCTCAGTTCTACGCGCGCCCTGCGCGACGTCACCGAGCGCCATGGCTGCCAGTATTTTGCCTCTGCCGTCGGCGAGGTCAATGTCACCACCAAGATGAAGGAGGTGGGTGCAGTCATCGGTGGCGAGGGCAATGGCGGAGTCATCTATCCCGAGAGCCACTACGGTCGCGACGCCCTGGTCGGCATCGCCCTCTTCCTCAGTTCGCTGGCACAGAAGGGACTGACGTGCAGTGAGCTCCGCAAGACGTTCCCGACCTATTATATTGCCAAGAACCGCATCGACCTCACGCCCGACACCGATATGGATGCCATCCTGGGCAAGGTCAAGGAGCGCTTCGGATCGATGGACGACGTGCGGGTAACGGATATTGATGGTGTGAAACTCGACTTCCCGACGAAGTGGGTCCACCTCCGCAAGAGCAATACTGAGCCCATCATGCGCGTCTATAGCGAGGCGGCCACGATGGAGGAGGCCGACGCCCTGGGCAAGGAGCTCATGGACGTGGTCTATGAAATGACGAAGTAGGAGAGGGTACTACCCCCTACAGCCTGTATCTTTATGAGGCATCTGCCGGGCGTCAAGCGCCGGGCAGGTGCCTTGTCCATAAAACCTATTTTCCTATTCCAACGAGATCTTTTGCCCAATGGATCATTTGTTTCTGCTGCAGTTCGCATGCTTCCTGTTCATGCTGTTCAATGCGTTCACCCTCGCCGTCACCCGTCTCCAGACGCGATGGCTCAATCCGCGCTATGAGCGCGCACGATGGTTGATCTTTGTCGGCATCATGGGCTTGGCGGTGCACTATCTGATGCAGATGTGCTTTGGGTTCAGGGCCGTTGCCGACGCGGTGGGTGCCACGGTCAATGCCCTCGTCTATGCACCCTGTTTTTCGCTCATCTCGATGGGCATCTTCCATATCGAGGCCACTCATGTCCGCAGGGGGAGGGTCTATGCGGTCTGCGCGGCGATCAACCTGGCGATCTTCGCCTGTTTCTTCATCGGCTGCCTCCACTATGGCAGCATGCGCATCGGGGCCTGGCTCTATGCTATGCTGGCCCTCTTTGCCGCCAATGTGGTCTATTGCATCGTCGTCATCGTCCGCGAGATCATCAAGCGCCGCCGTCTGCTGGAGACGATGGCGGGCGGCGACATCATGCCCTATGTACGCTCCTCCCGCGCCAGCCTCCTCATCCTCTTCTTCCCCGCCTTGGTATCGCCCTTTGCCATCATCTCCACCAAGTTGCTTTACTTTTTTGCGCCTCTGGGGCTCATGGCTATCCTCTTCTTCGTCCTGAGTTTCGTGGCCCTGGGTTACAGTTATGTGCCGACTGAGGCCCTACTCGACGCAGATGCGGATACCAGTCCTGCTATCGTAGTCGCTCAGCAGGAGGAAACAAATACAAAACAGGCCGTCCCGCTCCATGGCGATGCGTGCCATGACGTCGCAGCCCTTGATAGCGACAAGGCGAAGGAACAGCAAACTGCCACGTTGCTGCCGGAGGATCGAAAAATGCAGATCCAGCAGCGGCTGGACGACTGGTGCGCGGCGATGGGCTATAAGGATGGGGGGGTGAACCTGCTCTCCCTCTCCCATTCCATCCATATCTCGAAGGACGATCTCACGCTCTTTTTCGATCAGTGTTTGAACACTACGTTCCGAATATGGCTGAGCGACATCCGCTTTGCGGCAGCCAAGAAGATGATGATCGAAAACCCTGACTATAGTAATGACATCATCTCCTCCGAATGTGGATTCTCTTCCCGCACCCACCTCTACCGCATCTTCAAGGCGCGGGAGGCGTGTACGCCGACTGCCTGGCGGGAGCGCTATTTGGCCGAAGCCCACGATTCGGACGCGTCTCTTTCGTAGCAGGGGGACGACCCCTTTTCTCCGTATCTGAAGATCCCTTTTCTGATATTGGACGGCTCTTTCCTTGGTTTCTTAAAATATGTAAACGCAACCGCTCCTGGCTATGAACCATTGTCTCTTTGGTAGGAAGGAGACAACTATTTACCACCAAAGAGACACCTGAACAGGACAATGCGACACCCTGTCTCACTACTTTTCCCTACTTTTGTACTAATTTTGAAGGTCGGAAAGACCCGCACGTTGTGGAGGCTTAGTCCTCGTCGTGGGCGCCCGACGGACTAATCGTGAAGACAATAATCAAAAACAAGAAATAAAAGTATGAAGAAAAAAAAGTATCTCAAGCCCCAGGTTGACGTCGCGCAGACTGGGCCGTGCATGATGATCAACCCCTCGCAGGTAAGGATTTATAAAGGGCACTTTCAGACTCGACAGGAACTGGAGAAAGCCGAATTTACCTTAGACGAGGACGGTTTCCTCTGGGGGGAATAGACAGCCTATTGCCCCTTCTTTCTATCACAATCAACGAATGGTGCCGTGGTGCACCCAAACTAAAACAAAAAATGACTATCAACATGATCAAGAAAATGACCCAATATCTATTGCAGCGCCGATGCGCGCTCTCGCTCTTGCTGATGCTTATGCTTCTGCAGCCCGTGATGGCGCAGACACAGGATCCTATAATGTATGCGAGATTGAACCGAGAGACTCAGACCCTCACGCTCTATTATGACACGAATTTCGTTGAAGGGAACGATCAAGGTATTTCCCATAGTCCCTTGTGGCAGCAATTAGATGAAAGAAAAAAAATAAAAAGCGTGGTCTTTGACGAGAGTTTCAAGGATGCACGGCCCAAAGATTGTGGAAGCTGGTTTTGGTTTTTCGAAGCTTTGACAACGATTGAGCACTTGGACTATTTGAACACGTCAGAGGTCGATGATATGCAATTAATGTTCTCCTCCTGTGCCAGCTTGGAAACACTTGATTTGTCTTCCTTTAATACGGAAAAGGTCAAATACATGTATGCTATGTTTGATGGCGCTAAGAATCTACGCTCAATCAAGTTGCCCAAAGGCTTCATAGGCAGCAGCGTGACTGATCTCAATGCAACGTTCAAAGGTTGCGAAAGTCTTACCGAACTCGATCTATCCGGTTCTAATTCTGAAAACGTGAAAGACATGAAAGCGATGTTCTATGGCTGTAGGGCGCTTTCTAAGCTCGATCTTACTGATTTTAAAACTGGACAAGTAACCACTATGGAGGATATGTTCTGCATTTGTAGCACGCTTGAAACCCTCGATGTCTCCAGTTTTAATACCGAAAACGTGACCAATATGCTAGGAATGTTCAATAATTGCTCGTCACTTCGGAGTCTCGATCTCCCTGGCTTTAATACTGCAAATGTGACGCAAATGTCATCAATGTTCAATAAATGCTCGTCACTTCGGAGTCTCGATCTCAGCAGTTTCAATACCAGAAAGGTGACTTACATGCAAAACATGTTTGAAGGATGTACTAACCTTGAAAGTATTGATTTAAGCAGTTTTGATACGGAGAACATGAAATCTATGACTGGGATGTTCTTCTCATGTACGAAGCTTGAAACGCTTGATCTCTCCTCGTTTGCAACGCCCAAAATGGTTTCCATGGTTGATGCGTTTAGTAATTGCAAAAACCTCAAGAAGATCTACGTCACTTCTGCATTTACTACAGATAAAGTAACCCTAGATTTTTCGATTTTTGACGGATGTGTTAATCTGCCCAACTATAACCCTGATAAGACGGGTGTGGAAATGGCTCACACGGGAGCGGGAGGTTATCTCACGGCTGCTACTGCCAGTTGGGTGCGATGGGATGCGCCAACCGGCACGCTCTCCTTCCATCGCGGCGCCACGAAGCCTGCGGGCGACAACATCCTTGATTTGGGCTATGGAAATAATCCGAATTGGGACACCCATGCTGCAGAAATTCAGAAGGTTGTCTTCAAAGCTGGTTTCCGGGATGAAACCCACACGACGTGCTCCAATTGGTTTAATGGTTGTACGAATCTTACCAGCATAGAGGGTATCGAAAACCTCAACACGTCCAACGTCAAGAATATGTCAGGGATGTTTGCCCTGTGTTCGAACCTCGAAACGCTCGACCTTTCCCATTTCAACACAGAGAAAGTAACAACAATGGCCCAGATGTTCTATGGATGCACAAAGCTCCATAATCTCAACATTTCTTGTTTTAATACGGAGAATGTATCATACATGAACGGAATGTTCGAAGGCTGCTCAGGTTTGGATACGCTCGATTTGTCTCACTTCAATACGATGTGTGTGCGAAAGAGTGGCTTTAACTACATGTTCAATGGTTGCAGCAGTCTTAGTTCTCTTGACGTATCCAACTTTACAACTGATAAGCCCAGCATGCAGCTGGATGGGTTGTTCAAGGGATGCCGTAGTCTTCAAACGCTTGACCTTTCCAGTTTCAGCACCGGTGGGGCATCTTCTGTTACCGATATGTTTGACGGATGCTCCGCGCTTCAGACCATCTATGTCAGCGATCTTTTCAAATTTAATAGCGTTTCAAGTTCAAATATGTTCCGCGACTGTCATTCACTGAAAGGCGCTATCTCCTTCGAACCTTCAACGATAGATAAGACTTACGCCAGCTACGTGTGGGGTTATCTCACCAAGAAGGTTGGCACGAATGGCAATGAGATCATTGGAGCCACAGGCTCCCCACTCACCATCGACGCACTGCCTTTGGATGACAGCAAGGCATACACGCTCTACGAAGACTGCGACGTGAACAATGCTACCTACGAGCGAGAGGTAAAGTCTGAATGGGCTACGCTCTGTCTGCCCTATACCATCCATCCCAGTTCGGAGAACAACACCTGCTACTTCTATACCCTAAAGTCGGTAGGAGCGGAGAGTGTCGAGCTGATGCGCGTGGAGGAAGGCGTGATAGAGGCAGGCCAGCCTGTCGTCGTTCGCAAGAAAAACGCGGAAAAGACCAGCTTCCGCGTCGTAAGTGGTACGGCTACTCCCGATGAGAAGGCGAAGGCCGTGACAAAACCCACGAATAGGGAGACGGGCCATCGACTGATGGGTACGTTTGCCCCCATCGAACTCGCCGACGATTGCTATTTCATTGCCAAGAACCTGTTCCGCCTGGTCAGCGACTACAAGCTTGCTGCCACCGGCGTGAAGATAGCTGCCTACCGCGCCTATATCCAGCCCGAGGGTACGGTGGAGGGTGGATCCGCACAACTCACCATCGGCGTGGATGAAGGCACCAACCAGGTAGATGCCGCCACCCTTGTCGATCTGCTCAACGACACCGAGGCGGAATACTACGACGTGCAGGGCCGCCGCATCCCGCAGTTGCAGCGAGGCATCAACATCGTCAAGGTTGGCTCCAAGGTCATGAAGGTCTTCTGCCCCCGATAACTTCCCGTAGCGACTCGCCTTTGCGCTTCGCCTCCCGCGTGTCGCCTCCCGCGTGTCGCTTCCCATTTCGCTTTCGCGCTTCGCTTTCCGCGTGTCGCCCCCAACCACGCATAAGTAAGCCGCCCGAACCAGTCAAAAGCTGATTCGGGCGGCACTTTTCTATGCAGTCTTGATCAGGAGGGAGCGTCCTGAGGCGGCTACTTCTGCAGCATTCTCCGCACGCTGCCGTCGGAGAATTTCACGATGACGAGGCCGCGGGTTTGGGCGTTGGCCCTCCTGCCGTCGATGGTGTAGCGTCCCGTCTCGTGCGCCGTCACGGTGGCTTTCGGTCTTGCCACGTCCGATGCTACTGCCACAACCTGGTAGGCCGAACGGTCCGAACGGATGAAGTCGCCGGCAGTCGTAGCACGCAGGGCCGTGACGCCGAAGGCGTAGGCGTGGTGGTCGGCTGGTGTGGCAAGGTCCTCGACGCGGTATTGCGTCGCACCTTGGTCGATGGCGTCGGAAGAGGCGATGTGCTCGAAGACGCGGTCGCCTGCTTTCAGATCCTGGCTGATCTCGATGTCGTCGATGATGAACGGGTAATGGCGGGCCGTGGTGAAGACCACGATGTCGTCCAACTGGCCTCCCGTCACGTCGGTCTCGAACACGCGCCACTCGTCTGGACTGAGTTCACACTCCACGCCCTGTCCGCTCTTGCGGCTATAGACCTGCAGCACGTCGTCTTTTAGCATCGAGCGCGCCGTCACCTTGACGTGGTAGAAGCCGTCGTTGTTGGAGAGCGTCAGTTCGGGCGTGAGCAGTTCGCCACTGATATTATACTCCGTCAGACCCGTTCCCACAAAGCAGCCGTCGGCGTATCCTCCCCACAGACACTGCCACCCATCCCGGTACACCATGTCCATGCCCAGTTTTTTGTAACTGGAGTTTTGAAACGCAAAGGGCCGCTCGATTCCTACGCCCGTGTTGGCGATTTTCGAGAAGTCCTCGGCCAGCACGATGTAGCTACTGGCATCGGCGGGAGCGGTATAGACATCATAGTTGGACACCTCGTAGGCCGTGGCCTTTGCCACGGGTCGCCAATGGGCCGTGAAACCGTTGACTGTGACCTCCGTGGCAGCCTCCACGACGGGAGCGGGCAGTCCGTTGGCCTGTCGTGCTGTCGATGGGGCAGAGACCGCGTCGTCGCTGCACGCCTTCACGCTGTAGGCGTAGTCCGTCGTCTCGTTGAGACCCGTCACGGTGTAGTGGGTGTCCTCCACTCGCAGGTCGCGGATGTCATACACCGTGGTGGAAGACCGCCGTGTGGACCATGCGAAGTCGGTCAGTCCGAAGGCGCAGTCGTCTGGCAGTCCTGACAAGCGGAAGCGCACGCTCTGACACTTATACTTGTCCTTCTCCATAAACCGGCTCCAGTCGATGTCATGGATCAGTTGGTTGCCATACTCCGAAGCATCGACCTGGATGGTGGTGAAGTCGGACCAGCTCGCGCCGTTCCACAGTTCGACATGGATCTCCGTGCCCCAGAGGTCTTCGGGATTCTTCGGCAATTTACACTCGATGATCGAGAACGTCAGCGAGGTGATCCTGCCTCCGTCGTCGGGCATCGTGACCACATCGCCATTGCGCAGCATCAAGGCCGAAGCCACGCCGCCCTCGCTGTTCTGATAAACCGTCGGGGCTGCTCCCGTCACCGACTTGTAGGTCCATCCCTCGGGCAGCTGGCCCGACGATAGCGAGGCAAAGTTCTCGGTGTAGGCATGGTCCTCCGTCACTGGTGTCGCCTCGTTGTGGAAGAGGGAGAACAGGTAGTGGGTGGCGCCCTTCACTGCCGACCAATGGGCCGTGAAGCCGTCGGGGGTGTAGTCGGTGGCCTTGTAGGTCGTCGGGGCGCTCAGCGTCGTGGACCTTTCGACTGATACATCGTCGATGACTACCTGGTCGTTGGTGTAGAAGGCGACGAACATACGGTCGCTCCCCGCATAGGACGTGTTGTTGAACTCGTAGGTGAACTCCCGCCATTCCCCCTTCGTCGTGACGAAATTCTCGTAGTAGTTCGTCTGATTGTATTGGTTGGCGGCATCCTCCCACAGGCCGATGCTCAGGCGTGCGTAGTCCTGCTTGTTGCCCGGCAGGGTCTTGGCGCGTACCTTCACGACATAGGCGCCGTCATAGTGGCCCACCGCCGTGTTGAGTTGGGCTCCGTAGGCGTCGGGGTTGATCAGCGCACAAGTCCCGTTGGCCTGGTGTACGCCGTAGCCCGTCCATCCCAGCTGGTGGAAATAGCGCGACGGGATCGTTCCGTCCGTACTGTTGATAGCGGTCGATGGAGCCTCCTCGCTGCCTGCTGTAAACAGGCTGAAGTCCTCAGCGATCGACTGGTCCGCCTGTCCCCATGCCGCGATGGGGGCGCAGGTAGCCAGCATGACCGTGGCGACGAAACCCTGGAGTGATTCTTTGATTCTACACCTCATAAGCATTGATCGGTTTTGTTTGTGTTGTGCTTGTTCTTCTGAAAAGTAAAACGAGGGTGCGTCAAAAACGACCGTTTTGACACACCCTCTCTCATTATGGTAATGGCGGCTCGTCTCGCAGACAAGCGTCCCATTTTTTAGTCTTCGTCCTTCTGCTCAGCCTCATGCTCGGCGATGAGCTTCTGCTGGATGTCGTTGGGCACCAGCTCGTAGCTTGCAAACTTCGTCGAGAAGCTGGCGCGTCCACCCGTGAGGGAGCTGAGCGCGATGCTGTAGTTGGAGAGCTCCTTCAAAGGAATCTTCGCCTGCAACTTCTGGTAGCCAGCCTCGCTGTCCATGCCCATGATCATGGCGCGGCGGCCCTGCAGGTCGCTCATCACGTCGCCCATGTAGTCGGCCGGCACATAGACCTCCAGGTCGTAGATCGGCTCCAGGATCTTCGGACCAGCCTGCTTGAAGGCGTCGGAGAAGGCGTGGCGCGCGGCGAGCATGAAGGAGAGCTCGTTGCTATCCACCGGGTGCATCTTGCCATCATAGACGATCACGCGCACGTCGCGGGCGTAGCTACCCGTCAGCGGACCGTGCTCCATGCAGTCCATGATACCCTTGAGGATGGCGGGCATGAAGCGTGCGTCGATGGCACCACCGACCACGGAGTTGATGAAGACGAGCTTGCCGCCCCACTCCAGATCCACTTCTTCGCGGCCCTTGATGTTCATCTTAAACTCTTGACCGTTGATGTTGAACGTCGTCGGATCGGGCATGCCCTCGGCGTATGGCTCCACAATCAGGTGGACCTCGCCAAACTGTCCGGCACCACCCGACTGCTTCTTGTGGCGATAGTCGGCGCGAGAGAGTTTCGTGATGGTCTCACGATACGGGATGCGCGGCTCCTCAAACTTCACGGCGAGTTTCTCGTTGTTCTCCATACGCCATTTCAGCGTGCGCAGGTGGAACTCTCCCTGTCCGTGGACGATCGTCTGGCCCAGTTCCTTGCTCTGCTCCACCACCCATGTCGGGTCTTCCTGGCGCATCTTGAGCAGGGCTGCCATCATCTTCTCCGTATCGCTCTCGTTGACGGCCTTGATGGCGCGTGAATACTTGGAGTTGGGATATTTGATGAAGTCGAAACGCTCCTCCGTACCCTTGCCGTTGAGCGTGTTGCCCGTCTTGACATCCTTCAGTTTCACGGTGCAGCCCAGGTCGCCCGCGTTGAGCTGATCCACGGGGATGCGGTTGGCACCCGCGCAGGCGAAGATCTGTCCGATGCGCTCCTTGCTGCCACGGTCGGCGTTGGTCAGGTCGTCGCCTGACTTGATCGATCCGCTCATCACCTTGAAGTAGCTCACCTCGCCGATATGCGGCTCCATACCCGTCTTGAAGAAGTAGATACTCTCCGGACCGTTGGAGTCGGGAGACACCTCCTCACCACGCGTGTTGTGGACCTTCGGCATCTCGCTGACGAAGGGCACGACATTGCCCAGGAACTCCATCAGGCGCTGCACACCCATGTCCTTGTGGGCATCGACGCAGAACACCGGGAAGATGTTGCGCATCACCAGGCCCTTGCGGATACCCTCGCGCATCTCGTCCTCCGTGAGCGTCTCCTCCTCGAAGAACTTCTCCATCAGCGCCTCGTCATTTTCGGCGGCTGCCTCCACGAGCGCCTTGTGGAGCTCCATGGCCTTCTCCATCTCCTCGGCGGGAATCTCCTCGCGCTTCGGTGCGCCACCGTCCGGACCCCATGAGAGTTTCTTCATGATGAGCACGTCGATAATCTCGTGGAAGTCGGGACCCGTCTGGACGGGATATTGGATCTGCACGCACTTCGGACCATAGATGTCCTTCATGCTTTGGATGAGTTGATCAAAGTCGCATTTGTCGCTGTCAAGCTGGTTGACGAGGAAGATGACCGGCTTGTGCAGCTTTTCGGTATATCGGAAGTTGTTCTGTGTGCCAACCTCCGGGCCATACTGGCCATTGATGAGTATGACGGCTTGGTCGGTGACGTTGAGGGCCGTGATGGCACCCCCCACAAAGTCGTCGCTACCCGGACAATCGATAATATTGAGCTTTTTGCCATTCCACTCTGCATGGAATACGGTGGGGAAGACCGAATAGCCGTACTCCTGCTCCACAGGGAAATAGTCGCTTACCGTGTTCTTGGCTTCTACGGAGCCACGACGCTTGATGATACCAGCTTCGAAAAGCATACTCTCGGCAAGTGTGGTCTTGCCGCTACCCGCACTGCCAATCAAGGCAATGTTTTTAATCTCATTTGTCTGATATACTTTCATATCGGATAGATTTAAGCGATTAATAATATCGTTATTTACTTGTAGGGTAATTGAAAGAGGACAGGCATTTCTGTCATTTCGCCCACTAAATTAGGCATTTTTTTTGTAAAAGCCAAACAACTATGGCAAAAGTACTCTATTTTTTAAAATTAATTAGTACTTTTGCAAGTGAAATGACAGGATTATACATACATATACCATTTTGTGCCAGTCGTTGCGTCTATTGCGGATTTTATTCGACGACGCTTCCCGCGCTGCGCGATGCCTACGTCGATGCCCTCTGCCAGGAATTGCCGTTGCGGGCGGAGGAATTGCCCGCCGACGAGGCCATCACGACGATCTATCTCGGGGGTGGCACACCGAGTCAGCTCACAACGGATCAGCTCGACCGTCTCTTCTCCTATATATATAAGGTATATAGGCCGCAGCCTGTCGAGGTGACGATGGAGTGTAATCCTGACGACATTACCCCAGCGTTTGCGGATTGGATTGCCCAATCGCCCATCGACCGCATCTCGATGGGGGCGCAGACCTTCTCCGACGACCGCCTGCGCCTGCTTCGCCGTCGCCATACGGCTGCTGAGGGGCGACGGGCCACGACGCTGCTGCGCCAGGCGGGCATCCGCAATATCTCCATCGACCTGATGTTCGGATTTCCGGGCGAGACCCTCGCCGACTGGGAACAGGACATCGACGAGGCCCTCCGTCTCGGCGTGGAGCATATCTCGGCCTATAGTCTGATGTACGAGGAGGGGACGACGCTCCATCGCTGGCTCAGCGAGGGGCGCATTCAAGAGATCGACGACGACCTCTCGCTCCGCATGTACGACTGCCTGGTGGACCGGCTTACTGCTGCCGGCTACCGCCACTACGAGATCAGCAACTTTGCCTTGCCCCAGCGCGAGAGCCGCCACAACAGTAGCTATTGGCGCGACGTGCCCTATATGGGCCTGGGAGCCTCTGCCCACTCTTTCGACGGACGGCAGCGGTCATGGAATGTGGCTGACATCGAAACCTATATCGCGGCCATCGGTCGTGGTGAACGGCCCTGCACGGTGGAGGCCCTCGATCCCGACACCCACTATGAGGACGTAGTGCTGACGTCGCTGCGCACCGCAGAAGGTATTGATCTGGGCAAGATCCGGCGCGACTTCGGTAGCCAGCGCCTCGACTTCCTCTTGGCTGCTGCCGACCAGGACTTGCGCCAGGGCTATCTCGTCCGCGAAGACGACCACCTGCGCCTCACTCGCCGGGGCATCTATCTGAGCGATGGTATCACAGCGCGCCTATTTGTATGATCGCTTTGTCTCACTGAACGATCGTTTCACCGATCTTTTGAATCATCGATCTTTTGAATCACCGAATCAAACAGAAACTTATGATAGAGAAAACTTTCGAGAAAAAATGGGCTGACAATCGTCAGCGCCTGTTGCAAGAAGACGAGGAGTATCAGCGCATCCTCCGCAGTTACCGCAAGCACAACTGGGCGGACGCATTGGTGGCGCCTGCCGCCCTCATCGGTAGCATGGAGTTTGTGGCGTGGCTGGGCGTCAAGTCGCAGGTGCTCAATTTTGTGATTTCCCTCGTCCTCGCCATTGTGTTTTTCTTTGTTTTCCTTTATTTCAAGGCTGTCAGGGTCAGCCGCAAGACGCTCGACGAGGTGGAGCGGCGCATCAAGGAGGAGTATCGTCAGAAAGTAGGAGGGTAGGGCATCCGTACGATGCGTCCACCAAGCAGCGGACGCATCGTGCCGATGTCTTTTCCCTTAGATGTCGAGATCCGGAGCCTTCTCCGCACCCTGCGCAGCCTCAAACTTCGTCATGCGCTCGAAGCCATACATACCCGCGAGGAGGTTGTTGGGGAAGCGGCGGATGGAGAGGTTGTAGCCCTGCACGCTCTCGTTGTAGCGGCGGCGTGCCTCGTTGATGCGGTTTTCCGTGCCCTCTTCCTGCACCATCAGCGACTTGTAGTTTTCGCTGGCCTTCAGGTCGGGGTAGCGCTCCGAGACGGCGATGAGGCGGGAGAGCGCCTGCGTCACCTGGTTCTGTGCCTGCTCGAAGGCCTTGAGCTTCTCAGGTGTGAGGTCGGCTGCGTCGAGGTGTATCTGTGTGGCCGCATTGCGTGCCTTCGTCACCTGCTCAAACGTCTCGCGCTCGTGCTTGGCATACGATTTCACGATTTTTGCCAGTTGTGGCATCATGTCGGCACGGCGCTGATAAGCCGCCTCCACATTGCTCCATGCCGTTGTCACCTCTTCTTGGTTGGACACCATGGAGTTGTAGCTGCTCACCAGCCACCCCACAATCATCAGGACTACCACGACGATAGACCCTACTTTCATTAGCTTCTTTGATTCCATATACTAATAGTTTTCTGATTATAATTCTGTTGTTGTTCTCGTTGGCCAGTTCGGCTTTCGCCACCATTCGGAGCGGGTCCCGCGGAAGGCTTACCAGCCTCCGCCAGCACCACCTCCACCAAAACTGCCGCCTCCGAAGCTGCCGCCGGAGAATCCTCCGCCCCATCCGCTTCCGGAGTCGTTGGTGTGGCCCGGGTTGCCCCAGATGATGAAGGGGCCGCCAGAGCGTCGGCTTCCTCCTCCACCGCCGCCACCCTTGCCGCGGTTGTCCCTGCGGTTGAGGATGACGAGGACAACGACGATGCAGATCACGGTGAAGAGGACGATTGCCAGTCCTGCGCCAGCGTCCTCGTCGGTGTTCTCCTGGATTCCTGTCGTCCCGGTCTTCAGTTTCTTATAGACCGCCTGGGCTGTGGCCAGTACGGCCTGTCCGGGCTCTCCGCGCTTCATGTTGGCCACGATGCAAGCCCGCCCGATGTCGTCACACTCTATGTCGGTCAGGTCTTTCTCCAGACCCTCTCCCGGAGCGATGAAGTATCGGCGGTCCTCCACGGCTACGACCACCACCAGTCCGCGGTTGGTCTTTTTGCTTCCCACTCCCTGGCGGTTGCCCAGGTCCTGTGCGAAGCGAAACGTGTCGCCGTTGCTCACGCGCTTTACGATGACGAACACCGACTCCACGCCACACTGCTTGTCGAGGCGCAGGAGATAGCTGTCGATAGAGTCGCGCTCCGTCTGCGAGAGAATCTCGTCGGGGTCGCAGACGTAGCGGCGTGCGTCGGTGAGGTGCACCATCGGGATGTCCTCTGCCTCCCACGTCTTTGCGTCCAGTCCCAGCACCGTTGCCAGTAGCATTATCAGCAATATCGCTTTCCTTGTTCTCATATCTATTATCACTGTCAGTCTTTTTGGGTTTCTGTTCCTACCGTTCGTTGCACTTCATCTGCGCATAGCCTACCAGCTGGTCCGTGCGTCCGCCGATCGGTCGGTAATAGACCAGTGCTTGGTAGCTGTTTTCTGTTTGGTAGAAGTTACCTTCTGTGGGGAGCAGGGCAGGGCGTCCTGCCTCGTCGATTATCAATAGTTGATAGTTGTAATAACCCAGTTTTAGCGGCACGTTGCATTCGTAGCTCTGTGTCTCGGCATGATATTCCATCCTGTATTGTGGCAGGAAGCGGTCCTGCGTGAAGTTGCCGTTCAGATAGACTGCCTCCTGAAAGGGCTTCTCGCAGCGGTAGCGGAAGTGTACCAGCAGGTAGTCGCTCTCCGTATTGGCATGGTAGTTGTCTGAGTTGCGGATCACGAAGGCGCCGTCTGCGTCGGGGTCGTATATGTAGTTGGGTCGCGGCTCTCCCGTCCAGGGGTAGGCATGATACTGCGTGCCGTCCCAGTCGATGCGATCTACTCCCATGGCTGCCACGTCGGTCGAGAGGATCTCAAACTTCCGATACTCGTTGCCCGCCCAGAAGAGGTAGTCGCCGCAGTGGCTCCACCTCAGTCCGTCGGCCATCGTATATTGCGGGCGAGCATTCCAGCGGGCGTCGTCCCAGCGCTGGTTTTGGAGCACCACGGTGGTGATCTGCCGCTGTGGGTCCGTCACCCGATAGCCTCCATAGCCCACCTCCATCTCCACCTGCTGGTGGTGCTGGTTGATGGTTGCGTCCGTATTGGTCAGCACCTTTAGCCCCACGCCCATCTGTGCCTCGGCCGGCTCCGTCACCATAAAGGCAATGCGTGCCACCTCGCGGTCGTCGTCGTTCTCGTCGTAGATGGTCAGCAGGTAGTTGCCCGACCGCTTCATCGCACACTGTCCGTTGGGCAGCGTCAGTCGATAGTGGGTGTAGAGCGTGTTGGTGAGGATGCTCTCCTGCACGTCGTCGATGGTGTTGCCCGAGGCGAAGCCGTCGCAGTAGTCGCTCTCGAAGAGTGCCTCCGAAGGCTTCCAGTCGGCCTCGCAATGCGTCAGCCGGTATGCGTAGCGGTGGTATTCGTGTGTGAGGTCGTCGAAACTGACGGACAGTTGCCCCCCACGGAGGCCGATGATGGGCATCCGTCTCCAGTCGTTGTCGGCAATGACCTGCAGCGACCGAATGTTGGGGTCGAGGATTTCGTGGCGCTGGGCCGTGGCGGCTATGCTGCCGAGGGTCAGCGCGGAAAGTCCGAGAGCCAGTTGCTTAGCAATGTTCATCCATCAACTGGTTGAAGAAATGGTCCAGGTCCTCGTCCAGTCCGTCCATCAGGTCGCCGCCCACGATGATCGTGTCGTCGTCCACGACGTAGAGCTCTGCGATACTGTCCTTGTCGTCATCTTCGAGCACATAGCTGTAGGGCTTCATCACGCCAAGACCTTCCACCACCTGGCTCATCGCCGTCATCTGCTGGCGGAGCTGACTGGTCACCTTGTCGTAGAAGTCGTCCTCCTTGTTGTCTATCCAAGGCTCAACGACACAACGGGTTATTTCGTTCTCGTCGTCGTCGAACGCCATCACGTCGCCGCTTTCCTGCGACACTCTGACGTGAATGTCGCTCATCAGCGACGGTTCGTCACATGAGGGTAACTTTTGGGCAATCTTGTTGAAAAACCGCTCCAACGACTGTTTTGTCTGCTCTGTAGCTGTCATGGTTTTGCTTTCTTATTCTTGGGTTATGCTGTGTATAGCATATCTTACCGCAAAGATAGCCACAAAATCCGAGATTGAAGTCAATAAAAACATTATTTTTTGGGTATTTCTGTTTTTTAACCCAAAACGGCTTCGTCCGAAATGAATGACCCACTTGTTATGGTCGTTTCATTGTGCCCTGCTCTAAGGGAAAAGCTTCAATCACACGCTTCACCATGTACCCACCACGTATCGTCC